>JAEEGL011510005.1_pt1 | contig 30863 bp, 29 predicted proteins | sample 9134231 | NCBI WGS metagenome assembly JAEEGL01 (sample SAMN16246548, study PRJNA631951) | gut metagenome | biome: gut microbiome; feature: rumen; material: fiber-attached | host: Bos | place: Iran: Karaj | collected 2018-10
AGTAAGCCCTAAGCAGTAAACTATTTCCCAGCAAAACTCTTAATAGTCTCCCCAAGCCCATCCTTAGCCCGCACCGGCATCTCTTTCATACCCAAAGCCGCCTTAATCTTAGCATTTGACACCACATAGTTCTCTGTCAACTTCTGCATTCGTAAACTGTTCAGGGGCAGGTGGAGCCAGTCGCCCACGCGCGAAGCAAAGAGCATCAGCCCCTCCGGCACCCGCCAAATCCGCGCCTTCTTGCCCAGGGCACTGCATATCACCTCTATCAGTTCGTTGGTGGATAGTGCTTCATCATCACCCATGATGCCCTTGGGGGCATCCTTGGTCAGGAGCCCCTTGATCACCTCCTGCAGGTTGCCGATGCTCGTGAACGAACGCCTGTTCTCGAAGGCGCCAAACGGCCAAGTTACACCTCTACACCATACAGCAAGTCCTGATTACCCTTGTTGCCAGAACCGTGAATCATACACGGACGCATGATGAACAGCTTCTTTCCATCTACCACAGCATCTGAAATACAGATTAAGCCTCACCACCCCCACCCGAACAAACGATGCTTCACCCGCACGAAAAATGTTTTCACATAGCGGGGTAAATACCTAAACAGATATAGCCTCGCGCCATATCTAACATCCTCATCTATGGCGAACTCGTTTCTCAGCTTGTCCGCATCCCGCACCATTTTTGCGCCGATGAAATAGGCATCGTTCACCATGTTCTTCCCGTGGATGACTTCACACCATAATGGCTGGTCCATCACTCGTTCTATACGAACACCCTTGATGGTGTCCAGATAATAATGCCCGCCATATCCAAAAATACCCTTGACGGTAGCAGGATCTCCCCGCTCTACAACACTTACGAAATGGTTCTTGGGATAGTGAATCTTCATCAAGTACTTGTGGTCGGTATAGAACTGATATCCATCATTGTAATTGATGATAGTACCGATGTTTGTCGATAAAGCTCTGGTCTGCAAGTCTTTAACAAAGCCGACACTCAAGGCGTCATCATTGTCCAGATAAGTTGTCAGCACCCTCTCTGCCACCAAACGCCTCATTGCCTCATCCAGCCTCTCTTCATACGCCTCTTGCTTCAGTTTCAAATCGAAGACGGTTTTAGCAAATGGTTCCATACCCCACTCCAGAAAGCACTCCATAAACTCTCTTTATAGCATAATTCATGTTTCCAAGCATTTGCTCTCCAGCGTCTGATTTTCCAAATGATGCGAACAAACAGATTCGTTGGCTTCTGTCCAAACTTCGGGTTCATGATATCGTCCAACACCCTATCTTTCAGTACTGGATTAAACTGAACATCGGGGAAAATGCACGAATTAAAACCTAAGTTTTCTACACAAACAGCATTGGCGATATCGAAGAAATCCCGCATGTGGAAATCATCCAACACAGACAAAAACCACTTCCAGTCCACTTCCGAACCATGTTTCTCCACAAAAAAAGCCCAGTCTAACAGCTGACGACAATTTATTTCACCCGATGCAAAATGGAGCATCATGTGCTTTAGAAGGAATAGAGCATGCAGATTGGGAGAGGGCAGGCATACTTTCTCACCATATAGCAATGTAGAAAAAGAATCGTCTTGGGCTTTCTCTTTCAGAATCCTTTCTAAAGCCTTATGTGATTTGTGATGATGGACATTTATGAAGTCATAGTGGTTTTCTACAGGAAAACCGTGACAACTGAAAACTGTATGATGTTGGTGAGAACTGTCAACCATTATTCCTTTTTCAGAGACCAAGGCGGCATCTGCCCTTTTGTAATCTCCAAATTGCCAGATGTCTATATCTCCTGTTGGCCGGTGTTCCGGTTTGGGCCAGTCGAGGCTACACGCATAGCCTTTGATTACCATCATTTTGAACCCGTGACTGTTATAGAATCCTGCCATTTCAGCGATGACACGACAATATAACTCATAACGTTTCTCATATCCTTTTAATACTTCCCCAATCCACTGTGTCAGCACCTTTTTCTCCGGCAGCACGACAGTCGCGTCTCTATCCCGTAGCGCCTCGACGCCATCAAGAGCGATAGCCAGAAGACCCTGCCTAACAGCAAGGTTTTGCACAGCTTTCCAATCAACGTCTGCAATGGAATCTTGCATTGAATGCCCAATTCCTATACGAACTAATGCAAGGAAATCATTCTGAGTTTTGTTCACCGAAATCACTAAACAATATAATTCGTCAAAACATCTAACGGCTCCCAGTCTAACTCGCGACGCGCTTTTTCATTACTAAACGTGAGGCTCTTGGTCATTTTATCCAACTTATAGCTATTGATTGGTGCTTTTGAGCCAAGTAAATCCCCAACCTTTGCCATACACCAGGCCATCCAATAAGGAATACTGACGGGCTTGCGCTTGCCAAGTTGTTTGGCGACCGACTGGGATATCTCGCCAAATGAAGGCTGACGGGTGTCACACACGTTATACACGCCACCCCTTTCTTCCAACAGAGGCAGCAGGCGGGCAATATCCTCTGCCATCAAAATGCTTTTTACAACCTTGCCGCCGGCTATATTCATATAAAAGCCCTTTTTGATGCCCTCGACCATAGAGCCCAAATTGCCAGGAGCATTCTTCCCCGCCAACAGTGAGGGCCGAAGGATACTCAATACAACGCCGTTTCTATAACACCAATCAGTGAGATACTTTTCAGCCATTATCTTGCTCTCTGCGTATGGCGTCGTGCCATTCAAAGGATGTTCCTCGGTTATCAGATCGCCATAATCGCAACCATAAACAGCCACCGTCGAGATAAATATGAGTACCTTGGGGATGCCCGCAATCTCCAGCGCCTTGCAAAGGTTCACAGTACCCTGATAGTTCACATCATAAAAAATCTGCTTCTCTTCCTCTGTTTTAGGCACCGAATGAGCTTTACCTGCAGCATGAAGTACCACTTCATAATGGGTATTAATCGGTGGTATTTCCTTGGCCATGTTTATCTTGATATCATCCTCATCGGTTAGTCCGACGGTATGGACATCGTAGCTCTTTTCAAGTATGGGACTGATATTATAGCCCAAAAATCCAGATGCCCCGGTAAATAATAATTTCTTCATTATTGTAACATTAATTCTTGAAAATCCCGAATATCCTTTTCATTGACCCCCTGCATTTTAAGAAAGCGCTCTGCAATAGCCTGGCTAGACATGTCATTATTCCCAGCTGCGAACACGGAGAACACTTTTGAGCAATGTGTACAGTAACGAAAATTCTCTTTATCATAGTATTGGGGGGCAAAGGAGGTTAGTTCGTAATCTTTCGCAATATCAGAATCAATGACACCCAATAAGGCCTCAAACAACATAATTACAGCTCCTGTTCTGTCAGCACCACCAGCACAGTGAATAAACACAGGTTTTCCCTCGCGTAAACTATTCAATGTCAAATTAAACGCTTTTACGAATGATAACGACTCATAAAGATAATTACTCAAGGGAAGTGGACAATGATAATAATCAACCATCTCACTAAACAAAGAGTGATCTAAATCATTCTTCTTATCATCATCATCCAATTTAAGCTCGCTATCACTTCTAAGATCGATCTCTGTTTTTATTCCCAATCCGTCATGTAATAACATCCTGTCCTCTTTCGTTACAATTGTAAAAGCCCCACCTCTGAATACTTTCCCGTATGCTACCATTCTCCCATCAGAACAATGCCAGCCGCCAATATCTCGCATGTTCCTTGCATTGGCAGTTTTTAACATCCTAACTTGACCATTGGTATATATTGTATCAGAATGGCATTGTAAACCGGTTTCCTCTTCACTGATAAGAACTCTATATCGATTACCTGGAGTAAGATTCGCTATTTCCAAGCCTTGCTCCTGACAGGTGACATGTACAACAAACGATTCAGCATTCTGTGAAAGACCTTCTACGCTTATAATATACTTTTGCCCGTGTTTAAAACAATCATCCTTCAGAATATAACCAACTGGATAATCCATCCTATATCCACTTTCCTGTGCATAATTCTCTATGAAAGACTCTCTGTAATCAATATAGAGAACTTCTTCGCGGTATCGACGTACGGCAGCATTTTCAATGAAAAAATTCTTCTCGGAAACAAAACTAATTTTAACAAGAGAGCCATCTATCAAACGTAGTACTAGATAATCTCCACTGATGTAAATGTTGCGAAAGAAAAAACTGTCGCTAGATGTTGCACTTCCCATCTCATGCCAAGATGAGCTTCCATCATATGAAACATACCATAAAAAATTATATATCTTAAAATCCGGTACGATAACATCCTTCTCCTCAACTTCACCCCTATCGTAAAAACCAATTTCCCCTGAATGAAAAGCGATAGAAACAGAGGTCATATCAGTAAAAACAAGAGTAAAAGACTCATCACCATTATCCTTCACATCCATTATCTGCTTCCCCATCTTAAAGATTGATTCATAGACAGAGAGATCAGAGAGGTTTTGTTTAAGTTGTGCAAGCTGTTGTTCATTTACTTCCAGCTGTTGCTCTATCCTTTCATCATCGTAGTTAGTATCACACTGAGATATAGCAGGAATCAATAGTGCTATAAATAAAACGAAACAATTATTCCGCTCCATAAATACTTAATAATCTACCTGAATACTGCACTTACACACGCCTCTGTAGCATCCCCACCATATTCCATAAATTTGTTTTTAAACTCTTTTGTTCTTCTTGACGCCTCGGCATAATTCATCGTTTTAATAACATGTATCAACTCTTCTTGAGTCCTCTGTACCCCCATTGGCAGAACTTCTTCGATATTCACATAGAAACCTCTATCCTTAGCAAATTCATCATAATCATATCCAAAACAGAGCAGAGGCCTCTCGGTTATACAATAGTCAAAGATAATGGCAGAATAGTCAGATATCATTATATCTGCAATCTTAATCAAATCATTCACTATAGGGTAAGAACAATAGTCCCTGCAAAAATCATTGAACTGAATTCCTAATACTTTATTCGTGTATTGGTGTGTTCTAAATAACAAAACATACTCGTCACTCAACTGTTCCTCCCAAAACTTCACATCAATCGGTGGTTTCATGGCGTAAGTTTTACCGCCATCCTTACTGTCTCTCCATGTAGGAGCATACAAGATGATCTTTTTATCAAGAGGAATGGAAAGTCGTTTCTTGATAGCATCCATTTCTTCTTTTGTAAAATGATACAATTCATCGTTTCGAGGCAGACCGGTTCTGATAACAGCTTCTTCGCGTATACAGAGATCCTTCTTATAAATCTCTTTCTCATATTCACCGGCTATGCAAAAGTAATCTACATGAGCAAAGTCATAATCTTTTCTACCAGCAGCAGAATTACCCATTGTCTTGACGGGAGTTGCGTGCCATGTGTTCAGATATACACACTTCTTTTTCTTATAGTGTAATCCTCTCTCTATGTTCACACAGGTAATCCAATACTTTGCCTTCAAGGTAGCCTTGAAATAAGCCTTCGTGTCTGACTTTACCTTTATGGCCGGTCCAGGGACATCCACGTTATCAGGATCCTCTAACGCCCAAATATATTTGTAGCCCTTATACTCATCATGAGCAATCATGTACTCATAGATAGCTCTTGGGCTGTCGTTGTATTTCCGAGTATGAGCGCTAAAGACAATGAGTTTATCATCAATCGGTTCAAACCACCCCCATACTCTCAGGAATACATTCATTGAGAAGTTAAACGTCCTGTTAAAAGCGTAATTGTGTTTCAGCAGGTAATCCAATCGGGCTCGGAAACCTGACATCTTCTTTTCAGCCATTCTGTATAATATCTTTGATTTGATTTACTACTATGTTTAGGTTATAATCTCTTGTCAGATGCGTTTCTGCGAACTGTCTTGCATTGCTCCCCAGTTTATTCAATTTCTCTTGTGGCATTGAATAGAGCTCTGCGATGGCTCCAGCGAGGGCATCTTCATCTGCAGGCGGCACTGCCAGGCCACACTCTGCTTTCTGTATATAACGTGTGGTTGCACTTTCTACATCAACACTTGCAATAATGGGGCGACCGGACAACATATAGGAAGTCACTTTTGAAGGCAGGCTGAATGCACCATTACCTTTTGAGAGGGCCAAGACTAACACGCTTGCTTCTGCCTGAACTTTTGGCACATCATCGCGCTGTACATAATCAAAACGCACATTGCCCAACCCTAAATCTTGTACCAATTGAACGCACTCTTCTTTTTTATTACCACCGCCATATATCCTAAGCTCCGCATTCTGCAATTGAGCTTTAGCAAAAGCACGGATAATTAAATCCACATTGGAGTGAGAATTGATACTCCCCAAGTATTCAATCACAAAAGACTGTTTATTTGCATCTAAAGGTTGGTAGTAATGATTTGAATCATCTTGCCAGTTATCAACAGCAAAGACCTTCTTCTCATCCAAATTACGTGTCCGGATAAGATATGAGCGCATCTCCTCGGAAATGGTTCTCACACGTGCGGCATTCCTCAATGTATATCTGTCCAACCGTCCCAATGTCTTCATGATTAGCTTTTGAATGAAACCGGGGAGGTTCCGGCTTGTAAACAAGCTTTCCGGATAAATATCTTGGACAACTGTCATATATGGAATACCATAGCGAACTGCTGTCTTAGCCACCATATAGTATCCGAAAAGATGCCAACTATGGTTATAGATAAAGTCTATCTCGTCATGATGCTCCTTTATGTATTTCTTACAAGTTCGCCCGAAACTGATACTTTCCCTAAAGCGCCCTAATATCCTTGATGACGGACATCGGTAGGAATCCACCAGCACGGTCTCGAAGTTGTCGTATTTCTGAATATCCTTTTCCGTATAGGTCACTCCTTTCGGACGTGAAGGAAATGGACGAACTACCGCCACCCGACCATCCTGCGACAAGACGTTAGCCAAGTCGATATTCAGGTAGGCGGATGTTACAGCATCTGGTGGGAATACTGAAGCAATAATAAGTTTCTTTTTCTTCATTGTCAAACAAGTGAATGGCAATTACAATTCAACAATAACTTTCCCTATCTGTGGATAGAAATGAACAAGTATTAACTCTGAAAAGCGTCCGAGATAGTACGCCTCTTCATTTCCCTTTTTATTGTTTTTCGTCCACTCTGACCAATAGTAAAAAGAGGCTATTATGTAATCATTATCCTTGCTGGCATCAAGATGAATGTTGCCAACTTCTTCCCATTGTTGTGTAGTATGAATAAGTACTTCCCTCTTATGATCTGTTGTTGTATAATTCCATGTGATTATTTCCACACCTTGGGGATCCACCTTCACTCTATTACCATCTTTGTCCTTCTTCTTAAAGCAGATGAAAATCGTATTGATTAACTTCGCTGCATCATCACAATAAACTTTGTATTCCATATTATGAAAAATAATTGTTTACAATCTCTTGCAGGCATCTCAAATATTGCATTGAGACTTTCTTATCAGTTAACTTTCTTGCGGTTTCCATCGCATTCTCTGAAATTTTATTCAGTTCTGTGGCAGACATCTGCTTTATTCTCTTGATTACTCTTGCAAGGTCATTTGAATTTCCTGCCTCACAAAGAAAACCATTGACACCATCCTCAATGATACCATCAAATCCTTCTCTCCATGATGCGATTGTGAGACAACCTCTTGCCATAGCTTCCAGATAAACGAGACCAAAGGTTTCATTCCTTGACATCATGACAAAGATATCGCTCTGATCCAAATTCTTAACCACCTCTTCACGGGGCATATATCCGCAAATCTCTACTTTCTTTTCTACTTGATACTTTTTTATTTGGTTTCTAATTTCTGCCTCTTCATTACCCCTGCCAATATACCGCATCGAGTATTCTTCATCGCCATAGGCCTCATATAAAGCAGGTATAATCTCAGCTGGAAATTTACGTTTGATGAGAGTTCCAACATATACAAAGTTCTTCACATTGTCAAATGTTCTTTTATGCGTTTCCTCGGGAAGGAATTCTTCTGGTATTCCAGAATAGCAAAAGAAGGATGGCTTATGAGAACCATATAACTGTTCAAAGGTCTGTTTTATATATCTGGAACGATAGCCAATCAAATCTATATTATTAATAAGCTTTTCTGCGTCACCTTTATAAGTGTTTACAATGTCACGACCGGCAAGGTGATCAACATAGCAAGCAGGCACGTTATATTTTTCTTTGAAGAGAGGAATCAAATCAAACGTTGGGTTGGCCCAGTGTGAAGTAATCACGTCTGGCACAAATCCTATAGAATCTAAATATTGAATAGACCTTTCAAAACTTCTTTCTATCTCTTTTCTTCTGTAACGTCCATGAGGCTTTATCTTCTTCAAAGGAATTCGCTTCACTCGCACTCCTTCCAATTCATATTCTGTTTCTTCCAAATAGGTAGTTCTGACCACTGCCATCCCAAAATGCTGTTTGATACACCCAAGAAATGGCTTAGTAAGATTCAACACGAACTTTGGAAAATTATAAGGATAATTAATGACAACAACATTACATCCATCTTTAGTCCATTGTCGCGTAAAATAATGAACAACCGGAGTGTTTTCCTTTGGAAGATCATCTGCAGGATAAAGTGGTGTCAGCACAAGGATGTTCTTTATCTCTTTCATGCCGCACACCTCCTTTCTGTAAAGTCTGCGGCCGTTCCAAACTCTAAACTTTGAAATCTAAACTTTCTACTTAAAATTACCCCCCTGGAGCAACTTTTTCACGTTCATAATAGTATCTTCATTAACAGTCTTTTGGAATAATACTATGTGTTCTTTCAACTCTGTTTCATCCTTTTCCCACCATTTGATTTTATTCAACAATTCAATGGTGTCTTCAGGGAAACGATAGCGTATAATCTTTGCTGGTACACCAGCTACAACAGCATATGGGGGCACATCCTTTGTGACAATAGCGCCCGCTCCAATTACAGCGCCATCTCCGATAGTAACTCCACCCATGACCATTACACCAGTACCAATCCAGACGTCATTCCCGACTTTGACCCGATGGAAGGGATTGTCGGTCTGCACATCTGTCCATTGGTATCCGGTAGAATTGCGACACTCAGTAAAAATAGGTGATGTCGATAGCTTATCCAAAGTATGCGTACCCATCCCCAATCTCACGACACCAGATATAGAGCAGAATTTACCCACATCTGCGTGGATGATACGCGAATATCGTCCCACGTATGAATAATCTCCCAACGTGGAATTAGTCACCTGTGTATTTCCATACACCTTCGCCTTTCGACTGACAACCGATTTGTTATCTATCTTCGTAAAGAGCGATACTGCCGGGTTAAACAGGTTCTTTAATAATCCAAGTATGTATTTCAGCATATTAATAAAAATCTATCGAAGGTGTTTTTTTAGCACTTCTATCTGGAATTGCGGTGTCCAATTCTCATCTATCTCTTTCATGCAAGCCTTCCTGACATCTTCTCGTTTATCGCCCTTTTCTGCAAACCATTTGGCGACACCTTCTGCAAGCGATGCGACATCATCAATTTTAAAGAAAGCACCAGTTTCGCCCTCATGGATAGCCTCGAACTCCGGCATCTGATGAGGGAAATCATTATGAGTCAAGACTGGTGTTCCGAACACCATTGCATGCATGGCAGTCAAGCCTACATTGCCAGGTGACACACACAAGTCTGCATTATATATCAGCTCACTCAGCTTCTTTTCATCATAGCACGGTCCATAGAACCAGACATTCTTTTCTAAACCCAACTCAGATGATAGTTTCTGTAATTCTTTTTGAGTTTCACCACCTCCAATAAAGGTCATATTATAGTTTTGACCTCTATCTTTCAGCTGAGCCATAGCGCGAAGAACTTGATCAAGTTTCTTAATATGAGTCAGTCGTCCGATAAACATCAGATTAGGGTTTTCATTTCCGAAGTGTTCTTTATAAACCGGGGAAGCCGTAAGTTGTTTACGTATAGCCACTTGCTCATCGTATGCCAACGAATTATGAATAACATAAAGCTTCTCAGGATTGAACCCTTCCTTTATCATCAACTCTCTGGAATAGTTGCCATAAAGGAATGAGCCGCCATTGGGGAGCTTAAATAGAAGTTTCTTGATAATTCTTTCTGCTCTTGACTCCTTGCCATACCATCCATGAGACCAGAAATACACCTTTCTTCTAGGGTGAAACAGTCTTGCTCTAATACAAAAGAGCCAGGTGCTCAGGGAGCGTGATTCCCCCAGCAATATATAAGCATCATAATCTCTCCAAAGCAATTTTTGTATGCCAGGACGATACGACCAGGCGCCTATATGCTTAGTCGGACCTTCTGTGACTTTTCCCTTAAGCAATGAATAGTCCATCTTTTTTATATTCAGATAACTATCCCCAAAGAAAAAGTCACAATCATATTCCAAGTCTATCAACTGGAAAATGCTTGTGCGATAATGTTGTGCGAAATTATAAATAATACAGATTTTCATAACAAAGCGAATGACTGTTCTAACCGTTTTAATCCTGCATCAAAAGAGAAATGCTTCCTATATATTTCTTGGATACGTCCTTTATTATATTGTCCTGATTGACATAATTTAATTAATTCAGTAAGACCTCTATCAAATTCTTCTGGAGAATTGAACTTCTTAAATACTGGTTCATCCTCAAAAGCATCGAATCCACGAGCAGAGCAAACATGAGTAATAACAGGGAGTCCATTTTTAAGCCCATCCATTACTCGCAGTTTCAATCCGCCACCTATTCGTGTTGCACATATATAAATATCTGCTTGTGAAACGACTTCGTCCATATCTTCCGGATTGGGAATGACAATTACATTCTTATGTTGATTACTTAAATCCAACACCTTTTTCGATGGGTTCCTTCCGGCTATGATTACTCGACAATCTAATGGTAAATAACCATATAGGTCAGAAAAAAAATAGGTTATTGCGTCAGTTGTTTGATAATTAGAAAGGGAACCCGTAATCACAAACGATAATTTTTTCTCTGACCTTGGATAAACAGATGGAAGAGAATAATTGTTATACTCGAATGCGCCACCCACGAAACTTTTTCCTCGCTGATGACCATATACTCTCTCAAATGTACTCTGATCCTGTTTAGTAAGGAAAAGATTAAGATCACTATTACGATATGCTTTTCGTTCCCACTTTATTACATGATGAAGGAATAATAGTCTGTATAACCCTCGATTATTGTCACTAAAATACTCTTTTTCATAATTGTGGTGAATAGTGATTGTTTTTATTCCAAGAGAGTTTGCCGTTTTTACTAATGTTCCTGAAATGTTACTATGATCGAACACAATATAATTATACTTATTAGGGTGCTCTTTCAACCAATTCTTTGTGAAAGAAACGTATCTGTTCATGTAACCAGTAAAAACGCTCAATATTTTTTCTTTCCGACTCCGCTCATCAACATATATTATTTTGTGGCATTTAATATCTTCACTTACCTCGTTTTCTACCGAACTTGCACAAATAAGGTCCAATTGCCCATTAAAGAGTTCGCAAAAGGCACGTAAATAAGCATGAGAAGCTAAGACACCTCCTCCCTTTGACCCAAACGGGTTATGATAGCAAATATAAAGGATCATAATTAGAAAAAACGAATTAGTTGACCTTTCCTGTTACTTGGGTAATCAATCTATTGACTGGCTGACATAAGAGCAAAGCAAGAACTACAGCGAGAGATGCTTGTAACATTGGAGACAAATAAGTATTTAGAAAACCGTGGTGAAAGAACATATAAAAATGCAAATGCAAAATATATAATTCTAAAGACAGTCTCCCTAACCAGTCAAAAAAAGACACTATACTCTTCCCAATTTTGACCTTTACAAGATAATTGAAGATAAAGCATACTAATGGCATAAAAAACAACTTTTGAAAAATACCAGCAGAATGCTGAACCCAGTAACCAGGATAAAAATGATTGGTGAATGTTATAACAAGATAGATGAGTGCTATAATAAAAAAACAAAACCAATACATCTTTTGAGTCATCTTCTCATTCTTAACAACATAACCAAACAACATTCCTATTATAAAGAAGGGAATTTTTTCTATACCAATTTTTATCAAACTATAATAATCCCCATATAATGATTTGATGGCAATAATAACTAAATAAAAAAAGACAAAAAGGAACAAACTTCGAATGCAAATTGAGCCAGTGGAATCCTTTGAAAAAAAGAATCTATATAATAGCGGAAAAAAAAGATATAGCAATATAGATAGCGACACATACCACATTCCCCCATAATTCCCTTTAAACCAAAAATAAGCTGTTGTAAGTTGACTTATAAAATCCACGAAGCCATATCCTTCTCTTGCTATTAAGAAATATGAGTATAATGGTAGTGACAATAATACGAAAGGAATATAAAGCCGGATAAAACGTCGTTTGTAAAACGATTTAATATCATGATTCTTCGAGAATGAATAATATAGGCCAAATCCGGAGAGAAATAAAAAACCTTCTGTAAAAACTAATCGTACAACAATGGCTGATAACTCATATGGAACACCAGACTTTATCGATTGAAAACCAAACCAATGAGAGAACATAACGCCAAAAATCGCCACACCCATTAATGTCTGGCGATATTGACTTATATCATTGATTTTAAAATTTGACAAAAAACTACTATTCATTCTTGAATTCTCTACCATTTGTTTTGTTACTATTCATGTTCGTATTGTATTCCTAATCTTGCTTGGTACGCATCCAAATTATGCTGAGAACGCTCATTATACGACTTATGCCCCACAACAATATAAGGTATACTATTTGAATAGGGAAGAATGTCATATGAAGTCCAAGCTTTCCTTCCAAAAGATAATAAAGAATATGAAATAATTATTAAAGCGAACAATGGAATCAACGGTCGGGAAGGTATTCCTTTTAGGCGCATCACAGAATAATTATTCATTGGAGCCTCTGTATTTACGGAAGATATTTCCTTAAGGCTTCGTTTGTACATCCACATATAAATTATTATTATGACATAGAAAACCATAAAAGGAAGGGTAAGCCTAAATCCTGTTGGAATAAGAATCAAAAATCTTGAAAGGAATAAATATAAAACCGAAAAACCATAGACGATTGTTCCATTTGTATATTGGCAGCATATCTGATCCTTAGAACGCAAGATGAAGAAAAAGAATAAAATACGCAGAAGGTTGCCAATTGACCATATTGCTTCATTGTCTTCACTCTCATAGCTTGCATAGTCACTCATCTCCATATAGTTTTGGATAAAAAAGATTGCGTTTTCTTTTAATTCATTAATGAATGACAAATTACTTGTGAAAACTGCAAAAACTATGTACAATATGAAAAGTATAAACGTATTAACCTTACTTATATGTGGTGCCAGAAAAGACACAAGAACCAGAGGCAATAAAACAACACATGAATTATGAACCAGTACAGAAACTAGAGTTAAGCCAAATACTAATAATACTATCTTTGTTCTTTTCCAACCAGGCTCAGTAAGATATAAATAAAGATACCGGAAAGCCATATTAACAAAAATCAATGCTAACATGAACCTAAACGGGTTTTGGATTAACATAAAACTGAGTTTAAAGGGTATCAACAACGCTAACACGGAGACCCATCTATCAGTTATCGTTGAAACTAATTTGTAGACAGAAAACAAATACAAGCATTTTGCTATCCCCATAAATAGGACAAAATCAGGAATTATTTTGGGGAATACTGTAAAAACAAACCATGATATTGGTTCTGATAAGAATCGATCTATCCCAACACCATAAACGTATGTTAACTCGTAGTTTCTCCAATCGGAGCCCGTCATATATCCAAAACACAAAAACACATATAACCAAATAAGGTAAAGACGCCTTATCCTTTTGACTCTCTTAGCCGGGAACTTCCCAAGTTTATAACAAGTTGTATAATCCAAATATAAACCGGCAAGAATTGTAGCTATATATAAAAACAATGATAATATGCTCGAAGTCATCTTACTATTTCAAAAACACTTGAATATTATGACACTGAATCCACAATGAAACGAATAGAATCTTCCCTTCGTTTTGTCAATAATGTATTAACGAGAGGCCAATCTATCCGTTGATTGAAAAGCATTTCGCTTGTAGGGGTAATGCTTGTAATAAGACGTTCTTCTAAATGAAATACCAAGAGCAAACTTTTAAGTCGTGTTATGCCTCGATTTGGATTTGCTATTACAATGAACGGCTTATTAAAAAGGATAGAAAAGACAGTACCGTGAAAAGAATCGGTAATCACATAATCAGAGTAAAATAAATGAGACAGCCACTTTTCAACAGGTTCTATTACATCAAGTTCCGATAGGTTACCTGTTTGTGCTTTACCATCGATTCTTTGCAAGCCCTTACTAGAAATAAATCGTTCTATTAATAATTCGTCTATGTCACCTTTGTCTAAAATATAAGTAAATGCATAATTCTTCTTCTCTGGTACCATATCCTCGAAAAGAATCTTGTAATCCTCCGCTTTTAGCAACATAGTTGGATCTAGAACTGTTTGAACTTTAGACGCCGGAACATCCAGACACTCTGTCAACAAGCTATTACCGCTCTCTTCCCTCACTGAAATAGCACGAAACCGAGTAAGGAGGCTTTTGATTACTTGAATCTTCTCTAAAGGGTAATCCATATTATCGGTACCGAAAGAGGCTGCATAACTGATTCGGGGGATTGGATTGTTTTCATCAATAAATCCGAAAAAGAAATCATCTATGCTATCTTGGGCATACTTATATCGCCACACTTGATCACTACCAACAACGAGAAAATCAATACCAAGCTTTAGACAATCCTGCATCGACTTAGAAGAATAGTAAGCCGGTGAAATGGGAGTCAGGTATTTATCTCGAAACTGGTCGGTGTTTACACTTATCGCCTTTTTTTTGTTTTCTAAGTAGTCTCTAATAAGATGTAACTTCACCAGCAATCTGTAAACGCGAAATTTCAAACTCTTCGAAGGGTTGCGTTGCCTGTTTATGAAAATGACTTCATGTCCCATACCCTCAAGCACAGTCTTGAGAGCATAGGCCTGAAGAAAACCACCATAATTGTTGTTGAACGGAACCGTCAATATTCCAATTATCATGCTATCTTTTATTTGGATGAGTGTTTAATTTTGCTACGGAGGAATGATATCGCCTTTGAACGTAAAGTGGGAGTTAGACCAATGAACCATACGGTAATTCCAACACTCGTCACGGATACTAATACCAACACAATGAATTTCGCAAAAATATTGTCGAATATGTCATTCGCGAAATAGGCCAGCACCAAGGGGACAATGACTGCAATTGACACAACCTTTAGACAATCCCAAAATACCTTCAGTATGTCATTCCATCTATATCCTGCTATCTTAATAATCAACACGGGTTTTACGACAAGACCGAGTATTGCGTATGCTGCGAGTAATCCCCATGAGAGGCTTGTCGGAGGTGCTCCATTCTTATATAATAAATAAACAATAGGGAAAAGCAAGAAAAGGATTGTTGGCGAAATCATCGCGTTCTCACGAATCCTGCCCCTTGCATACAACGCTGTATAAAACGAAGTGTCAAAGACCTGGAAAAGGCATGTCACAATTGTGATACGAACAAAAATGTTGGTATATTCAGGAACTTCTTTTAACCAGATGGCGAGCAACTCTTCCGAAACCAAGAAAATGGGCATCGCCAACAAGAGCATCAGGTAAAAGCTGAACTTTGTTGATGTCAGAAGTAGGCGCTGGCTTCCTTCCAAATCTCCAACCGCATATTTCTTCACGATCTGAGGATTGGCCGCCGTCCTAAAACTGTTCACGAACTGCTGCGCAGCAGCATTCACTTGATTTGAAATAGACATTGCAGTAACGGTAGCCGAGGTGAAGAACATATTGAGTAGGATGCTGGCCCCTTGTGTCACAAGAGCCAGTGCGGTATTTGCAAACAAGTTCCAACCAGAGTATCCCAACACTTCTCTCAAAATACTCCAATCCCATATCGGTTTATAGCTGGCTTCTGAAAATTTGCGCTTGCAATATAACCTGTAGGTCATAGCGATACATGCCTGTACCGTGCATAACAAACCAGCGTAGAGGATTAACTTATCAATCCCACCAATATTAAGCAAGTAACAAATACCCAATTTCAACACTACATCCAGAATGCTGACATAAGCATAGACGTTCATTCTCTCATGTGCAATGATAGAAGAGTTGTAGGGAACCTGAATGATATGAATTACTGCTGTAAGAATCGAGAAATGGTATGCAATTATCGCCGCATCCATTCTGTCTGCAGGGATAACCAACTTATGTTTTACGAACCATAGTCCAGCCGTCTCAGCCACGACTGCCACGAGAATAGCCAACAAGATATGAACTGTCATGACTGAGGAAAAAGTTCTCTTCAACTTGTCATAATTGCCCGTTCCAAGTTCGAAGGTCAGGAACCGGGAAGTGCCATGAGAAAGTGCACCGTTCAAAAACGAGAGCATCGCCACTACCCCACCTACGGCTTGGTATAAACCATAGTCATTGACTCCTAACACATCCAGAATCACTCGCGAGGTGTACAAAGACACCGCCATCGCGAATAACATCCTAATGTACAGGAAGATGGTATTCTTCGCAATCGTCTTGTTAGTTGTAACTTCTGCCATTCTTTTATTTTGAGATAGTTCGTTTGACTTTATCCACTGCGCGAAGAGCAAGACAATAAGCTCTTACAAATGGATTGTCTTTGTGGAACTCAAGCCAATATGCCTTTCGATCAGCCTTGGTAGCTGTACCTAAATAATCAACAAATCCCAGGTTATATTTAGCCGGTGAAACTCCTTTCTGCATACAGAGTACCTTAATAATCCTATCTGTGGCTGCATCAAATTTCCAATCTATCCCCAATTGATAGTTATTTTTCCTGTATGACTCAATCGTCTTCTTCAACCCCGACTCAAGGGTGTATGTTGTCTTATAGTCAGGAACGTATTGTTTGATTTTATTATTGCTGACAATGGCATCTAATGAACGCCCTGCTATCTCTCCTTTTCTGTCCGGATAGCTGGCCTGATACTCTTTTGTTGTAATATCAAAGACTACCGGATCTTTTCCAAGTTCTTTTGCCAGGACCGACAAGACAGCATTCCATGAATACGGGGTATCACCACTCAGGTTGAAGGCTTCTCCATACGCTTTCTTGTTTCCTACGATACCGACAACCCCTATCGCAAAATCCTCTACACGCATCATATTCCAGCGTGTCGTGCCCCCTCCCCATCTCAATACAGGCTTCCCGTTGAGAATCCTTGCACAGAAGGTCCAATGATAACCATAATACGGCATCACACCATAAGGGATGCGGGTATCATCATACGTAACGCAAGGTCTTACGATACTATAATTAAAACCAAGCTTTTCCGCTTGCTCTTTCAAATAGCACTCGCATTCCCATTTGTTAACGCTGTAGTCCCAATCTGGCAAAACTTTTTGGGATTCTTCATCTTTGATACCAGGTTCGCGAGTGTCATAAACGCAAGTCGTAGAAATAAAAATGTATTGATCTGCTACATCATGAAGTAAATCAATACTATAGGCTATTTGTTTCTTATTATAACAGATAAAATCAATGACTGTATCAAAGTGCAAGCCAGCCAATTTTGAATGCATTAATTCTCTGTCACGATAGTCAGCCTTGATTAAATGAACATTATCAGGAATAACATTCTTCTTTTTTCCCCGGTTGACAATAGTAACATCTATCTGCTTAGACAATGCTTCATTAACAACTGCAGAGCTCAATACCCCGGTACCACCAATTAAAAGTAACTTTATTTTATCCATTTTACGTTTTCTTTAACAACTTTGGCCGGTATTCCAGCAACAATAGCATGACCTGGAACATCTTTCGTCACAATAGCGCCTGACGCGACAATGGCGCCATCACCAATCGTTACACCCTTGAGAATCGTCGCACCTTGGCCAATCCAAACATGATCTCCAATTGTAATTGGTTCGGTCTTTCTGTACCCAGGTTCACAGATGGTGTGTCCATCATATGAACGTATTACCACATCACGACCGATGGTGGCATCTTTACCAATTTCAACAATGTCACCTGCAGTTATTTGAACATTTTCATTGATAAAGCCTCCATGCAAGATAAGTTTTCCTCCTTCTACAACTCGTATATAACTGTTCGCGAAAACATTGAACCTTCCGTCAACAACCAGTTCGCTGTTACGCTCGAGTAAAATCCTGGTCTCTGTACGAGATTTCTTAACCTGTTTAAGGCCAGTAGTCAATCTCTCGCGTAACACAAGTTGTGCATTATCATCCATTTGAAGAACTGTTCTGCTAACATTAAGGAATAATGGTTTTTTCTTTGACTTAACTTTGTTAGAAAGAAAGTTAATCTTTATAAAGGTCAGCCATCGGGGAATCGAAAGGCCAAGACCAGATATAGGCGACATTATCATCTTCCACCTTTTTTTAAGTTTTGTAAAAACATTCCTTTTAGGGAAATACTTTCTGGCCAGTCGGTCGAAACTCATCTTATCGAGATCTGCAAAAAAAGCATCACGATTGACAGGGATAGACTTTAGAGAACTCTCCATGGCAGGATTTCCTACTCTGGCATCTTTAATCGTAAATTCCCGCCATTCTATTCTACTTTTAATGCTATCAAAAAGCTCCTGCCCTTTCTGTGAGTTAATCATTACAAGGGATGTCCCCTTGTCTTGATCCATTGTTTTGTCAATCTTTTCGATGCCCCAGAAGTCAGCCAAAGTAATATCAGCCTTTTGAGGGAACCCCTTGAAACGGCAATCATAACAAGAAGGGCGAGTGAAATTCCCTACTTGAAGGTAACCTATAAAGAACAGATCATGCCAGCGGTCTTGGCAGTACTCCTTCCCATTGGCGAAATTAACCCGCAAGGAAAAGTTATGCCACCCCCACTTCTTGGCCTTGAATTTGATTTTTGTTGCTCGAGCTCCAAATTGCTTTTCAAGCATCTCAATATACTTCAGAAAAACCTTTGGTGAATTAACTCCTCTACAAATGAAATCGCAGGTTATGAGATTATCGAATTCTTTACCCAGATAATTATAAAGACTATGTATTTGGCAAGGACAACCACAAAAAAGAACCTGTTTGCCTTCTTTCAAAAGTTTCCGCACATCTCGATATTGGCCTTGCATCGAACTTTGCAAATACTTCGAACTCCTGATTTCTTCCAATCTGTTCGGGTCCTCTGAAACAATATGGCTAACAGTATGATCATCATTATAGATAGCGCCACCGACATATCCGTTTTCCCCATAAATAGACTCTGCTAACATAGAGAAAATGCCACCAGAAGTGCTATCAAGTCTAATGAACTCATCCTTGGTATATGCAGCAAATACGCGTGGCTCCGAAGAACGCTTTATATGCTGTGAGGGATTAAGAATCGGGCAGACTTTCTCACATAATCCACAATTCACGCACTTCGACTTATCAACTTCTGGATACCAGAATCCTTCATTATCACTCTGAAATGAAATCGCATTATGAGAGCAAATGTCACCACAAGCGTTGCATCCACAACATTCTACCTTATTACGAATACTTATCATACTATTATAACTTCCTTATAATATAATCATCAATATTGCTATTGTCAATACTCTTATTATTCTTAACGATAATCTTTGTGTTTTTCTCGTTAATACTGAAATTAGGCTTTGTATTGTGAAAAGAGTTATTAACGATTTCAATTTGCTTTGTTTTAGGCGTAATAAGTTGATTCTCCGAATTAATAAACGAACAATTACTAATCGAAACCGTTTCTACTGTTCCCTGCCCACCTATCAAGCTCATTTTCGGCGCATCAAACCTGCATGACGTAAAAGAAACTCCAGGAATTGATTCGTTCAGAATATTAATAACATATGCAGTTCCTGCTCTTGAAACGGAACTTGAGAAAACACAAGAATCAAAAATGACTGGGCGATGGCAAATAGGATGGTTAATTTTTGAAACCTGACCATTATCAGAAAAAGAACAATTCTTAACTACCAGAGGCTGCAAAAACTCATCCTCAAATAACGGTGAAACATTTTCATCACTGTTTTCATATACATCCAAACTTAGATAACAGTTCTCATACCTCTTTGCATATACAGTTCTAAAAGGGATGTTTTTACAATCATAGAATTCTGCAATAATATTATAATTAGTTTTTGCAGCATAAGCATAAGGCGCCCCGTCACAATTCTTGACTATCATCCTATATGGTTTCCCGGTTGACGCGTAACTCTTCGAACTATTTCCTGGGTTGAAAGGGGGAAGAACACCTGTAAAGCGACAATTCTCAATTTTAACAATCACAGGGAAATACCCTGTCAGGAACCCTCCAAGTGTCCTTCCCTGGCTGGTGATTCTATTCGGATTGTTAAAAGTGCAATTCGTAAAGGAAAGATCGAATAGATATGCTTCATTATCTAAGAAATCCTCGGAATTAACAGGTGGGGCATATTTGAATAAATAATTTAAACCATTTCTATATGTTGATAGCCTTTCTGAATCCCAAGTATCGAATGCACATCCTATAAAACGACAGTAACCACGATACTGGTGAGAATAAAAAACGTGTTCTCCGATATTGTAGAAAGTACAATTTAAAAAAGTAATATCTTTTGCACCGGAATTCACATCCACTCCAGGACCTAAAACGTTCGATAGCCTGATATTCTTAAGCAATACATTCGTGGAACGACCTATACAAATTGCACATGATACTCCAAGCCTAACCGTCTCTTGTTGACGTTTTGTAGATTTACCATCTATCGACAAATTGGAAATAACCGTATCACTCCTCAAAGAAATCAAACCGAAACCGCTTTCGATATCACATGGTTTAGAATTGTTAGGTATATGGATCGTAGAGTCTTCCCAAATACTTAAAGAATCCGGATAACTAATAGTTGAGTTGTTAAAATCGATACAATAGCCATTAGGAAAATATGTCGTCTCATATCCTAATGCATTAAACCTTGGACATTGAACCGCAATCCCTTCCTTGTGTAGCATAATATAGTTTTTTAGAGATATCATAATATCTTCATAACTATCATTAAGCAATCCTGTCCAATTTGATCCACATTTCTTATTATCCCAAGTTCCCTCAATAAAGATACAATTATGATACTTTTTGACTAGTGAAGGAGGCGCGCCTTGGCTCGCATCATTACTAATATACGCTCTATAACGAGTATACCCACGTTTAAAAACCTCATAATTTTTAGCTCTTACCTTTGTATGATTGCCAACAACGGTTCCATTTGATAAACTGCCTCCTTGAAACGCGATTAGGCTTCCGGATCCAATGCACACCTTTTTCCCACCTAGATCAATATCTTCTCTTATTACGTATTTCATATTTGTCCCTGCAAATACCGTCTCTAAATCCATACCTTGCTTAACAACTATCTTTGTTCTACCTAGCATAGTGGACGCAGAGAATAACGACACCATAACGAGCAGTATACAAATAGAGATGAGTTTTTTCATTACTGTTTTGTCTTTTATCAAAAAGAAAAAATAAAGTAGCAATAGCTGACGAAATCTAGTAAAAAGACTTTTACATATATCGGGGCAGGAGTAAACACTTCACTTAATCACTAGAGAACTCTCTTATTCGCTGTTCTTCACTCCTCTTACAGACTAAAAACTGCCCGTTTTTAACGCTGACAATATAATCACTAAGGCCCTGGAGCACTACTTTACTAGCGTCTTCAGCATGAACAACGCAATTATTACACTCATAAAGCTTAATCTTACCAACTGTTCCATTTCCCTGTTCATCTTTTTTAATCATCTCATGGAGTGATGCCCAATTTCCGAGGTCGCTCCATCCAAAGTCGGCAGGATGTGTACAAACAAAACCGTCTTCAGCAGCGGGTTCCATAACTGCATAGTCAATTGAAATCTTCTCGCAGATAGGGAATAAACCTTCAATGACATCTCTCTCCTTGCATGTGCCAAATGACATGGCAATACGGTTCATTATCGCTGCAATTTGAGGATTATACTTAGTGATTGCACTCACTAAGGTATGTACGTTCCAAACAAAAATACCAGCATTCCAGAGGTAATGTCCATCTGCGAAATACTCTTTCGCTGTTTCTAAATTTGGTTTTTCCTTAAACACATCCACTTTATGAATCTCTCCATCGACTTGCTCTGCAGAATGCACATAGCCATAGCCGGTTTCAGGTCGTGAAGGTTTTATGCCAATGGTCACAATAGAATCTTTTTGTTCCGTGAATACTAAAGCGTTATTTATGACGCGACGGAACTCCTCTGGGTTCATCACCACTGCATCACTGGGAGTCACCACAATATTTGCATTCTCATTTTCAGCCTTAATTCTCCAACATGCCCATGCGATGCAAGGAGCTGTATTTCTTGCCTCGGGTTCTGCGAGAATGTGTTCTGAAGGAATGCCAGGAATCTGTTCTTTAACAATATCAACATACTTAGCGTTGGTAACTACCCAGATGTTATCAATAGGACAGATACCTTGGAAACGGTCAACTGTGAGTTGTATAAGCGTGTGGCCACACCCAATATGTCAATGAACTGCTTGGGGTACTCCGGTGTACTCAGCGGCCAAAAACGGCTGCCAACACCACCGGCCATGATTACTATGTGATTATTGCTCATTATCTGTTTATTATAATTATCATCTAAAAGAGGCAATAAACGCATTTGCCATTTTGACCCTCAACCCCCTTTTTCTTTGCCTGACAACCAACTTTGATGGCAAGTAAAATAGCGCGCACCAGCCATATTACTGCTAAAAAGCGACATTTATAAGCAATTTATACAGAACGTATCATCATTACTAAACAGCCCTTCAAATGAATAGGAACAAGCTAAACAAGCCCGCGGCTGCATAAACAGCTGCCATCCCCTTAAAAGCTGAACCAGCAATGTAATGCAAACTGAGCCTTATTCTTCTTAAAAATGCCCTTATAACTTCATTGCCTTGTTATTTTCAATGTTACTCCAAATATGGGATAATTTGAACTTTCCCGTCCATCTTCTCATTCTCATGATTAATATCGCCCTTATCAAACTTGACTACACCAGACCCATCATTTAAAGAAAGCCTTTGCCTCTGGCCGTATACACCCATATCTCGATTATAAAGATTTCATCTGTTGATCCTTGAGTATAGTCTATCGTAATGTCGGGTTTAATAATCGAAACAACTATTCAACGGGTATCTTTAAGAGGTTTAATCTCATCAGAGCACCTTGTTTATCCTGCTCTATCTTGAGGTATGATAAACGCTTCAAGAACTCTTTCATCAAAACATCGGTCTTAATGTTTTCAATTGCCACATCAACCAGTCGCTTGTTAAGGTGTTCTATCTTGTCCAAAATGTCTTGGCTTACCGTTCCTTCAGAAAGACTCTTCTCCACATCATTAACATCTTGTCCGTTCAGGATCAACCGACACAGTGCCAGCCCTTGCCTGTCATCTTCTGTTGCTCCAGGAAGAAGTGCCAGGCCTTCTATTATACCCAAAAGACCATTTATAAAGCTGACGAAGCTGTCGTGCCACTGCTCTATGTATTGGGATTGAGTAACTGTCAACTTATTACTATCATAACAACAGTCCAGTTGGGCCTCAGGTTCATAAATATAATCTTGACCTTTCTGAGTAAGCCGTAGGCACTGAGGGGTGCTTTCCTCGTAGGTAAAGTAACCATTTTGAATGAGCTCGTTAGCAACCGAGACAAACATATCCCGCTCTTTAGGGTTGAGTTCAATCAGTTTGTTCTGGATATGGCGCATCATCACGATTTGACCGGCGTCCACATTGGCTTTTCTAAAGAAGTCCAGTATCCATTCGGCCATCTCACGTTTCTTTGTCATCATAAAGCATCCTCCTCTGTTTTACGTTCTTTCAGCAGTTGCTCTGTCACGCTGGTGAACCCTAAACTCTTCAAAGCTTCCTTAATCTCGTCATCCGCCATATCGCCAAAAGATTCCATTTTAGTATTCATAATCCTCCTGCGGCGATCTACCAAGCTACTTTCATTAAGGTTAAAAGAATCACGAGTAAATATTGCCCGAGCCTCATCTTCTTTACTCAGCCCCTCAGCTACCTCAATTCTTCCATTAATCTCGTACTTGAAGAATCGGCTAGCATCCTCTGTTACAGGATTGATAAGTCTTTCATTATCTTTGCGGCTTTTAATCTGATTGTCCTTGTATCTGGCTCCATATTTATCATCAATAACGTCCACTACGAAATTGTCCCAGTCGAATACCAGTGTATTGAAAAAAACACGTTTCCTGAAGTGGTCAATATGCGAACCATCAAGTTTAATTGGGCATTCGGTATAACCGCTCAACCCGTGTTGCTCATGGTTCAGTATATGCTCGCGCCATTCCCTGCTAACGCCCTCTGCTTCCTTCCACGACTTAGGTTTGTTCTTGCGAACAAATTCTACAAAGGCCCGAATAGGCTTACCTTTATCTAATTTTCTCATTGCATCTTCTTCTTTTGGGCTAAAACGAGGTACATCTTTGCTGCTTCATCAAAGTTCACCCCTTCTTTGCCCAGTTTATCCAATGCCAGCTCTACCAGTTCCAGATTAGGTTTCTGCTTACCCAATTCGGCAGCTATAGCGTCTATCTCTCGTTGTACCTTTGGATTCCTGACCTCGTTCAGTCCAAAGAAACGCTTCAGGATATAATCACTATTGTCTCCGTAAGGTATATCGGAAAGTTCCAATGGACCGCCATCGTGCAGAACAACAAGTTTGTCCTGCACGCCAAGGCTGGAAAGCACCAGCGGCGAATGGGATGTTACAAAAAACTGACAGTTAGGGAACTTCTGCTCCAAGTTGCTGATTACTAAAAGCTGCCAAGCGGGATGGAGATGAAGATCGACCTCATCGATCAAAACGATTTGTTCACCGTCAAGGATAGATGCTGTTCCATCATTAAGGAGTGAAAGACGGCGTGCAATGTCCAGAACTAGCGTGATATAGCATTTCTCTCCGTCAGAAAGCCGTTCAAAGTTGATGTCTTTTCCGTCTTTCGTCATCACGAAGCGCGTCGGACGATCCTCTATTCTCAGGTTCTTATAATGAGGAAAGACCTCTTTGAGGCACTCTCTGATGGTGTCAAGCGATTCGTCATGGTACTGAATATTGAACCGAGCTTTCATGCGGTTCTCCTCGTTCTCGCGCTCATAGTACCAATTAAAGAAAGGTTTCCAACTGGTGTTTGCGAATGAATAACGAATGGCTGCAGGTTTCTCTTCTTTTTTACCGTAAGCCTTCCTGTCGAGGGTAACAGATGCAATATTGCGGTTGACACCAAAGATGGAGAACATATACCGTTCGTCTTCGTTATACTCACGGATATGTATTACGAACGATTCTAATTGCTTGAGGTCGGTTTGTTTCTCCCTATGGTCAGCCGGAGCCTCTCCTCTGAAGAGGGACCACCTGGCAATCTTTCCTTTGTGTTCTGCTTCAATGGAAAGGAAACAGTATTCTGAACCAATATGTACATCATCCTTCCGGATTATTCGTCCTCTACCCTTAGAGGAAGAGAACTTTGCATTCAACCAGGAATAGAGTAAGGCAATAGCTTCAAGCACAGTTGATTTACCAGCTCCATTGTCTCCAATGAAGGCATTGACGTTCCCAGAGCAATCGAAATCCAACCGCTCAATTGCCCTAAAATTCTCAATTATCAGATGTCTGATCTTCATAATCTCTAACTGTTTACCTCACAAACGTTTCTATTCCTAAAACCCTCTTTCTTCGTTATTTCACAATAATAGGGATTCCATTCAACTCGTTCTGGATGTATTCGAGACCAGCAATCTTCTCTTTAGTTTCCTCAAGATTGAGGCGGCGGGTGTTGTCGGAATTAAACTCTTCAATAGTGGCGCGTTTCACATCGCCTTCCTTGAAGTACTTATCGTAGTTCAGGTCGCGATTATCGGCCGGCACACGGTAGAAGTTGCCCATATCCTCGGCCTTGGCGCACTCTTCCTTGGTGAGAAGGGTTTCGTACATCTTTTCACCGTGGCGGATGCCGATTACCTTGATGTCTTCTTTCTTGCCGCCGAAGAGCTCGCAAACAGCTTCGGCCTGGGTCTGGATGGTGCAGGCAGGGGCTTTCTGAACAAGGATATCGCCATTCTGCCCATGCTCGAAGGCAAAGAGGACGAGATCAACAGCCTCTTCAAGTGACATAATGAAGCGAGTCATCTTAGGCTCGGTGAGGGTGATGGGATTGCCTTTGCGGATCTGGTCAATCCACAGAGGAATCACGGAGCCCCTTGAGCACATAACGTTACCGTAGCGGGTGCAGCAGATCTTTGTGTCACCGCTGAGTCTTGACTTCGCAACGGCAATCTTCTCCTCGATGGCCTTGGTAATGCCCATGGCATTGATAGGATATGCCGCTTTATCGGTGGAGAGGCAAATGACGCACTTGACACCGGCATCGATAGCAGCATCGAGCGTATTGTCTGTTCCAATCACATTGGTCTTCACGGCTTCCATCGGGAAGAACTCGCAGCTAGGAACCTGCTTTAGGGCAGCTGCATGGAACACGTAGTCCACACCCTTCATGGCGTATTTCAGTGTGCTCTTGTTGCGAACATCACCAATGTAGAACTTAATCTTGTTGGCCACCTCTGGCATACGTGCCTGGAAGTCGTGGCGCATATCGTCCTGTTTCTTCTCATCGCGGGAGAAAATGCGGATTTCTCCAATGTCAGTGCGGAGGAAACGGTTCAATACGGCATTTCCGAAACTACCGGTGCCTCCGGTGATGAGGAGAACTTTGTCTTTGAAAATTGACATAATATAATTTGTTATTATTTACTTGACGGGATCAAAAAATGTATCCGGTTTATCGGGATTGAAAACCTCATTGCAGTACATTACAGTGACAAGGTCTTCAGTATCGCTGAGGTTGATAATGTTGTGGGTATAGCCAGGGAGCATGTGGACAGCCTGAATATGGTCACCATCTACCTCCCATTCGAAGACTTTTCCCTCGGGGTCATTCAGGTTGCGCTGCTGGATGAGGCCGTGGCCCTTTACCACAATGAACTGCTCGAACTTGGTGTTGTGCCAGTGCTGCCCCTTGGTAACACCCGGCTTGGAGATATTGATGCTCACCTGCCCTGCATTGAGCGTATGAACTAACTCGGTGAAACTGCCACGCTCGTCTATCTTCATGTTGAGCGGAAAGGCGGTCTTCTCATAAGGCAGATAGCTGAGGTAGGTGCTGTAGAGCTTCTTGGCAAAACTGTTAGCCGGTATCTCAGGAATCATCAGGGTTTTGGGCTGCTCTGCGAAACTCTTAAGGAGTTCTACAATCTGCCCTAGGGTGACACGATGCGTGACGGGGCAATAGCGATAACGTCCAAATTGCCGGTCGAGGCCGGCAATGACGTCCAAGCCGTCGAATTCGCAGTGATGTTCCTTGCCTTGTAAGGCGGCGATCATCTCGTCCACAAGGTCGTCAATGTAGAGCAGTTCCAGTTCTATGCTGGGGTCGTTGACCGTATAAGGCAGATCATTGGCAAAGGCGTTGCAGAAAGTGGCCACCGCGCTATTGTAGTTGGGGCGACACCATTTGCCAAAGAGGTTCGGGAAACGATAAATGTGTACCTGGGCACCGGTCTCCCGGCCATACTCCAGGAAGAGGTCTTCACCGGCCTTTTTGCTACGGCCGTATTCGCTGTTGCCAAAGCGGCCCGTGAGGCTGGCCTGCTGACTGCTGGATAACATCACGGGACAGGCGTTATGATGCTTTTTGAGCGTATCAAGAAGAGTACTGGCAAAGCCAAAGTTACCCTGCATAAACTCTTCCTGATTCTGTGGACGGTTCACGCCTGCCAGATTGAACACGAAGTCTGCATTCTTGCAGAATTCGTCCAGCTCTTCAGGCGTACTGTCCAAGTCGTACTCATACACGGCATCAACCGTCAAACCAGGGTGGGTCTTGTCCTTACCAGCCTGTATATTCTTCAGTGCCCTACAAAGGTTCTTACCTACAAACCCTTTCGCTCCTGTTACAAGTATCTTCATGCTTAGATTTCCTTACGCCATACCATTTTGTTCACTACGCCCACGTAGCTCTGAATGATGCGGACCACTTTGGTGGAGACATTCTCATCCACGTAGTCGGGAACGGGGATGCCGGGCTTGGCGTCCCGAATGAGTTCCACGGCCACATCCACACTCTGCAGGAGGCCCTTGGTGTCAATGCCACTGAGGACAAAGCAGCCTTTGTCCAGCGCTTCGGGACGCTCTGTGCTGGTGCGGATGCAAACAGCAGGGAACGGCTTGCCGATGCTGGTAAAGAAGCTGCTCTCCTCGGGCAGGGTACCGCTGTCGCTCACCACGGCAAAGGCGTTCATCTGCAGGCAGTTGTAGTCGTGGAAGCCCAGGGGATCGTGCTGGATGACGCGCTTATCGAGCTGGAAGCCGCTTGCCTCCAGGCGCTTGCGCGAGCGGGGATGGCAGCTGTAGAGAATGGGCATATCGTACTTCTCGGCCATCTTATTAATGGCGGTGAAGAGGCTCATGAAGTTCTTCTCAGTGTCAATGTTCTCCTCACGGTGGGCGCTCAGGAGAATGTACTTGCCTTTTTGCAGTCCCAGACGTTTGTGAATGTCGCTGGCTTCAATCTCTACGAGGTTGTTGTGGAGCACCTCGGCCATGGGGCTGCCGGTAACGTAGGTGCGTTCCTTGGGGAGTCCTGTATCGGCCAGATATCTTCTGGCGTGCTCGCTGTAGGCCATGTTTACATCGCTGATGATGTCCACGATGCGGCGGTTGGTCTCCTCCGGGAGGCATTCATCTTTGCAACGGTTGCCGGCTTCCATGTGGAAAATGGGAATATGCAGGCGCTTGGCACCAATTACGCTGAGGCAGGAGTTGGTGTCGCCCAGCACCAGGACGGCATCGGGCTTTATTTCTACCATCAGCTGGTAGCTCTTGGCAATGATGTTGCCCATGGTCTCGCCCAGGTCGCTCCCCACAGCCTCCATGTAGATGTCCGGATCCTTTAACTTCAGGTCCTTGAAGAAGACACCGTTGAGGTTGTAGTCGTAGTTCTGCCCGGTATGCGCCAGCAGGCAGTCGAAGTACTGCCGGCACTCGTTGATTACCGCTGCAAGACGGATAATTTCCGGCCTTGTACCTACGATGATAAGAAGCTTTAGCTTTCCGTTGTCTTTAAATTTTACCATATTGTGTATTTGTTGTTTTCTACCGCTGTTCATAGGAGAATATATCCTGTTAAGGGGGCTATCCGTAATACTCCTTATACCACTCAGCAAAGTGGCGGAGGCCTTCGCGGAGAGTGATCTTGGGCGTGAAGCCAAAGTCTCGTTCCAGGGCAGTGGCGTCTGCGTAGGTGGTAGGAACGTCACCGGGCTGCATCGGCACCAGCTGCTTGTGGGCCTCGAAGTCGTAGTCCTTGGGCAGGACGCCGGCTCTTAGAAGTTCTTCCTGCAGGATGTTCACGAAGTCCAGAAGGTTCTCGGGCTGGCCGCCTCCAATGTTGTATACTTTGTAGGGAGGGATGGGCAGGCCGTCTTCGCCGGTCTGCTTGGCCGGAGCCTTGGCCATCACTCTTGTTATGCCTTCCACAATATCGTCCACATATGTAAAGTCCCGGCGGCAGTTGCCGTAGTTGTAGATCTGGATGGTCTGGCCCTTGAGCAGCTTGTTGGTGAAACCGAAGTACGCCATATCTGGCCGGCCGGCAGGACCATAGACCGTGAAGAAGCGCAGACCGGTGCTGGGGATGTTGTAGAGCTTGCTGTAGCAGTGGGCCATGAGCTCGTTGCTCTTCTTGGTAGCGGCATAAAGGGAGACAGGATTGTCCACTCGATCGTCCGTTGAGAACGGCACCTTCTTGTTGCCGCCATACACGGAGCTGCTGCTGGCGTACACCAGGTGCTGCACAGGATTATGCCTGCAGGCTTCAAGAATATTGTAGAACCCAATGATATTGCTCTCGATGTACACATCGGGATTCTCAATGCTATAGCGCACCCCGGCCTGGGCGGCCAGGTTCACTACGATATCGAACTTGTACTCCTGAAAGAGGCGGTTGATGAGCTCCCGGTCCGCTATGCTCCCCTTGATTGAGATGTAGTTGATGCCCGCCGGCTTTGCCTTGTCCAACTCCTGGAGGCGGTACTCCTTTAGGCTAGGGTCATAGTAATCGTTGAGGTTGTCAATGCCCACAATGGTCCCTTCCGTCATGTCCTTGAACAGCCGCTTCACAAGGTTTGAGCCGATGAATCCGGCATGGCCGGTAACTAGTATTGTTTGCATATATTGTAATTTTCTGTTTATGTCGTTATCCGTTTCAAATAGCCTTGTAATTATCTCTATTTCAGCACTTTATAACTTAAACTTTCATTTAGTGATGAAACGGATAACTCTTCTTACCTTGCCAGCCAATTACGTTCTTTGACAAGCTGAAATGTGCTCTACTTTTTTATCTGTATGCGAACCTCAAGCCTCAACAGGCACCTTCATCACCACTTTCTTAACGGGAGCAGGGACTCCATCGGCTGCAAGGCAGGGCTCGTGGGCGTCATCGGGGAAGACCACAAGGAAGTAGCCATCGCCTATCACAAGGTCTGCGCCGGGGCAGTCGGTGTAGCGGGCGGCGTCCTTGGCCTCATCGTACGGGATGCTTTCCTCCACCTGCTCCAGAGGCTTGCAGCGGACCAGTTCACGGCCGGAGACTGCGTACTGGACATCGGCATACTTGCGATGGGCC
>JAEEGL013571285.1_pt1 | contig 30861 bp, 26 predicted proteins | sample 9134231 | NCBI WGS metagenome assembly JAEEGL01 (sample SAMN16246548, study PRJNA631951) | gut metagenome | biome: gut microbiome; feature: rumen; material: fiber-attached | host: Bos | place: Iran: Karaj | collected 2018-10
AAACACTCAGCAAACTTTTCGATTCTGGCTGGAACGACCTTTTTGATTGTCGTATTAGCAAAATTTCTCCGAGTGTTCACTATGAAGACCAGATTCATTTTACTCTGCGAATCAACAAGAATCCGAATGCTTAACCAAGTTGATGAGCCACATTGTGATGTGGCTCATTAATTTTGTAAAAACTCAATCCATTTCACGATTTTGCCGTCTTTGCTCATTTTTTTCTCTGCATCTGTTCGGTCGGATTACAAATCCTCATATTCACGACGGCTGGATTGCAAATCCAGCAGAACTGGTATCAATGAAGCACGTGAAGTCACAGAGGAATGGAGGACGTTCTACAACAACCAACGGCCTCACGAATCCTTAGACAATCAGACTCCGATGTCTTTCAGAAACAAAAAACTATTTGAATATGGTTATAATTAATTATATTTGTCTAATTTTACTATGTCCAAAAAATGGGAAGTTTACATATCAATGTCAGTGTTAAAACAATGGAAATAATTAAGGGATTACCTAAAATGAAATTCAAATAGTATTATGGAAAATATCGAAGAACAATTAATAAAAGAGGGTTGGGTTAAAGATGGGGAAACCTTGTTTGGAAAAACTTTTCACCTATATGACAAACATCAAAAACTTATAGGAGAACGTGATTACGACAATGAATGGATATTGATAAATGAAGTAAAATGCGAACGATACGAGAATGCTACGATAATTACATGTATTGATTTTAAGGTAGTTTATACTCAAATTGGAAATATTATTGCTCGATATAGATATAAAAATGATGCTATTAGAAGTCGAGTATTATTACAATCGGATATTTTTATTGAGGACAATCAAATGACGATAGAAGATAAATTCAAAAAAGTATTTAATTTTTTGAATAACAAAGATAAAAACGTCGATGACAGAGAGAATGAAATTTATGATGAGGAAAATAACGACGAAGGTGACAAAGATGAAGTCCTTGAAGAAGAAGATATAATTGATGATAGTAATAATGAGAATGAAATTTTTGATGAAGATTATAATGCTATAGTCTTGATAGATGAAGAATATAGTCCCAAGGGTGAATTAGTGAGCGGATATGATGCTTTTGCCATAAGTAATAGTCAACAACGTTCCCTTACTTTATTTGATTGTCCTTATATAGGATTGGGAAAAAGAACTATTAAAGAAAAATACTGATAATCAAACTATTCTTGCCGTTTCTTTTCTTTTTGCTTTTTTAATACAACGAAATTCCAAACTATATAATACCTTTGTATTGCAATAAAGACATTAGTGTGAAAAAAAATATACAAAATGAAAAGTAGTTTAAAGGAATTTAAATATGGAAAACAAAATATAAATGACGTTTTCTCTGAATGGTACACTGTTCCATCTTATCAGCGTCACTATGTATGGGAAGACGACCAAATATGCAAATTATTAGATGACATAAAAGATAATTATATAACACATTCAACAGAAGAATATTTTCTTGGTTCTTATATTATTCAAAGTAAGGCAGGAGAAAATGATTTATTAGATGGACAACAGCGTATAACAACTTTATTTCTTCTGTTTGCATTCTTACGTGATTATGAAAATACCCCTAAGGATTGGATAAAAGAATGCCAAAATTTAATATATCAAGAGGCAATAAAAAGGACAAATACACCCGCTCGTGTTCGTTTGAAATACGAAATACGTGGGGATGTGGGGGAATTTATTGAAAAGAGAATAGTACCAGAAGATGGTATTACAAACAATTGGGACGAATTCCGTGATTCAAAAGTTAAAAAGAATGAAAGTGTATCTCACATTTGCAGAGCTTTATTAAGTTTCAAGAATTATTTTGATTCAAATACGGATATTGACATAGATAAATTTCTTCACTTTATTTGCAATAATGTCGTCTTAATTTTTATTTCAGCAGACACATTGGAAGATGCATTCCGCCTATTCTCCATTATGAATGACAGAGGTGTCAAGTTGGCTAATGCTGACATTTTGAAATCCTCAAACTTGGAAAAATTAACAGATAAGACGAAATTAAATTATATAGCCCAACAATGGGAAGATAAACAAGAAGCGTTGGGTGCTGACTTTGACCGCTTCTTGTCTTATGTTCGTACAATTCTTTTGAAAACACGTCAACGGAGTAATTTGCTTGATGAGTATGAGAACTTTATTTTTAAGAAAGGTGTTTTAAATCAAGGTGAAGAATTTTTTGAAAAGGTTTTCTCTTTATATGAAACATACGACAAAGCCATAGATTTGACGAGAAATAATAATACGGCGTATTGCAATTTAATTAGAATTATGAAAGCAAGTATGCCTTCAACAGATTGGATTCCTGTTGTTATGTGTTATTATGAAAAATATAACGATACCAATTTAACTGAATTTACGAAGAAACTTGCCTGTAAAACAGTTGCTGACGCTGTTTGTGGTGTTCAAATTTCTAAAAGAATAGACGATTTAGGTAGATTGATGAAATATATTGAAGATTCAAATAACTCGCAAGATGTATTAGACAATTCAAATGCTTTTGAGATTCAGCAGGAAATATTTAAAGAACATATATCTTCGGATATATATAGTCGTCAATATGCAAAAGCATTACTTATGCTACTTGAATATGAGTATCAAGATAATAATATACCCAAAGAGTTTTCAAAAATATCAATAGAACATATTCTTCCCCAAAATCCAAATCCAACAAGCCAATGGTGTAAAGATTTTTCAGAAGAAGATAGGATAAATGCAACTCATAAGATTGGAAATCTTTGTATTATTGGTAGTAAAAAAAATACTGCTTTAGGAAATCTTGATTATGGCGATAAACGAGTAAAGTATTTCAAGAATAACATTGGAAATTTCGCAAGAACATTAAAAATCTATAATGATTATCCTAATCAATGGACTTTAGCTGAATACAATTCAAATCAAGAAAAGACAATTCAGGACATAAAAAGGATTTTTGGAATAAATTAATTATCTGTTCGGTCGGATTTGCAATCCGACCGCAACGAATACCAGCATTTTCAATGCGAGAAAACAACAAGCAGCAAATAAACACAATTCCAAAATGTGGGGCGTTGTTTATGTGGCGGATTACAAATCCTCATACTCATAGCTGCTGGATTACAAATCCAGCAGAACAAAGGAATCCATCTGTTCGGTCGGATTTGCAATCCGACCGTAACGAATACCAGCATTTTCAATGCGAGAAAACAACAAGCAGCAAATAAACACAATTCCAAAATGTGGGGCATTGTTTATGTAGCGGATTGCAAATCCTCTTATTCATAGCTGCTGGATTTGTAATCCAGCAGAACAAGGGGTCGGATTACAAATCCTTATGTTCACGGCGGCTGGATTACAAATCCAGCAGAACTGGTCGGTCGAATTACAAATCCTTATACTCATAGCGGCTGGATTACAAATCCAGCCGAACGAAGCAAATCCAGCAGAACAAGGGTCTAAAGCAAAAACGCTTTCCTCACCTAAGCGAAGAAAGCGTTCCAAATGACATGTATAAGAATGAATGACTAATAACTATTTTCGTGTACCGATTTTACTGCACGGCCCGAAGGGTCGTTCAGGTTTTTGAACGAGGCGTCCCATGCCAATGCTTCGGCGGTGCTGCACGCAACCGAAGGAACTGACGGAACGGATTTTGCCGCCGATTCCGATGGGAAATGTTCCTCGAAAATGGTACGATAGTAGTATTCCTCCTTGTTCATCGGCGGATTGATGGGGAAGCGTTCTTTTGCGTGAGCCATTTGTTCGTCGGTAACTGCTTCGGATGTGATTTTCTTCAGCGTGTCAATCCAACTGTAACCTACGCCGTCGGAGAACTGCTCCTTCTGTCGCCACGCAACGCTTTCGGGCAATAAATCCTCGAACGCCTTGCGAACAATCCATTTTTCGATTTTGCCATCCTTGCTCATCTTCTGTTCCGCATCCACGCGCATTGCCACGTCAAGAAACTCCTTGTCGAGGAACGGAACGCGGCCTTCCACGCCCCACGCCATAAGCGATTTGTTGGCACGAAGGCAGTCGTACAGATAGAGTTTTTTCAGTTTACGTATAGTTTCATCGTGGAACGATTTGGCATCGGGAGCCTTGTGGAAATACAGATAGCCGCCAAAAACCTCGTCGGCACCTTCGCCCGAAAGCACCATCTTGATACCCATTGATTTGATGACACGTGCCAACAAATACATTGGCGTTGAAGCACGTACTGTTGTAACATCGTATGTTTCAATGTAATAAATTACATCACGAATTGCATCAAGACCTTCTTGAATAGTATAATTGATTTCGTGGTGAACAGTGCCAATATGTTCGGCAACTTTACGTGCCGCAATCAAATCGGGAGCACCTTTCAAACCAACTGCAAACGAGTGTAGTTGTGGCCACCATGCATCCTGCATGCTGTTTGTCTCAATACGTTTGGGAGCATATTTTTTTGCAATGGCTGAAATCACTGAAGAATCGAGTCCGCCCGAAAGCAATACGCCATACGGCACGTCAGACATCAGTTGTCGTTTTACCGACTGTTCAAGAGCCTCCTTCACCTCTTTCACGCCAATCTTGCTTCCACGCACGTTTTCATAATCAACCCAGTCGCGTGTGTACCAACGTTTCATTTCTCCTTCCTTGCTCCAGAAATAGTGACCTGGCAAAAACGGTTCGTATGACTCGCAGTTGCCCTCGAGAGCCTTCAGTTCCGAAGAAACGTAGATTTTTCCGTCGGAATCCTTTCCAATATACAGTGGAATCACACCTATCGGGTCGCGGGCAATGAGGAACTCGTCTTTCTCGGCATCGTACAACACGAAGGCAAAAATACCATTCAAATCTTCCAAGAAATTGATACCTTTTTCCTTGTACAAGGCAAGAATCACTTCGCAGTCGGAACCCGTCTGAAACTCGTATTTGTCGGCAAGTTTCGCACGAATGTCACGATGATTGTATATTTCGCCATTTACGGCAAGAATATGCGTCAATTCTTTGTTTTTCAAAGGCTGACTACCCGATTGCGGATCGACAATCGAGAGTCGCTCGTGTGCCAAAATCGCTGATTTTCCCACATAAATTCCTGACCAATCCGGACCGCGGTGGCGGATTTTTCCCGACATAGTCAAGGCTTTTGTTCGGAGCGATTCTGGTTTCTCCTGTATGTTAAGAATGCCAATAATACCACACATAATACGTACAGTTTAGAGATTATTTTTCACTCAGATACTTATTGATGGCAGCAGCCGCTTTTCGTCCCGATGCAATTGCACGAACAACCAAACTTGCGCCCGAAGCGGTATCGCCTGCGGCAAACACTTTATCTACTGACGACATTTGATTTCCGTCGATAGCAACGTTGCCACGTTGGTCGTAGTTTACCTGCAATTCGTCAAGCAAGCCAGTATGAACAGGGTGAACGAATCCCATTGCAAGAAGTACCATATCGGCTTCAATCACGTGGGTTTTGCCCGTTTCCTTCATTCCCATTTTGCCTGTCTGTGGGTCTTTTGACCATTCAACTTCGGCAACTTCCACACCTGTCAGGACACCATTTTTTCCAATGAAACGCTTACTTGCAAGATTCCAGTAACGGTCGCAACCTTCTTCGTGAGAACTTGAAGTTTTTAGAATCATAGGATAGTTTGGCCACGGTGTTGCCGGGTTGAATCCGATTGGCGGTTTTGGCATAATTTCAATCTGTGTAACCGATGCTGCACCTTGACGTGTAGCTGTTCCCACGCAGTCGGAACCAGTGTCGCCACCACCGATTACTAATACTTTCTTACCTTTGGCGCTGATTCTGTCGTCGGCAGAAACTTCCTCGCCGGCATTAATGTGGTTTTGCTGTTGCAACAATTGCAATGCAAAATACACACCTTTCAAATCACGACCTTCGATAGGCAAGTCGCGTGGCTCGCCCGAACCCATGGTAAGACAGATTGCGTCGAATTTTTTCAGCAATTCCTTACCAGTAATGTCGGTGCCGATGTGTGTGCTGGTGACAAACTCGATACCTTCGGCACGAAGCACGTCGAGACGACGGTCGATGACTTTTTTGTTTAATTTGAAATCAGGAATACCGAAACGGAGCAGACCGCCTATTGCGTTGTCTTTCTCGTAAACAGTAACCGAATGTCCCATTTTGTTGAGCAAATCGGCAGTAGCCAATCCCGACGGGCCTGAACCGATAACGGCAATTTTTTTGCCCGAGCGAGTTTTCGGCGGACGAGGAACTATCATACCTTGGTTGAATGCATATTCAATCAAAGCAACCTCGTTTTCGCGACACGTAACCGCTTCGCCCGTTTGGGCAAGTACGCACGATTTTTCGCACAATGCCGGGCAAACACGTCCCGTAAATTCAGGGAAATTGCTTGTCTGTTGCAGTTTTGCGACTGCTTCGCGCCATTTTCCCTTGTACATCAAATCCTGCCATTCAGGGTTTTTGTTTCCGAGCGGACATGCCCAGTGGCAGAACGGCACGCCACAGTCCATACAACGCGACGCCTGCAATTTTCTATCTTCAAGGTTCAACGTCTGTTCAACCTCACTGAAATCAGTGACTCTTTCGTGTATCGGACGATATCCTGCTTCTTTTCGGCCTATCGTCATAAATGCTTTAGGATTTCCCATAATCAATTGCTTTTGTGGTTAATAATCTCTTTCTACTTCTGCGATTTTCTTGTTGATAGCAGCAATTCTCTCATCGTGAAGCACTTTCTTGTACTCAATTGGAACAACCTTGATGAATTTGTCAAGATAATCGTTCCAGTTGGTGAGAATGCGTTTCGCAATCGGACTACCCGTGTAGGTGTAGTGGTTGTAGATGAGATTTTGCAACTCGTGAACGTCGGAACTGTCTTCGAGAAGCGACAGTTCAACCATTTCCATGTTACAGAAATAATCGAAATTGCCTTGCATGTTCAGCACGTATGCGATACCGCCACTCATACCAGCCGCAAAGTTACGACCCGTAGAGCCAAGAATTACCGCACGTCCGCCGGTCATATACTCGCAGCAGTGGTCGCCCACGCCTTCCACAACAGCAATCGCACCGCTGTTTCGCACGCAGAAACGTTCACCCACACGGCCGCTGATATAGACCTCGCCAGAAGTGGCACCGTACAAAATCGTGTTTCCTGCAATAATGTTCTTTTCGGGAGCATACGTTGTTCCTTCGGCAGGAACCACAGCAATTTTACCACCCGAAAGACCTTTACCCACATAGTCGTTGGTGTCGCCTTCCAAACGGAACGTAACACCGTGAGTAAGGAATGCACCGAAACTTTGTCCGGCAGAGCCTTTGAACGTCACTTTGATGGTATCGTCAGGTAAACCAGCTTCTCCATATTTTCTGACGATTTCGCCTGAAAGCATTGCACCTACAGTTCTGTCGGTGTTTTCTATCGGAAATTCAAGTTCTGATTTTGCACCACTTTCAATTGATGATTTTGTTTTTGCAATTAATTGATTGTCAATAACACTTTCAATTACGTTGATTCCTCTCTTTACGCAGTGAAGCGGATTAGTCTTTGCTTCCTCTGGCATATAAATCAACTTGGAAATGTCGATTTTGCTGATTTTCGGGTTGCAGTCGAATGTTTTTGGCACAATCAAGTCGGCACGGCCAACAGCTTCGTTCAATGTGCGACAACCAAGTTGAGCTAAATGTTCACGAACATCTTCAGCCAAGAAGTTGAAGAAATTCATCACATATTCGTGACGACCCAAGAAACGTTTACGTAATTCAGGATCTTGTGTGGCAACACCCATAGGACACGTATTTTTGTGACATTTACGCATCATTACGCAGCCAAGCACAATCAGCACGCTCGTTCCGAAACCGAATTCCTCGGCACCAAGCAAAGCAGAGATAATTATGTCACGACCAGTTTTCAACTGACCATCGGCCTGCAAACGAACTAAACCACGCAAGTTGTTCATTACCAACGTCTGTTGTGCTTCGGCAAGACCAAGTTCACCTGGCAGACCTGCATGTTTTACCGAACTTACCGGACTTGCTCCTGTTCCACCTTCGGCACCAGAAATCAAAATCAAGTCGGCTTTTGCCTTTGCAACACCTGCAGCAATCGTACCTACACCTGTTTCAGAAACCAATTTTACGCTAATGGCAGCTTTCGGATTTACATTACGCAAATCATAGATAAGCTGTTTCAAATCCTCGATAGAATAAATATCGTGGTGAGGTGGTGGCGAAATCAACGAAATGCCAGGAATTGAGTGACGCGTTTTTGCAATCACTTTGTCAACCTTGAAGCCTGGCAACTGACCACCTTCACCCGGTTTTGCACCTTGAGCAACTTTAATCTGAATTTCGTCGGCGTTTACTAAATATTCAGTCGTTACACCGAAACGACCAGAAGCAACCTGTTTGATGGCACTACGTGTAGAAAGTCCGTCTTCGCGTGGTTTGTAGCGGTCGGAATCCTCGCCACCTTCACCCGTGTTGCTCTTCGTTCCTAATTTATTCATTGCCATGGCAATTGCCTCGTGAGCTTCGGCACTGATTGCACCGAACGACATGGCTCCTGCCACAAAATGTTTCACGATTTCGCTTGCTGGCTCAACTTCGGAAATGTCGATAGGATTACGTTTGTAGTCCATAAAGTCGCGAAGCCACATTGGATGAGCTTTCTCGTCAACAGCTTTGGTAAATTCCTTGAATTTTGCATAGTCGCCCGAGCGAGTTGCAAGTTGCAATTTCGAAATAGTTTCGGGGTTCCAAGCGTGCAGTTCACCGTCTTTGCGGAACGCATAGTTTCCAGCGTTAACCACAGTCCACGAATCTTCTGCATCGGGAGCGAACGCTTTCTTGTGAGCATCGGCAATGTCACGGTAAATGTCGGACATATCGATACCGCCAATTTTGGAGTTCGTTCCTTTGAAATATTTGTCAAGTACGTAAGAACCAATGCCGATTGCTTCGAAAATCTGAGCTCCACGATAACTACGTATTGTGGCAATACCCATTTTCGACATAATCTTCATGATACCCTTCGTGACTGCCTTAATGTAGTGATTTTGAGCACTTTCGTAGTCAAGAGAGATGTTTCCTTTCTTAATTTCTTCCTGAAGAACGGCGAATGCCATGTATGGGTTCACAATGTTTGCTCCGTAACCGAACAACAACGCAAAGTGCATAACTTCACGAGGTTCTGCGGTTTCAACCACGATAGCCGTCTGCATACGTTTGCGTTTTTCAACCAAATAATGGTGAACGGCAGAAACAGCCAAAAGCGACGGAATTGCCGCATGTTGTGCGTCGATACCACGGTCGCTCAACACGATGTAGTTTTTACCAGCGTCAACAGCTTTCTCTGCCGATTTACAAAGTTCGTCAACAGCTTTTTCCAATCCTTCGGCACCAGATTGTGGGTCGAACAACATTGGCAACACTGTAGTTGAGAAACCTTTGTAGTTCAAGTTCAGAAGCAAATCAAACTGAATGTTTGTAAGAATAGGATTTTTGATTTTCACCATCTTACAAATTTCAGGAGCAGGTTCCAACAAATTCGTGTGGATAGATCCCACGTAGTTTGTCATTGACATTACCAATTCCTCGCGAATCGGGTCAATAGGCGGGTTGGTAACTTGTGCGAACAACTGACGGAAGTAGGCGAACAAACGTTGAGGTTTGTCGGAAATAACAGCAAGAGGCGTGTCGTTACCCATTGAGTTAACAGGTTCCTTGCCTTCCAAAGCCATTGATGTAATAAGAAAATCAATATCTTCCTTGGTGTAGCCGAATTCCGTAACCATTGCCTTGTAGTTCGGCAGACTGATTTCGGCAGTTCTACCCGAAGAAACCGTAGCCAAGTCGATTCTGTTTTTGTTCAGCCATTCTCTATAAGGATATGCCTTTGCAAGAGAATCCTTGATTTCGGCATCGTAATGGATTTCGCCTTTTTCCGTATCGATGAGGAACATTTTTCCAGGACGAAGACGACCTTTTTCGCGAATGTCGGATGCCTTGAATTTCAAAACACCTGTTTCTGACGCCATTACCAACAAGTCATCGTTTGTGATAAGGTAACGGGCAGGACGAAGACCATTTCTGTCCAACATACCGCCAGCATAGCGACCATCGGTGAACATAAGATCAGCAGGACCGTCCCATGGTTCCATAAACATGCTGTGATATTCGTAGAAAGCTTTCAAATCCTCGGAAATCGGGTTCTTTTCGTTCCAACTTTCAGGCACAAGCATCGAAAGTGCGTGTGGCAGCGACAATCCTGCCATCATCAAGAATTCGAACACGTTGTCGAGCGAAGCACTATCGCTCATGTCAGGTTGAACGATAGGGAACAAATCTTTCAGATTACCGAGTTTGTCGGATTTAAGCACGCTTTCGCGGGCAGTCATCCAGATTCTGTTACCTTTTATGGTATTGATTTCACCGTTGTGTCCCAACAAACGGAACGGTTGAGCCAAGTTCCACGTTGGGAACGTGTTGGTACTGAAACGAGAGTGAACCAACGAAATGGCACTGGTGAAATTCGGGTTAGTCAAATCTTTGTAGTATTCGCGCAATTGCGGAGACGTCAACATACCTTTGTAAACAATGGTTTTTGTTGACAAGCTATTGATATAGAAATCGCTTTTGTGTTCCATTGAGGAATTCATCACAGCAATTTCCGATTTTTTACGTACGATGTACAATTTGCGCTCCAATTCGTCTTGACTGTCGCAGCCAGTTATGAATAACTGTTTGATTTGCGGTTCCGTAGCAAGCGAGCCTTTCCCCAAGATGCTGTTGTCAACGGGAACATCGCGAACGGCGATCAGTGACAGAGCTTCCGAAGCAATTTCCTTTTTAATTATTGCAAGACATTCTTCCGCTTCGGCATTATTTTTAGGAAGAAATATCAAGCCTGTTCCGTATTTACCTTTTTCAGGAACAGCAATTCCTTGTAAGAGAATAAATTCGTGAGGAATCTGTACCAAAATACCGGCACCATCGCCAGTTTTTGAGTCAATTCCTTCTGCGCCACGATGGTTCATGTGTTCCAATACTTGCAGACCTTTCTCCACAATATCGTGGGATTTTCCGCCGTGGAGCTGGGCAACAATACCAACACCACACGCATCGTGTTCGTTTTCAGGATTGTACAATCCTTGTTGTTTTGGGTAAGTTGATTTCATTTTTATTATGTTTTGTGTTTCAAAAAGGACGACTGCCGTCCGACAGCCGTCCCGTGCAAAATTTTATCGAATAAACAACAATTCTCTGTATTTAGGCAACGTCCACATTTCGTCGTCAACAATCATTTCAAGCTTGTCGGCGTGGTAACGGATAGTGTCGAAGTACGGCAAAACTGTTTCCTGATATGCGATAGCCTTTTTCTTTTCGTCTTTGATTTTATTAGCAACCTTACGTGCCTCAACCATTTTCTCTACGGAATCCTTAACTGCGGAAATATGTTCCGAAAGATCTTCAATCGTAGAGTTGTCGTGAGCAGCCAATTTCTTTGCCTTTGCAGCGCCATATACTTGTGACATTTTGAATACGTTATCCAAAAGCATTGACTGATAGCGAGTTGCAACTGGAATAATATGGTTGAGAACTAAATCGCCAAGTACACGAGCCTCGATTTGGATTTTCTTTGTGTAGATTTCCCATTTAACCTCGTTACGAGCTTCAAGTTCTTTGGCAGTGAATACGCCGCAGCCCTCGAACATTGCGATAGATTCTTTCTTAGTGTAAGCGTCGTAGATTTTTGGAACGCTTGTTTCGCAGTCCAAACCACGTTTTTTCGCTTCTTTCTTCCATTCGTCGCTGTAACCGTTACCGTCAAAACGGATTGCCTTACATTCTTTTATGTATGCTTTCAAAACTGAGAAGATAGCTTCTTCTTTGCCCATGCCTTTTGCAATCTTAGCATCAACGGCAATCTTGAATTCTTTCAACTGAGCAGCTACGGCAGTGTTCAATGCAATCATTGCAGAACCGCAGTTTGCCGAAGAACCAACAGCACGGAACTCAAAACGGTTTCCTGTGAATGCGAATGGCGACGTACGGTTACGGTCGGTATTGTCGAGCAATACTTCTGGCAATTTTGCGATACCAAGGCTCACTTTACGTTTACCGTCAACTTTAAGAGCTTCACCACCGCTGTTTTTCTCAATTTTATCAAGAATTGCCGACAACTGTGAGCCCAAGAAGATTGAGATAATTGCTGGAGGTGCTTCGTTCGCACCAAGACGGTGAGCGTTGGAAGCTGTCATAATAGAAGCCTTCAACAATGCGTTGTTTTTGTAAACGGCCATCAATGTGTTTACAATAAATGTAACGAACTGAAGGTTTTCCGTTGCAGTCTTGCCAGGAGTGAACAAGCCCACGCCTGTGTTAGTTCCGAGTGACCAGTTGTTGTGTTTTCCCGAACCGTTGATTCCTGCAAATGGTTTTTCGTGCAAAAGTACGCGGAATCCGTGTTTGCGGGCGATACGTTTCATTATCGACATAATCAACAAGTTCTGGTCGCTTGCCAAGTTTGTTTCACCAAAAATTGGAGCCAACTCGAACTGGTTCGGAGCAACCTCGTTGTGACGAGTTTTGCAAGGAATACCATATTTATATGCCTCGAATTCAATTTCTTTCATAAATGCCTGAACACGTTCAGGAATAGCACCGAAATAGTGGTCTTCCAACTGCTGGTTTTTAGCCGATTCGTGACCTACCAACGTACGACCAGTCAGCAACAAGTCTGGACGAGTAGCGTACAAACCTTCGTCAACCAAGAAATATTCCTGTTCCCAACCTAAATATGAATACACTTTCTTCACATTTTTGTCGAAATACTGGCAAACCGAAACAGCTGCCTTGTCAACCGCATTCAACGCTTTCAAAAGCGGAGCCTTGTAGTCAAGTGATTCTCCCGTGTATGAAATGAATACGGTAGGAATACATAATGTATCATCAACGATGAATGCTGGTGATGAAGGATCCCATGCAGAGTAACCACGAGCTTCGAATGTGTTACGCAAACCGCCACTTGGGAAACTTGATGCGTCAGGTTCCTGCTGAACAAGCAATTTTCCAGAGAATTCCTCGATTACGCCTTCACCTGGAGCGCCAGCATATTCAATGAATGAATCGTGTTTTTCGGCAGTTCCGTCGGTCAATGGTTGGAACCAGTGCGTGTAGTGAGTTGCGCCCATATCCATAGCCCACTGTTTCATACCGGCAGCAACGTGGTTTGCAATGTCGCGGTCCAACGTCGCACCATTATCAATTACGTCACGAATGACTTTTACTGTTTCTTTTGACAAGTATTTGGCCATCTGTTCACGACCAAAAACATACTTTCCGAAATACTCCGAAGTCAGACCTTGAGGAGCTTCCACGGCCATCGCTTTCTTCTTGAAAGCCTCGCCTACCACTTGAAATCTTAAATTTGCCATATCCTTTGGTTTTTATGATTTACATTATAATTAGCATTTATCCGTCTTTCTGTAACCGTTTTAATGCATTTGCTTTAAATTTTCAATGCAAATAAACGAATTATATTTCAAAATGAAAGCAAAACGCAAGAAAAAATTAAAGTTTTTATACAAATTACGTGGATTTCGTATAAATGCATAATCGAAAAATAGGGAATCGCTTACAAAAATGAAAGTATAGCATGGATTGGTTTTGCGGCTTTTCCTTGCTCGTTTTTATGCTATAAAGAACGGTTACTATGTAGTAACCGTTCTTTATCATATATTGTTAGAACACGCTAACGTTCGTAAAATTTACTTTTTAATGAACTGGGTCGTTTTTATATTCCCGTCAACAAAAACAATTCGGAGCGTGTACATTCCCGTAGGGAAACCACTCATAAGAAATGTCGTATTTGGTTGATTTACCGCAATCTTTGTTTTTGCGCCATTGACCTCAACAAGTTCTATGTAAGAAATCTCGCCATTTCCCTTCACAAAAATCTCCGACACACAAGGATTCGGATAAACGCTTACCTCGGCAGAAACGGTTTCTATTGCCGTCTTTATCACAGCTGCTTTGAATTTTTTCACTGCTTTCTCCAATGTGGAAACAGCTTGGGAGATTTCGCTTGTTGTAAGACCAAACGTGTCGTACGCATTTTGTGCCTCTGCTATTGCGGCATCCAATTCGTCTTTCGCCGTTTGTGGATAATTTCCTTTTGCCGTGCCAATAATTGCTTCGGAACTTACCAACTGCGCCGCTTTGATTGCCTTATCCAAAACTTTCTTGTCGCCGTACGACGAAGACTGGAAGGCAGAAATGGCCGCATTGAGAGCCGTATTTGTGGAATCAAGCTCGTCAAACGTTGCTTGCGTTTTTAAGTACTCGTTTGCGGCTGATTGTATTTCCGTAGCAAACTTGTCTATTGCCACTTGGGAATATTTTTCCGTTGTGGCATTGGCATACAGCGAATTAGCAGAGATGAGCGTGGTCGTCAACTGATTTCTATCTGTTTCCGAAGGAGAAATAGTTCTGCCAATCAACACTACCTCATCAATATAGAAAGAGCCACTTCCCGTCACTTCTTTCCACTGAAAACCGGTAACTTCCGTAACATAGCCACTCGTGATGAAATCGTCGGCAACATCTTCCCAGGTTAATTCTATTTTTGTCCATTCTTCATGAGCTTCAATATCATAGGTCTGATATGAATATCCCGCATTACGTTTTGTCACGGTCTTTGCCTCCAAAATACATGCGTCGCCCTTGTGATAAAACGAAAAACCAGTGGAACCGGAACAATCCAATGGCGATTCGCCGTTCAATATGTTGAACCCTGTACCGGCATAACTTTTTACATCGGTAAACTCAAAGTAAATGGAATGTTCCGTATCATCCGCACCCGACTCCACTACTTTATACGATTGTTTTGAACCGTCGGAATATGAATACCAGCGACCGCCAAGCAAGGTGTTTTCCGTCTCGCAATCAGTTAAATTGGTGTTTCCACCTACTTCAAACACGTGATTGAGCACTGGTATGGCAAGTGCAGGCTGTAATTTTCCTCCCTGCGTACTTTCAAGTTGGTCACCCGAATAAGAAAGAATGACGGCATTGTTTGCCAGAACAGTATTTTCTTTGAGTCCCAAATAAATATTTTTCTCCGAAACCATCATTAACGTAAACGGGTCGGCAACCGCCTGACCATTCACGTTCAACGAGAAACCACTAAAATCTGTCGTCAATTCCGACATCATTTTGCTACACGAAACAACTATCGTTTCCCCGTCGGTTTCGGCCGAAGTCAATACCGGATTTACAATAATTTGAGGTGCGCAATCATCCAACGCATAGAAATTTGCCGCATTCCCCGACGTTACCAGCAAATACAAAACTTGCAATGTTGGAGAATAATAGGGATTTTCCTCTCTCGTAAATAATTTTTCGTGAAAGCCATTCAAATATTCTTGTTGCGACTCGTCGGTAGCCAAAGCACAAGCGTAAGCTCCCATAAATGCGGAACTTCCTCCTCCTATCGAAGTCGTTAAATCAGCATACGATTCAGCGTCAAGATTTTTAAATCCAGACGATTTTCCCGGTTTTGCCAGAATATCACGGGCTGCCAGCATCTCGATGGTTTTTGCCATCATATTCTTGCTACTTTCTGTTCCAAACCACAAATAATCCCATCCAACTCGCCACGGAACGCGACACGCATCCCAACCGCAATCCATCGAAGTCAAATCGTACGGACTTCTATCGACTAACGAGCCGTCCCAATTGTTCCAGTTTGCCCAAACGCCGTTTTTTTGAGAAAGTTCCAAAAAGGTGTGGCAGTCATCGTAAACCGTCTGCCAATCATGTTGAATCGCAAACGAGAAATATTCCTGTGTCTGTTTAAACACACCGACAGAAGCAACGGTAAAATAACACGCGTTTGCAGTACTGCTCCAACTGTCTCCTGGATTAAATAACGTCAACAAATTACCTTTTACATCGTGCGTGCCAACTTCCTTTTTATAAATATTGTCCAACAATATCTCCGCTTCGTCGGCATAGGAGTACGATGAAGAATATCCCCATTGCTTTGCCGCCAGACAAAGAGCAAGGGCTACGTCCAAATCGGCATCGGTAGCGGCATTGTACGAGTCAATGCTCTCAAAACCATAGATTTTCCAATGCATCAAACCGTAACTGTCGCTCCATTTTTTATAATATGCATACAATTTATCGAATCGGTCTTGACAAAAATCGTTGGTCGCGTTTGCCATATATACGTAAATCAACATTCCATACCCAATTCCTTCCGAAACCGTATAAGCCTCGGAATCAAAGCGAATACGACCAAATTGCCCGTCGGCACTTTCACGATACATTGCCTTGTCCCAGCGAAGGAAAATTTCTTGAACCTGATCATTATAAGGATTCTCGGCAGCAATTCCATACGGATACTTGTACGATTGTTCATTCATAGGGAAAGGGAACTTTTGCCCGAAAACGAATGTTGCTAATATAAGAGCTAACAAAGAAAGATTTATTTTTCTCATAAAATCATTTTTATAGTTTTTGCAAAGAAAAACAATCTCTACGAAATACAACAATTAAATAGATAAATATCTACAAACACACGATTTTTCAATCGTATCGTACGGGGAAAGTCGTATTTTCAACACCAATCACAAAAAAAATCCTGAAAAAAATGCAGTTTTATAATTAAATCTCTACCTTTGTAGAGGTATAAAATTCAAATAGGCGAGATTCGTTTTCTCATCAAAGGTAGGTATATGGAAAATTATTTCATTGAAGGAACAGAAGATACTCCGCAAATAAACTTTAATGCGGAAACGCACACATTCACGGTTTCTGGACGTTCTTTACCCGAAAATGCGATTGATTTCTATGCGCCCATCTTAGAGTGGATTGACACCACGTTAAACGAAAATGACGCGATGGATTTTATATTTGAGGTTAAAATCGAATACTTCAACACCTCATCGTCAAAGCAGTTGGCAAAACTTTTCCTTACCATTGAAAAATACGTCGACAAACACAACGTTACCGTTCATTGGTTCTACGAGAAAGAAGATTTGGACATGCTTATGTCAGGAAATCAATACTCGAAATTCCTGAAAATGAACTTTAAATTCATAGAATACTAATTTCATGCTCAACTACATTATTTGGAACGTCAATCCTGAAATCATCAGCGGATTTCATGTTCGTTGGTATGGATTATTTTTCGGTATAGGATTTTTCTTGTCGTATTGGTGTTTGCGAAAAATTTTTGTTCGCGAGCAACTCACCGTTAACGATGCCGATAATCTGACATTTACCACATTTTTCTTCTTGTTGATTGGCTTGCGACTGGGCCATTGCCTCTTTTACGAGCCGTCGGTCTATCTTGCCGACCCAATCCGAATCTTGTATGTTTGGGAAGGTGGTTTGGCGAGTCACGGAGGAGCAATCGGACTTGCGTTGGCATTTTGGTGGTTTTCACGAAAAGTTGGGCGACCTTTCTTGTGGGTAATGTCGCGAGCAGCCGTGGTTATTCCCATAACAGCGTTTTTTGTAAGAATGGGTAATCTTATGAATTCCGAAATTTATGGTATCGCAACCTCGCTTCCGTGGGGATTCGTATTCGTCCGCGACGCTGTGATTCAAACAAATGCGTCGGAACTTACCAACATTATGGCACAAGCAGGTCTTGTGGCTACAGATTCTATGCAGACGCTACAGGCATTTTTGTCGAATTGCTTACCCGACACGGCGGTGTCGTTCGAGAGTCTGCGTGATATTTTGCTGAAATACAACTTTTTAGAGCAGAGCCAAGTCAATACGTTGATTGACACTTGTGTGCAAGCAAATTTGCTTACGACCAACCATCCAACTCAAATTTACGAAGCGCTCACATACTTGGCAACGGGAGGAATCCTTATTGCATATTACCAACTTCGGGCAAAACACAACAAGCCGATTTCCACTTATGTGATTTTGGCTATCACGTTTTTGATGATTTTTGCGACACGATTCTGTTTTGAGTTCATTAAGAACAAACAAGTTGATTTTGAAGAAAATATGTCACTCGACATGGGTCAATGGCTCAGCGTGCCGTTTATTTTGTGTGGCATTTACTTTGTCGTGATGGCAATTCTCGAAAAACGCAAAGCAACGCAAGCATAAGATGAATCTTGCTTTTATCGTATGGAATGTTTCACCCTACGTGTATCGGTTTTCCGACACATACGCCATTCGTTGGTATGGGATTTTATTCGCCCTTGCGTTTGTAATTGCCTATTATATTGCTTTTTTTATTTGTAGAAAGGAGCAAATTCCTGAGCGTCACATAAACAAACTTGCCATTGCGTGCGTGCTTGGCGGCGTGCTTGGTGCGAGACTTGGGCATTGCCTATTTTACGAGCCAATGTATTATTTGAGTAACCCTATCAAGATATTGCATATTTGGGAAGGTGGAATGGCAAGTCACGGCGGTGCTTTGGGCGTTATAATCGCTCTTTTGTGCGTTTCTTCAAAAGAATACCCATTCTCAAGAAATCTTGCCCGTGCGCTTATGGTTATTCCGCTTGCCGGCGTGTTTTTTCGCTGGGGAAATCTTATGAACTCCGAAATCTACGGAGAGCCGACTTCGCTGCCCTGGGGTTTTATCTTTGAAAGTAGTCCCGAGGTTTTACGAGGCAGAGAAGAGGCCGTTCCCCGTCACCCGACACAGATTTATGAAATGATTTGCTACTTTTCGTTATTCGTGGTTTATATGCTACACTGTTGGAAACGACTACGTAACGGCAAACCCATTTCAGATTCCTTTATTATTGGAATGTTTGGCGTATGGGTGTTTGGTGGCCGATTTTTGATAGAATTCCTCAAAATGCCCCAAGTTGCCTTTGAGCAAGGATTACCACTCAATATGGGACAAATTCTCAGTTTGCCGTTTATTATTTGGGGAGGGATAGCGTTGATAAAAAATATTTACAACTCATTATAATCCCCTACACTCAATTCATCAGCTGAACGAAACATTTTTACCGAATTTCCGACCATGGAATTCGTAATGTTTACATTGGCCAAATTGCTATTGGTTTGAATAATGGAATTTGAAACCACGGAATGAGTGATTTTTGTTCCCTCTCCTACCGAAACATACGGTCCAACTACAGAATTTTCGATTTTTACACCAGCAGCAATACAACATGGTTCAATAATCTGAGAATTAACTATTTTCACATCCTTTGAAATAGAACTACCGCAATTCACAAGAACACGTTGGTTTGTTTGTACCGTTGCATTTTTGTTACCGCAATCAAGCCATTCATTCACTTGGCCAGTATAGAATTTCAGACCTTTGTTTTTCATATTTTCCAATGCATCGGTCAATTGATATTCTGTACCTTTAATTACATTATTATCAATTAAATACTGTAATTCTGCACGAAGATTTTTTCCATCTTTGAAGTAATAAATTCCAATTATTGCCAAATCGGAAACAAAATCCTTCGGTTTTTCAACAAAATCGGTAATCATTCCATCGTTATTCAATTTTACAACACCGAATGCTGACGGATCATCAACTTTTTGTACCCAAATAATTGAATCTTTCGATGTATCAAGATTGAAATCAGCAATAAACAACGTATCGGCAAATGCCACAACCACATTATCACACAAAGAATCGCCAGCACATAAAATTGCGTGGGCCGTACCTTTTGGTTCTTCCTGATAACATATTTTTCCAGTTGCACCCAAAGATTTTGCAATGTCGAGCAACATTTTCTCAACTTCTGCACCAAAACTTGGATGAATAATGAATGCTATTTCATCAATTTGCTGTTTACACACACGTGAAATATCTTCAACTAAACGTTGTACAATAGGTTTTCCTGCTACAGGAATCAATGGTTTTGGAATAGAAAGCGTATGGGGACGCATACGTTTACCCATACCAGCCATAGGAATAATCAAATTCATATTTTTATTTTTTTTTTTTTAATGGTAGAGACGATGTGCATATCGTCTCTACAAACCATAATTCTTAATTTTTAACTATTTAACGCCTGTGTGGCCAAATCCGCCTTCACCACGAACAGTTTCCGAAAGTTCCTCAACTTCCACTATTTCTGCTTTGGCATATTGAGCAATCACCATCTGGCAAATTCGTTCACCATCGTTGATAGTAAATGGTTCACTCGACAAGTTGGCCAATATTGCTTTAATCTCGCCACGATAATCCGCATCAATTGTTCCAGGAGAATTCAACACTGTGATACCAAATTTGGCAGCCAAACCACTACGTGGCCGAATTTGTGCCTCATAGCCTTCGGGCAATTCAATAAATAAACCTGTAGGCACAATTGCACGTTGCATAGGAGCAAGCACAATAGGTTCTTCAATATTCGCACGTAAATCCATTCCAGCAGAATATTCGGTAGAATATGCTGGCAATTGATGTTTTGATTTGTTTACAATCTTCAATTTCATCTCAAATAATTTTTGTGAAAATTATATAATTTTTGGAATAGACCAACAAGTTTGTCTTGTCTGTTTTTAACATTTTGTTATGGGTTACCAAACACACATCACTATTATTTTATTATTTTTTCTTTATTTAAAGAATTCAATGATAAATATAATATGACTGTTAATTAGTTTCTATTTTTTTTCGATTTCTCTTGTTTTGAACATAAAAAGAAAGTTAAGAACAAATATAAACATGTTATGAAACTCGTATTTTTTTGAAAATCAGCAATAATCTATAATTATGAACAAGTGTCGTTAAATACAGATAAACACATGATTGTTTACTTCTTTTTTTTATTTTTATTGTTTGTTTTTATGTTTATAATTCCTCAATCAAAATCTCTATTTTTTTTGTAAGATTAAAATTCTTGTTTACGGTAGCATTTTTTATTTCTTCCAAATATTTTAACATTTTTTTATAAGAAAACTTATCCACTAAAAAATGTGTGTTGTAAACAGAAATAAACAAACACATAAACAATAAATTTTAAAGTAACTACAAAAAACAAATATACAAAAATTCTTTGTACTTTGCTTGAATAAAAAGTAAATATAGAATGACAACGAATGATTTTATATGTCAGATTAATAAAGAAGGTATTTATCTGAATATGACCGAAAAAGTTGCCTTGATAGAAACAGGTGAAATTTCGGTTAAAGATGTGTTTCATATAGTTACATCAAATAAGGAACCTGAAGCGTTCTATGCTTGCTGGATTTTGAATCATTATGTTGACAATCATGCTTTTGTTTTGGAGAATGATTTGAACGAAGCAGTTGAATTATTGCCAAATATAAAAAGAAGTGGTTTATTAAGATTGGTGTTACGCTTATTTGTCATTACTCCTAATTGGAAAATTGAAAAATTAGGTTTGTTGTTGGATTTTTGTATGAATTGTTTGACAAATATGACTATTCCCGTTGGTGTTAAAACACATGCAATGTCAATTATTGATAGAATTGCTGAAACCGAACCTGAAATTCGTGATGAGGTTTTGCTTGTTGTCGAAGAAATTTTTCCATACCTATCAACAGGCGGAAAAAACAGAGCGGGGAAAATGATAAAAAAATATAAGAGTACAAGTCGTTAATGTGCGAACTTTGCATACATGTATGAATCGTACAAAATGCCGTCAATAAGGAAATTCTTGCGTAGAATGCCTTCACGTTCGAATCCGAGTGATTCAAACAATTGTACCGAAGTTGTGTTTTCCGTGCAAATTTGTGCTTCCACTCGCACAATTCCTTGCGAGAATAGGCGTGAAACCAATGTTTGTAGTAACTCTTTCGCAAATCCGCAATGCTGATATGCTTCCAAGACAACTATGGTGACCGAGGCTGTCACATGCTTGGGGACAAGATGTGCCGAGGCGAATCCTACAAAAGTGCCGTTCTCGTAGCCGGCAATAGAGATTCGTTGCTCGTCGGCAACCCAGTTTTGCAATGAAGAGTCTTTGAGCGTTTCACAGTAGTCCAAATCGGTGTAATGCAACAATTTTTTGTTTGAGAAAATTGCCAATAAATCGTCAAAAGCACTATGAAATTCAATAATTTGCATTACCATCTGTCATATTCTATTACGGAAAGATTTTTGGGCGTTCCGTTTTCAATTCCAAGTTCTATCATTGTTCGTTTTTGATGAAAGCCCGTTTTCCCGATTGCTCCGGGGTTGATGTGCAGCAAATTCAGTTTGGCGTCGTTCATCACCTTTAATATGTGGGAATGCCCGCTGATGAAAATGTTTGGCTTATATGAAAGAATCTCTTGTTTTACCGAGGGTTCATATTTCCCAGGATAGCCGCCTATGTGTGTCATCAGCACTTTCAAACCGTCACACTCGAACGTGGCGATTTTCGGAATACGAATGCGCAAATCCTGCCCGTCAATGTTGCCATACACGGCGTGAACTGTCGTAATTCCTTGCAATTGTTCCAGCACCTGCAACGAGCCAATATCGCCCGAATGCCAGATTTCGTCAGCCGCCCTTGCGTGGTTCAAAATCGCCTCGTCTAAATAATTGTGCGTATCGGAAAGAATAAGAATCTTTTTCATTTGTTTGAAATTGTAACAAAAGTAAGTGTTTTTTTATGTACTTTTGCACGAACTTAAATAAAATTCGTATGTCAGGTCATAGTAAATGGGCAAAAATTAAGAGAGACAAAGGAGCGAATGACTCTAAGCGAAGCAAGATATTCTCTCGTATTTCGAAGGAAATCACTATTGCGGTGAAAGAAGGTCAATGTGGCGACCCTGATATGAATCCGCGTTTGCGTCTTTGCATTCAGAACGCAAAAAGTCAGAATATGCCGAAAGAGGTTATCGAGCGTGCCATAAACAAGGGTAAGCAAGATAAATCCGATTTCGAGTTGTTGACATACGAGGGCTACGCAAATGGCGGTGTTGCCGTGTTTGTGGAATGTTTGAGCGACAACAACAATCGTTCTTATACTGCTGTTCGCACGTGTTTCAAGAAATACAACAACAGTTTGGGCAACAACGGTTCCTTGGCGTTCATTTTCGATAGAAAAGGCGTGTTCGAAATCAAGAAAAGCGCTATTCCTATGCCGCTGGACGAGTTCGAATTTGAGTTGATTGACTCAGGTTTGGACGAAATGGATGCCGAAGACGAGGAAATCGTTACATTATATTGTCCGTACGATTCTTTCGGCGAAATGCAGAAAAAGCTTGAAGAATTGAAAATTGAAATCGACAATGCAGAACTGAAGCAAATTCCAAATACGACAAAGGAATTGCCGTTGGAAGATGCTCAGAAAGTGATGAACTTTGTCGATGCTTTGGAAGAAATTGATGACGTGAGTGCGGTATATCACAATCTTGAAATTACCGACGAATTAGCAAATACATTGGGATAATGGAAAACAAATCGCAAAATACGGCGACTATTTTGGCTCATTGCAAGGACCAGAAGGGTATTGTGATGGCAGTCACCGACTTTATATTGAAAAACAACGGAAACATTCTGTATTTGGATCAACACGTTGACCGTCAGGAATCGGAGTTCTTTATGCGTGTGCAATGGGACTTGGATGGATTTAACATTCCTACCGAGAAAATCGGCGACTATTTCACGACGTTGGTTGCAAAACCGTCGAAGATGTCGTTCGAGATTCATTTTTCAAATACGAAACAGCGTTTGGCAATCTTCGTGTCGAATCTCTCGCACTGTATTTACGACATTCTTTCACGTGCCCGTTCTGGCGAGTGGGACATTGAAGTTCCGCTTATCATAAGCAATCACGAAAAACTTCGTCATATTGCCGAGGAATTCAATATCCCATATTATTGTTTGCCAATCACGCCAGAAAACAAGTTGGAGCAAGAGGCAAAAATCAAGAAATTGCTTCGCGAAAACAATATCGACTTGGTGATTCTTGCGCGCTATATGCAAGTGGTGTCTGACTCATTTATAAAAGATTACACCAATAGAATCATCAACATTCACCATTCGTTCTTACCTGCATTTCCAGGTGCGAAACCTTACGAATCGGCGTATGCCCGTGGCGTGAAACTGATTGGTGCTACCAGCCACTACGTAACTCCCGAACTTGATGCCGGTCCGATTATAGCACAAGGCGTAACCCAAGTTTCGCATAAGGATACGGTTGAAAACATGAAACGTAAGGGTTTGGATTTGGAGAAGATAGTGCTTTCAAAAGCTATTTGGTCGCATATTCAGCATAAAACATTGGTATTCAATAACAAGACTATTGTTTTTGAATAACCCTTTTTTACGAAAAGACATGATAAATTTGTAGAAAAACTGCAAATTTGTTACTCGTTTTGTTTCTTTTTGTATGTTTGTAATGACGAATTTTGAAAAATTGTAAGAAAATGAAAAAAATATTCTTCGGTTTATTGTTTGTTATCGTTGTTGGGATAGTGTTGACTTTTGTTTTCTCAAATACAAAAATAATTCAAAAAAACACGGTAAGAGATGTCATTGAAAACGCTGTAGAACTTGACAAACGCGATGTGAAAGTTACTTTGAAGGGTGTCATCTCTTCACCAATATCACAAAAGAAAAAACGCTTTTGGTTTGAAGACAGTACTGGACAGGTTATCATAGAGGTAAAATCACATCTTATGCCAATGGTTCCTTCAGACAACACAGTTCAAATTGAGATTCGTGGCGAAGTTGATTCTGAAATTGACGATGGCGAAGGCGTAAAAATCGAAGTTGACGAACTAATTCTTGACGAAGGCGAACCGAACGAGGAAGAGTTTATGATGTAATTTCTACTCGTGCCCTATATTGCGTGTCTAACGTGACAGGCGTCAGCGAAAGGTAGCCAGCTTTAATTCTGCCATTTATTATATCTATTGATTTTGAAGCTTGGATTTTGTGGTCAGCAAGCAAATCTTCGCTATTGTTGAAGAAATCCACCGAAAACGTCCCTATTTTTCCATCTTCTACAAATCTGTCGTAAAACAGACGAGCAACCAATCCCATCGTCATTCTCAGGTTAAATTCCACACAAGGATGTACGAAAAATTGTCCGTTTTCCTTGTAGATAAACATATCTACGCCCACGAATCCAGTATAATGCGGAGCAATATGTTCCGAAATAAACGCAACGAGTGACTTTTGAATAGCGTTAAGGTTTTCAACCGAAATCCATTCTTGTAATTTATTGACAATGACATCATTCGAAGCAAGCAGATTTCCTTGATATGCTCCGTGTTCGTTGGTGAAAAACCACGAATAGCCGGCAAAATCAGTTTCTCCGTTTTTACACGAAAATTCCATGGCAAAGTCTTGAATGATAGTGTATAACGGTTCTGCTATCACGCTCCCCTGCTTTATGGCAATATTTTTAACCCGATTAAGCAAATTTTCGGGCAAATAGCCTAAACTTCGCACAATTCCTTTGCCACTCCCCGACCATGGCGCCTTAAAAATTGCATACGGATGCACGGCAACAAAGTTCTCAATGTCTTCGCCCGCAAGCAATGACGCTGGTTTTGCAAGATGCAGTGTTGGATTTTCCAACGGTTGTAAAAATGCTGTCGCTTCAATAGCCAGATTTCTATGTTGCAATGTCCGAAGCCGATCCAACTGCTCAACCGACGGAAGTTGTGAAACGCCTTTTTTTTCAAAATACCTGCGAATGGTCTTATTCCATCCCCACGGAGAAATCTCCGCCGATTCGGCTGGTTGTGTCGCAAAAGAATTATTTCTTAGTTGTGGAAACAAAGTTTGTTGCTCCACAAGCCACGATTGTTCCGCATTTTCGGTATAAATCACGGCATTCTCGTCACCATACCAGATGGGAAGCACCGAGAAATCACGAGCAAAAACTTTTGCCGACTGCGGAGCATCAAAATGGTCAGAATCAGATGCAAGTGCCAAATCGTGGTCGGGATTAAAAATGTATAGTTTTCGCATACACTAAAACTTCGACATAAATTTGTAGAAATAGTCCTTGTTTTCAATCGAAAACTGATTTTTCATTCCTAACGCAATCGGAATAAACTTATTCTCGGAATTGTACACCAAAAACCATTTGTCCGCCTCATTTTTGTAGTTATTCCAGAAATTCTCCTTGCTTCGGTAATATCGCCGAATCACGTCACGATTTGGCACAAAATGACCGCCTTTAAGCACGCGTTCCTTGATACGCTCAATACAAACTTCGGGAGAATACAAAAAAACATATACCAGCGTCACTTCGTAACCTTCCTTGTGAAAATCGTTCATCATCTTGGTAAGATAGGTTCCCGACAACGTACTTTCAATAAGAACGCTCTCGCCACGTTTTTTGTACTCCTCGAGTTGTTTAAAGAAAATTTTTCCGGCACTCACACTCACCCTGCTCATATTCACAGGATCGATTGTTTTGGCAATTTCGTCGGCATTCAGACACGCCATTGGGTGCAGTTCTATGTAGCTCTGCGTAAATGTAGTTTTTCCCGAACCATTCGGACCACCTATAATTACCAATTCTTTCGTATCTGCCATACCAACGCATTTTCAATACAAAGATAGGAAACTTGCCACAGAGGTTACACAAAAATCTGTTATTTCTTGAAATTTTCCACTGCTCGCTTCCATTCTTCCAGAACGGGTGCAGGTTTTTCATTCTCAATATGCACAAACGTCGTGACTGAAAAGTTCGCAAGTTGCTCACCTTCAGCAGTTTTCTTGAAAATTGCCTGGAGCATGTCGAAACTGGAATTCCCCCAACGGACAACCTTGTTTTTCACACAAATTTCGTCGGTTAGATACAAGGGCTTCACGTAGGTTGTATTTACCTGACAAATAAGTGTGTTAGACGTCTTTGCCTGAAGCACTTCTTTAAAATAATGCATGCGCCCCAAGTCGTAATACGAATGATACACGCCATTGTTGATATGGCCGTTGCTGTCCATGTCGGTAAAGCGAACTTGAATATCTACCGAATGGGAAAATGCCTGCTGTAAAACCTCGTCTTTTGTCATTACTTGCGAATTATAGTGATTTGTCCGTTGTTTGATAATTTAATGATTTGCGAAGCCTTTGCCTTTTTCATATCGTTCTGACGATAGTTCACCACATAGTCAACACCATCAATTATTTGACTATCAATATCTTGGAAGATTTCAGCCGTTGGATTTCCATGGATATTCGCCGAGGTGGAAACAATAGGTTTTCGGAACTGCTGAATCAGTTGGTCGGTGAAAGGCTCACTCGTCACACGAATGCCTATGCTGCCGTCCTGCCCCACAAGGTTTTCCGGAAGATTTCGAGCCTTGTCGAAAATAATGGTCATAGGTGAAGTCGCACAATCAATCAAATCGTATGCAACTTGCGGCATATCAACCACATAGCGCTCAAGCATCGCCACAGAATTCACCAGCACAAGCAACGGGATATTGCCGTCGCGGTGTTTCAGTTTGAAAACCTTGTCGATTGCTTCGGCGTTGGTGGCATCGCAACCAATTCCCCAAATGGTGTCGGTTGGATACAGAATGGTGCCGCCGGAACGAAGCACCTCGCAACACTTTTTTATATCTTCTTTCATTTGTATATCAAAACATTTATTTTTTCTGGTGAAAGCATCATGGCCGCCACTTTTTTTATCATTTCGTTGGTAACGGCATTTATTTTCCGGGAAACTTCCTCAAACGAATCTATGTGATTGAACCACCAACACGATTTCGCGTTATTCAGCATGAGCGACATATAATTATCGTCGGAGATGGCAAGTTGTCCCAAAATCTGTTGTTTGTAGGCAGCAAGTTGTTCTTCGGGAAGACCGTTTGCCACAATGTCGGCAAACAGGTTTGCAATAATTTCCCGACACTGTGGCACCTTTGCATAGTCCGTTCCGAAATATACGGCAAACACGCCCGTATCGGAATAGGCAGTATAATTCGCCTCTATATTGTACGTAAGTCCCTGTTCTTCACGGAGTTTCAGATTCAGCAACGCATTGAACGACGGGCCTCCCAAAATATTCGTCAACAACGAAGACGCAAACTTCAAGTCGCTGGAAATTGCCGGAGCATACGAGCCCAGCACACAATGAGCTTGGTGAGTCTTTTTATTTTTTACGATATTGAAATTCGTTCCACGTGGAACAAATGGTTTTTCTGCCAGTTTTTCCTGCTGTGTGTCAGTAGTTTGACCGAAGTAAGTTTGAGCAAAACTTTTAATTTTTTCTAAATCTACCCCACCCACATACGACACGACAAGGCGCTCATTTCTGTATAGTTTCCGATAGGCGGCAAGAACATCGGAGCGTTTCATTTTGCGGACCGACGATTTTGTCCCCAGAATGTTCGACGCAAGCGAATGACCAGCAAACAATAGTTCTTCAAAGTCATCGTAGATAATTTCGGCAGGAGAATCCTCATACGATTCTATTTCGTCTATCACCACCGTTTTTTCTTTTTTCAGTTCCTCTTCGGGAAATACAGAGTTATGAAAAATCTCGCTCAACACCGAGAACGCCCGTTCCACGTGGTCGTTGGCAATGGCGATTTGGAAACACGTTTCCTCCTTGGCGGTGTAGGCGTTCATTTCGCCGCCCACCGATTCCACCATATTCATCAGTTCCGAATAGGAATATTTGTCAGTTCCCTTGAAAATTGCATGTTCAATCAAGTGCGAAACACCCAGTGTTTCACCGTCGTTGCGGGAGCCAGAGGCCAGGTACAGGCCGACATACGAAGCAGATGAATCGGCAGCGGACAAACAGACTTTTGTCCCATTGGCAAGAGTTAGCGTTGTTTCCTTGTTATTCACAATTTTTTTTCGCAAATATACATTTTTTCCGTTCATTTCTTTTGGTGGCAAAAGAAACGAACCAAAGAAAAACCACCGACGGACCTGCTCCACTAAAAATCAACTGCGTTCCGCTAAAAGAGTTGAAGTGCCGCACTTTCGTAGTGCAAGCCGTCATGTATTAGGGCACCAACTCTTTTTACGCTGCACTCCATTGATTTTCTTGACGCTCCGCAGCTCAGTCGGAATGTCGAGTGGTAAAGGGAAACGTGTATTTTGCTATTTTATGTTTTTTACTATACAATGAAGGTTCGACTCCACAGATGAGCGTTAAGAAAAACAGAGAATGGAGCGTAAAGAACTCTCGGCTTGGCGGCGTGGGTTGTGTGTCAGCGCCATTTCGAGAATTTAGCGGAATGAACTGTTTTTTAGCGAAGATGTGGCGTCGACGGCGGTTTTTGTTACTTTTTGTCGCTGTAGACAAAAAGTAAAGAAAACTTTCTTATTTTTGATGTTGTTATAATAGTTACAATATGAAACGTTTCTTTTTTACAAGTGTTATTTTAAATCTTTTGACGTCGATTTTACTATCGTTTAATGTACATGCACAGAACGAATTTGTTGACTTGGGTTTAAGCGTTACATGGGCTACGTGCAACGTTGGCGCTAATTCTCCAGAGGAAAATGGTGAGTATTATACATTTGATAATGCGTTAACATTAAAGAAAAACGAGGAAAGATTACCGACAAAAGAGGAATTTCAAGAATTGATTGATAATTGCACGTGGTTATGGACAGAAGAAGGAGTGCATGGATATATGGCGACAAGCAAAAAGAATGGTAACAGCATCTTTCTCCCTGCTGCTAGCACACGCTACGGGACGAGTGTTGAGCTCGTTGGTTCCCACGGCGGCTATTGGTCGAGTTCAACCGATGATGGGAGCGACTTCGTTGCCTTTCTGTACTTCTGTATTTTCGACGTGAGCGTAGGCTTCGACGACCGCAGTCTTGGGCGATCAGTCCGTCTTGTGCAGGATGCGAAGAAATAACTTTTTCTTTCAAGAGAAAAAGTAACAAGAAAAAATCTTATTTTTGATGTTGTTATAATAGTTACAATATGAAACGTTTCTTTTTTACAAGTGTTATTATAAGTCTTTTGACGTCGATTTTACTATCGTTTAATGCACATGCACAGAACGAATTTGTTGACTTGGGTTTAAGCGTTACATGGGCTACGTGCAACGTTGGCGCTAATTCTCCAGAGGGAAACGGTGAGTATTATACATTTGATAATGCGTTAACATTAAAGAAAAACGAGGAAAGATTACCGACAAGAGAGGAATTTCAAGAGTTGATAGATAATTGTACATGGTTATGGACAGCAGAAGGAGTGCAAGGATATAAGGTTACAAGCAAAAAGAACGGCAACAGCATTTTTCTTCCTGCTGCTGGCAAGCGCGACGAGGGCATTGACGGGCCAAAGGTGTTTTTTGGTGGTTCCATCGGCTACTACTGGTCGAATTCGGCTTACAATGACGAGAAAGCCTACTTTTTGTACTTCGGCGAAATTATTGGTATGGATTACTATGACCGCATTGAGGAACGGTCTGTCCGCCTTGTGCAAGATGCAAAGAAATAACTATTATCTTCCTAAATAGACAAGCAACACATTAATGTCTGCCGGAGAAATACCGCTGATTCGTGACGCCTGGCCAATGGTTTCGGGGTCAATCTTTGTGAGTTTCTGCCGTGCCTCGGTTGACAGTGACTCAATTTTCTCGTATGGAATTTTCCCTTTGATTTTGATATAATCCAAACGGGAAATCTTTTCGGCAATCTGTCGCTCTTTCTCAATATATCCCGAATACTTTATGTTTATATCCACCGACTCCTGAACAACGTCCCAATCAACATCGTCGGTTTCGATAAAATCAGATTGTTCCACGTGGAAACATTTTACCGAAACATTCGGGCGAGCGATAAGGGACGCAAGTTTCGTCGATTCCGACAAGGGCTTACTTCCAAGTGATTCAAGAATTGGATTCGCCTGTGCCATTGTCATTTTTTTCTCGTTCACGTAATTTGTGAGCTTCTCAACAGCAGCCATTTTATGTTCAAACGCCTGCTTGCGAAC
>JAEEGL013232969.1_pt1 | contig 30860 bp, 26 predicted proteins | sample 9134231 | NCBI WGS metagenome assembly JAEEGL01 (sample SAMN16246548, study PRJNA631951) | gut metagenome | biome: gut microbiome; feature: rumen; material: fiber-attached | host: Bos | place: Iran: Karaj | collected 2018-10
AGAGCATATTCGAGTCCTCCGTTTCTGGTTTTTCGTCAACTCCATTATAACGGATTTCTCTTGAATATGCTCTACCTTTTTTATTTTTTTAGTAGTTCTTTTTCTTTACCCCAACATTTATTATAGAACCGTTTTTTTAAGGTTCCTGCGGCATCTCGGTCCTCGCCGGGTCCGCGCTGCCGAAATACACGCCGTACCACACAAGGAAGGTGTAAAGAGTCCATATCTTGCGGGAGTTATCGGCGGCGCCACTGCGGTGTTCGTCCAGCAGGGCGACGAGCTTTTCGGTGTCGAACAGCTTTTCCGCCGCCTCGGAGGTGAACGCTTCGCGCACTTTGCCGTAGTATTCGTCCTGCTTCAGCCAGACTCTTATCGGCACCGGGAAGCCGAGTTTGCGGCGCTCCGCGTCTTCCGGCGGGAGCACGCGCTTTGCGGCGGCGCGCAGCGCGATCTTCGATTTGCGCGACGACGTGCGGTATTTCGTGGGTATCTTCGAAGCGGTCGCCATAACTTCTTTATCCAGGAACGGCACGCGAAGCTCCAGCGAGCTCGCCATACTCATTTTATCGGCTTTGAGCAGAATATCGCCGGGAAGCCAGAAGTTGAGGTCGACGTACTGCATTTTGGTAACGTCGTCTTTTCCGGCGGCGTGTTCGTATACGGGGCGGCAGAGCTCGCTCGGCTCCTTCCCCTCTCCGCGCACGCGCAGCAGCGATTCGCGCTCCTCTTTTGTGAATATGTTCGCGTTGCCGATAAAGCGCTGCTCGATATCCCTTCCGCGCCGCACGAAGAAGTTGAGCCCGCGTCTGATATGCAGTTTTTTGACCAGCTTCGCCATACCCGCGCGGAAGCCGCGGGGCAGTTTGCTGTACAGCTTGAAGAACTGCGGTTCTTTATATACGTTGTAGCCGCCGAAAAGCTCGTCCGAACCTTCGCCGGAAAGCACGACCTTTACCTGCTTCGCTGCGTGGCGGCAGAGGAAGAACAGCGCTATCGCGGAGGAATCAGCCATCGGCTCGTCCATATGGTACTGCACCAGCGGGACGGCGCGCCAGAATTCGCCCGGAGTGATAAGGCGCGGATAGTTCGAAGTCCCTATAAACTTTGCGATATTCGCCGCCTTGCCTATTTCGTTATATCTGTCGGTGCCGTCGATATCGAACCCCACGGTAAAGGTCTTCGGCACGCCGGAGACCGCGGCGACATACGCCGAATCCACGCCGCCGGACAGGAAGGAGCCGACTTCGACGTCGCTTACCATATGCGCGTTGACCGAATCGGCGAACACGCCGGATATCTCGTCCGCCCAGCCCTTCAGCCCCTTGCCGAAGACCGGTTCGAACTCCGGCTGCCACCAGCGGGTTATTTCCAGTTTGCCGTCGCCGCGGCTGTATTTGAAGCAGTGCGCGGGCATCAGGCGGTAGACGCCTTTGAATATCGTCTCCGCGCCGGGGGCGTATTGGAACGAAAGGTAGTTTTCCAGGGCGGTCACGTTGAGCTCGCGGTGGAAATCCGGGTGCGGGAGGAAGCTTTTTATTTCGCTGCCGAACATAAAAGTTCCGTTGTGCTCGGCGTAATAGAACGGTTTTATGCCGAATCTGTCTCGCGCGGCGAACAGCGTTTTTTCGCCTTTGTTCCAGATGACGAAGGCGAACATCCCGCGAAGGCGCGGAAGCATTTCCCCGCCCCATTCCTCGTAGCCGTGAAGCACTACCTCCGAATCGGTGTCGGTGGTGAAAATATGCCCGGCGGCGAGCAGCTCTTCCCTTAAATCGCGGAAATTGTATATCTCGCCGTTGAACAGCAGAACGAGGTCCCCGCTTTCGTTGTAAAGCGGCTGGCTTCCGTGTTCGAGGTCGATAATGCTCAAACGGCGGAAGCCGAGCGCGATGTTATCGTCCAGATACCTGCCGGACGAATCCGGGCCGCGGTGGACGATCCGCGCGAGCATTTGATCGAGTATCTCGCCGGATATGTTGTTTTTGGAGCTGAAACCTACGAATCCGCACATAACTTACCTTTTAAAAAAAATTTTTATCCTTGGTATTTTATCACATTATTTCCGTCTTTGCAATAGCAAATCTATTTTTTGCAAATCTGTTGTATTTGTTTCAAAAACGGTGTATAATCAAGCTGTAATTATTATTATGGAGGCGGAACATGAACATCGGCGCCGCAGGAAAGGCGATAGGCCTGATATTCAATATGCTCGACGCGACTAAGCCCACCAAAGCTCTCATCCCGTTCGCGCCGCAGAAGCCGGAATTCGCTTTGTCGGAAGCAAAGTATTTTAAGCGCGCCACGCCCGAGGAATGCGGGATAAGCAGCGAAGCGGTGTGCGAATACGTTCGCGCTCTGGCGAAGGATCCTTCGGTCGGGCTGCAGACGATAATGCTGCTGCGCGGCGACCGGGTGTTCTTCGAAGCCGCGGCGGGCGACGATTCGCTTTCGCTGCACAAAAGCACGTTTTCGGAATGCAAAAGCATCGTTTCGCTCGCAATAGGCAAGCTTTATACCGACGGGATGCTGGATCTTGACGAAAAGCTCGCGGATATATTTCCGCATAAGGCGGGCGCGATGTCTTTGATGCGCCTTAAAAACGTTACCGTGCGGCATCTGCTTACCATGACCGCGGCGGTGGAGTTCAACGAGCTGGAAGCGGCGGTCAGCGCCGACTGGATAAAGGGGTTTATGCGGTCCTCGTTCGTGGGGGACCCGGGAAAGACCTTTTTCTACAACAGTCTGAACACCTATATGCTCGCCGCGGTTGTAAAAGAAAAGGCGGGCAAGCCGTTTACCGAATACCTCGACGAAACGGTGTTCGGCGAGCTCGGGATAACCGATTATTACTGGGAGACCTGCCCGGCGGGCAACGCCAAGGGCGGCTGGGGACTTTATATACTGCCGGAGGACGCGGCGAAGCTCGGCGTTCTCGTATACAACGGCGGCGTATGGAACGGCAAACGGATAATTTCGGAGGAATATATTGCGAAAGCGACCTCCGCGCAGGCGATCGCGCCGAAGAGCTGCGGCGATTACAATTACGGGTTCCAGTTCTGGTGCGGGCGCACGGTGAACAGCTTTTTGATGAACGGGATGCTTGGGCAGAACCTGCTTTGCTACCGCGACAGCGGCGTGATCATCGCGGCGAACTGCTCCAACGGCGACAATTATCAGCAGAACGCGTTCTTTAAGATAACCGCGAAGCATATGAACAAGAGCTTCCCCGATACGCTTCCGCCGGACAGAAAAGGCGCGAAGGCAACGGAACGGCTCAAGCGCGAGCTTAAAGAGGGATATCCGCCCGAAAAGATGTGGACCACCGGGGCGAAGGCGCCGGAATACGCCGGGTGTCTGCGCCTGCTCGCGGGGAGAAGGTTCCGCGCCGCCGGAGCGACCGCGGCTTCCGCCGGGTTCGAGCCGCTGTTTATGCAGATGGTGCAGAACAATTACGTGAAAGGGCTTAAGGAGATCGGGTTCGAGGACAGAAGCGGCGTGCTTTACGTTATCTTCCGCGAAGCGGAGGACGTTTTCGAGATACCCGCGCCGGAAAACGCCGCCGGGACGACCGTGGCGCGCTTTTGCGGGGAGCCGTTTTACGTGAATTCGCGCGGGAGCTTTTCCGAGACCGAGGACGGCATACCGGTGTTCACGCTGAAATGCGAATTCCCGGAAACGCCATACAAGCGCGTATACAAATTCCTTTTCGGTTCCGAAACGCGCCTGCTGATGACCGAAACGCCCGGCGTTTCCTACGCGAAGGTTGTGCCTCAGCTTATGCGCACGATGGCGGAATACAATCAGCTCGCGGGGAGCGTGCTTTCGAAGATCGACGACGAGCACATCACCGCGCTTACCGAATACGCCTTCGAACCTAAAATAACGCTTAAAGAAATAAAAGAATAGCTCTTTTCCCCCCGACCGGACGGCAGTCCGGTCTTTTTTTGCAAAAAAGCGCTTCTCTTCCCCGCTTTTTTTCAAAAACCCCTTGACAAACACGAATGAACGGCGTATCATATGAATAATGATTCATATGTATGGAGGTTCATTATGGAAAAGCGCCACGACCACGCCGAAGCGATAAAGCTTGCGCGGGAGAATATGCCGAAGGACGAGCTTTTGTGCGATCTGGGAGACCTTTTTAAGATATTCGGCGACACGACGCGGATAAAGATACTTTATCTTCTGTTCGAATCGGAACTTTGCGTGTTGGATATGACCGAGCTTCTGGGAATGGAGCAGTCCGCCGTTTCGCACCAGCTTAAGATACTTAAGGACGCAAAGCTTATCGCAAGCCGGCGCGAAGGAAAAATGAACGTGTATTTCCTTTCCGACGACCACGTCCGCTCGATAATCGGGCAGGGATTCGAACATCTTACGGAAGAAGGCGAACGCGAATGAGATTCTTTAAGGAAACGGAAAAAGAGCAGCGTGTGAATCTGATCCGCTGCGCGGCGGGCGCTTTGCTGCTTGCCGCGGTGTGGGCGGTCACCGGAATTTTGAACGTCGAAGCGGTATATCTGCTCCTGCCGCTGTTTCTTATCCCCTATCTTGTCGTCGGTTACGACGTGGTGTGGGACGCGATAAAAGGTATTGCGAAGCTCGAGCTGCTGGACGAACGCTTCCTTATGTTCATCGCGACCGTCGGCGCGTTCGCTTTGGGCGAATACCCGGAAGCCGTCGCCGTTATGCTGTTTTACCAGATCGGCGAGCTTTTGCAGGACATAGCGTTGGACAAAAGCCGCGATTCGATACACGCGCTTATGGAGCTTAAACCCGATTCGGCGCGCGTACTGCGCAACAGCGAGGAAATCACCGTTCCCCCGGAGGAAGTCGCGGCGGGCGAAACGATAATCGTTCTGCCCGGCGAGCGCATCCCGCTGGACGGCGAGATAATCGAGGGGGATACCACGCTTAACAAGGCGGCGCTTACCGGAGAATCGCTCCCGCAGGACGCGCTTTGCGGCGAAAACGTTTTAAGCGGCAGCGTGAACCTCACCTCCGTTATAAAGATAAAGACCTCCGGCGCGTACGGCGAAAGCACGGTGGCGAAGATACTGGAGCTTGCCGAGCACGCCGAACAGAACAAGGCGCGCACCGAAAGCATAGTGCGGCGCTTTGCGAAGATATATACTCCCGCCGTGGTGGTCTCCGCCGTGCTGCTGGCGGCGATTCCCGCCCTTTGCGGCGCGGAGTTCGCCGTGTGGCTGAAACGCGCGCTTATATTCCTTGTGGTATCCTGCCCCTGCGCGCTCGTTATCTCGGTGCCGCTTTCCTTCTTCAGCGGGATCGGCGCCGCCTCGCGCAAGGGGATACTTATTAAAGGCGCGAACTGTATGGAAGCGCTTGAAAAGACGAAAACCGCGATATTCGACAAGACCGGCACGCTTACGAAAGGCAGCTTTTCGGTCTCCGCGGTGCATCCGAACGGCGTCTCCGCCGCCGATCTGCTGGATATCGCCGCCTGCGCGGAATCCTATTCCAACCATCCTATTGCCGGATCGATAATCCGGGCGCACGGCGGGCATATCGACGCGAGCCGCATCTCGGAAGTCAAAGAAATGGCGGGAATGGGCATCGAAGCGACCATCGACGGGCGGCGCGTGCTTGCCGGGAACAGCCGGCTTGTCGGGCGGGACAACGCCGATTGCGAGGAATGCCGCGACAGCGCGGGCACCGTGGTGCACGTTTCGGTAGACGGCGTTTACTGCGGTCATATTGTTATTTCCGACGAGATCAAGCCCGATTCCGCGGAAGCGGTGAGATCGCTTTACGCGCTTGGCGTCGAACGCGTGGTCATGCTTACCGGGGACGGAAAGGACGTCGCCGAAAAGACGGCGGACGCGCTCGGGATAAAAGAAGCGCTCCATTCCCTGCTTCCCGCCGACAAGGCGAAGGCGGCGGAAGCGATAAAGCGGGAGACCGGCAAAGGCGCGACCTTGTTCGCCGGGGACGGCATAAACGACGCTCCGGCGCTTGCGACCGCCGACGTAGGAGTCGCGATGGGGATTTCCGGCAGCGACGCCGCGATAGACACCGCCGACGTGGTGCTTATGGACGACAGCGTTTCGAAGATCGCGAAGGCGATAGAGATATCCCGCAAAACGATGCGAATCGTGCGCGAAAACATAGTCTTCTCGCTTGCGGTGAAGCTTGCGATAATGGTCACCGGCGCGCTCGGGTTAACGGATATGTGGTGGGCGGTGTTCGGCGACGTGGGCGTTACCGTGCTCGCTGTGATAAACGCGACGAGGATGCTTTATTCCAAAAACAGATAAATACGCAAAAAAGCCGTTTCGCGCGGCTTTTTTTGCCGTTTCTGTTGATTTCGGCGAATATATATGGTATAATAAGCCGATTATAAAACTATATATTGGAGGAATACGGCTTATATGTCGAAAAAGATAAATACGCGTCGGATAGCGGAGCTTGCGCTCGGGCTGGCGCTTACCGGCGCGATACTGATATCGCTGGTGCTTGTCGCAAACAAAAACAAACCTTCGGACGGCGACACGTCGGCGGGCGTTTCCTACCTGGAGGAAGCCGGAAAGAACGACCCGCACGAGCTCGACAGATACGTTTCGGAGCGCGACCGCGAGCAGGAGGAACGCCGCAAGGAAGAGGAGCGCAAGCGGCTGGAGGAAATGGAGCGCGAGGAACGCCTGGCGGAGATCAAGCGCAGGCAGGACGAGCTGCGCGCCGATTACGAAAAGCGCATCGCGGAGATAGAAAGCGGCGAAAAGGATATTTGGACCTGCTTCGGCGACAGCGTTATAATGGGCGATTCGCGCGCGGTGGGGTTTTATTACTTCAAATTCCTGCCGCACGCGCAGGTGCTTGCCGCCGGAGGCGACACGATACGGAATATAAAAGAGCATTTCAACGACCTTAAAGAGCTGAAACCGAAATATCTGTACCTCTGCTACGGGCTGAACGACGCGGGCATCGGGTTCTGGAAGGAAGGCGATTCCTACGCCGCCGAGGTGATGGAGATCGCCGACGAGCTGCACGAACTGCTTCCCGGTACGGTGATAGTGTTCAGCTCCATACTCCCCGCCACGGAGGAAGCGGTGGCAAAATCGCCGTCCTGGAGGCGCATCCCCGATTTCTGCGCGAAAGTCAAAGCTATCTGCGGCGAGCACGACCTTGTCTACGCCGACAACGATACCATCGCCGCGGAGCATATGGACACCTGGCAGCCGGACGGCGTTCACGTCAACCAGCTTTTCTACCCGATCTGGGGGCGCAATCTCGTCGCGGCGGCGCTGCGGTACGAGGAGGAAAAGGCCGTTGCCGCGCTGGAGGACGATTATATGCTCGACGGCCGGGGCGGAACTTCGGAAACAAGCGAGCCCGAAGCAAGCAAGCAGCCGGAGGAGAGCAAACAGCCCGAGGAAAGCAAGCAACCGGAAGTCAGCAAGCTGCCGGAAGAAAGCAAGCAACCGGAGGAGAGCAAGCAACCGGAGGAGAGCAAGCAACCGGAGGAGAGCAAGCCCGCGCAGAGCGAGGACGACAATAAAAAAGCCGATCTGGATACGCTGCGCGCGGAAGCCGCCGCGGAGACGGCGTATATAGAATCGCGGCTGAAAACTCTTGTCGCGCAGGACGCGGAGAAATGGCAGCCGGTGAAGGACAGGTACGACGGGATCGCAAGCGGCAAAACGAACGTGTGGACCTGCTTTGACGACAGTATAATTATGGGCGATTCGCGCGCTTGCGGGTTCTTCGTTTTCAAGTTCCTGCCCGGCACGCGCACCATCGCCTACGGCGGCGACACGATACGCAACATACGCGAGCATTTCGACGAATTAAAGTCGATAAACCCGAAAAACGTGTTCCTCTGCTACGGACTGAACGATGCGGGCATCGGGTTCTGGAAGGACGGAACTCAGTACGCGGACGAGCTGGCGGCGATCTGCGCCGACCTGCACGCATTACTTCCCGAAACGCGCATAATATTCAGCTCCATACTTCCCACCACCGAGGAAGCCTACCAGAAATCTCCGTCGTGGAGGCGGATACCCGGGTTCAACGCCGAGGTGCGCGCCCGCGCCGCCGAAATGGGGATCATATACTGCGACAACGACCTTACCGCCGCGGAGCATATGGACTGCTGGCAGCCGGACGGAGTACATATAAACCAGCTTTTCTATCCGCTTTGGGCGAGGAATATGCTGATCTCTGTTATAAAGGATGAAATAAAGTGAAAAAGACCGTTTTTGAAGCGATACGCTGGCTCGCCGTTATCGCGGCGGTGCTGCTTACGGTTTCCGGCTCCAGATCGGCGAAAACCAGTTCCGCCGACGCGAAGGACGTGTTCGAAGCCGTCTGCGCCGCGGTGGATACGAACGAAATGCAGCCGGGCGACCGGCTGATGATAAAGCGCCTTTACGGGCTCGAAGCCGACGATTACGAGGGGTGTTACCTGCTTTATCCCGCCACTAATATGGGCGCGGAGGAGATACTTGTGGTGAAATTCGCCGAAGGGACCGACACCGCAAAGCTTATCGAAGCGGTGGAGAATCGCATAGAAGCGCAGAAGACCAGCTTCGACGGATACGGCGTAGAGCAGTACGAGCTGCTTACCAACCACGCGGCGACGGAGCTTGCGGGGAACTTTCTGCTGTTCGTCGTCAGCGGGAACGAAACGGAAGCCGTGAAGGCGTTCCGCGCGGCGCTGTAAGGAGGGACGTTATGAGCTTTTATCAGACAGCGTTCGTCTTTATCTTCCTTCCGGTGTGCGTGCTGCTGTATTTCGTTCTTCCGAAATACTGCCGCAGGTATCTTTTGCTTGCCGCGAGCGTCGTTTTCATCGCCTGGGGCGGATTGAAAGGGCTTGCCGTTATCGCGGCGAGCACCGTGTTCAATTATTTCACCGGGCTGCTTATTGACAAAAAGGGCAAAAAGACCGCTTGGGGGACGTTTGCGTTCGTAAGCGGTATATTGTGCAATATCGCGCTTCTGGCGCTGTTCAAATACGTTTCCCCCGCCGCGTCGCTGTTCGGCAAGAATTTCGCGGTCGGCTTCGCGCCGATGGGGATATCCTTCTTCACATTCTCGGCGATATCCTATCTCTGCGACGTGCGCTCCGGCAAGGCGCCCGCCGCCGTGAACTTTATCGACCTGGCGATATACGTCTGCTTCTTCGGCAAGCTCGTTTCCGGGCCGATAGTCAAATACGCGGATATCGCGGAGCAGATCGAACGCCCCCGCACCACGAGAAACCTTCTGGAGCGCGGCGCGCGCCGGTTTGCAGTCGGCCTGGCGAAAAAACTGCTGATCGCCGACGGGCTCACCGTTTATTTCAATATGCTGCAAAGCGGCGGCGAAAAGACTCTGCTCGGCGCCTGGACCGCGGCGCTGTGCTACGCTTTCATACTTTACTACGACTTCAGCGGATATTCGGATATGGCGATAGGGATAAGCGGCGTTCTGGGCTTCCGCTTGCCGGAAAACTTCGAATACCCCTATCTTTCGCCTAGCGTTACGCAGTTCTGGCGGCGCTGGCATATCACTCTGGGCGCGTGGTTCAAGGAATACGTATACATTCCTCTGGGCGGGAGCCGCAAGGGGAACGCGCGCACGGTATTCAACCTCTTCGCGGTATGGCTGCTCACGGGGATATGGCACGGCGCGAACTTCACCTTCCTCGTTTGGGGGCTTTACTATTTCGTTTTGCTCGTGCTTGAAAAATGCGTGTTCGCTTCGGTGCTTGAAAAAACGCCGAAGGCGGTCAAAGTCTTCCTCGTCTTCCTCGCGGCGGTGTTCGGCTGGGTGTTCTTCTTCTCGCCGGATATCGGATCGGCGTTCGCGCATATCGGCAATATGTTCGGCTTCGGCTGCGGCTCTGCGGCGAGCGCGGGCTCGGTCTACGCCCTGCGCGGCGCGGGGATATTGCTTGTTATAGCCGCGATAGGTGCGACGGGCGCAGTTAAAAAAGCATTCGCGCTGTTGGAGGAGCGCACGCGCGCGGGCTCCGGCGTGATAAGCGCGGTTTGCTGTACGGCGCTGTTCGCGCTGTGCGTCGCCGAAATGGCGAATTCCACTTACACCTCGTTCCTTTACGCGGCGTTTTAAGGAGGTGCGGATATGAACGGAAACAACGGCAAAAACGGAAAGGCGTTCCTTTTCACCGCGGTGGCGCTCGCCTGCTTTATCGCGGTGTTCGACGCGCTTTGGATAATACTCCCCAAAAAGAGCTTTTCGGAAAGCGAGAACAGGATGCTTTCGCCCGCGCCTAAGCTGACGTGGGAATCGATTTCCGGCGGCGGGTTCGGCGACGCGTTCGAATCCTTCGCCGCGGACAGGATCCCCCTGCGCGACAGTCTTATATCGCTCCGCACGGAGGAGAAAAAGCTGCTCGGCGCGAAGGAAAACGGCGGGGTGTGGTTCGGGAGCGACGGATATCTGTTCCTTAAACCGTCCGCGCAGAAAAGCGCTTCGCTCGCGCGCAATCTTAACGCGATGGACCTTTTCGCCTGGGAGCACAACGATATTTCGCATTACGCGCTTATAGCGCCCAATTCTTTCTGCGTCCTTTCGGACAAGCTCCCCGCGAACGCCTCCGCGCCGGACCAGAAGGCGCAGTTGGCGGAGATAGCGCAGAATCTGAGCGATGTGAAGACGATAGACGTTACGGACGCTCTGCTTGCCCGCAAGAACGAATATATCTACTACCGCACCGACCATCACTGGACCACGCTCGGCGCCTTCTACGCCTTTTCGAAGGCCGCGGAAGCGATGGGGCTGGACGTTTCGGACGTGAGGTATTCGGCATACGACGTGAGCGCGTCTTTCGAAGGCACGCTCGCTTCCAAAAGCGGCGCGCACGGGATCTGCGACACGGTGAGCGTATGCTCGCCGGAGGGGATAATGTGCCGCGTGGATATTCCGGAAAGCGGAAAAGAGCCCTCCGGGACGATATACGAAAAGTCCGCGCTGGCGACGAAGGACAAATACGCGCTGTTTCTCGGCGGGAACTACCCGCTGGTGCGGATAACCACCTCCTCGGACAGCGGCAGGCGGCTTCTGATATTCAAGGATTCCTACGCGAACTGCTTCGTGCAGTTCCTGCTGCCGCATTTTTCGGAGATAGTGCTTGTCGACCCGCGCTATTATTACGAGGACGCTTCTCCCCTGCTGAGCCGCTACGGGATCACCGACGTGCTGTATCTTTACAATCTGGACACCTTCAACACCGACAATTCGCTCGCGGACGCGCTGCATTGATCATAAAAAGGTTAAAAATAATAAAAAATTCCGAAATATAAGCATTTTTTTGAAAAAAGTCCTTGACATTCAACGAGGTTCGGGTTATAATGTCCGTACCTCTGTTGTGCGAGGGCTTTTTTGTTGTGCGCCCGGTTTTCGATTTCCGCCGCGCGCCGGCGCGAAACCCCGCCGATTCAGAGGGAGGTAACAAAATATGGAGGTGCCGAAAAAATGAAAGAAAAACGGGTTAAGGTAACTCTCGTATGCAGCGAATGCAAACAGAGGAACTATGACACGGCAAAAAACAAGAGCAATACTCCGGATCGTCTTGAAATGAACAAGTATTGCAGATTCTGCCGCAAGCATACCCTTCACAAGGAAAGCAAGTAAGGAGGACGCGGTAGTGAAAAAATATCTTTTGAAACTGCTTCCCGTTCTTGCCGCGATCGCGCTGGTGTTCGCGCTTTCGTTCGCCGCTTTTGCGGAGGACGCTTCCGAACCCGAAACGAAGGCCGGATCCGCCGCCGAATCCGAGGTGCTCACCACGGGCGAAGTATCGCAGGAGGATACCGCGGTCGAAGGTTCCGCCGCCGAACCGGCAGCGGAAAGCGCACCCGCGGCGACTGAAAGCGAAGCGGAACAGCAGGAGTCGGGCGGCGGAAGTTCGTCCAGCTTCGTGCGGCATCTGCCCAGATGGATCACCCTTTTCGTGATCATCATACTTATCGGCGTCGCGGTGATACTTTCCCGCACGAAGACAAAGCTCGGGCAGAAGATCGCGAAATTCTTCCGCGATTACAAGAGCGAGATATCGAAGATATCCTGGTATTCCCCGAAGGAAACGGCGAAAGCCACCGGCATAGTGCTCGTATTCATAATCGGGCTCGCTGTCGCGATAGGCGTTTTGGACTTCCTCTTTACGCAGGGGATAAAGCTGCTCGCGCAGTTATTCTAAAAGGAACGGTCTGTTATGAGTTTACCACAGGAGAGCACACCGCTTTGGTATGTCATCCATACCTATACGGGCTATGAAAACAAGGTTGCCGCGAACATCGAAAAGATCGTGGAGAACCGCGGGCTCGAAAAGCTGATACTCGCGGTAAACATCCCTGTCGAAAAAGTCATAGAAAAGAACGACAAGGGCGAAAAGGAAATCGAAAGAAAACTGTTCCCGAGTTACGTTCTGGTCAAAATGGTCATGAACGACGAGACCTGGCACATCATCCGCAACACCACCGGCGTCACCGGTTTCGTCGGCCCCGGATCGCGCCCCGTTCCGCTTACCGAAGAAGAGGTCGAGCGTATGCGCGTCGAAGTGAGGACGATAGAGATCAAGTTCGCCGTCGGCGACAGCGTGAGGATAGTCGACGGCCCGCTTTCCGGTTTTATCGGTCTGGTAGAGGAAATATCGGAAGACCTTACGAAGGTAAAGGTATCCGCTTCCCTCTTCGGCAGAGAGACCAAAGTGGAGCTCAACAGCGATCAGGTCCGGCCTTTGGACGAATAACGCAAAGGTCATTTACCGCCTGAAAACGGATTTGCCTGCCGTCGTAAGGCAAAAAGCGCGGAACACGCGCACTTAAATCAGTGGGAGGGCCACAGCGCCCGAAATCTTATTACCACATGGAGGTGTCAATAAAAATGGCAAAAAAAGTAGTTGGCTATATCAAGCTTCAGATCCCCGCGGGTAAAGCAACGCCCCAGCCGCCGATAGGCCCCGCCCTCGGTCAGTACGGCGTCGCCATCCCGATGTTCACCAAGGAATTCAACGAACGTACCAAAAACGATATCGGGCTTATAATCCCCGTCGTTATCACCGTTTACGCGGACAGGACGTTCAGCTTCATCACCAAGACTCCGCCCGCAGCCGTTCTTATAAAGAAGGCCTGCGGCATCGAAAAGGGTTCCGGCGTGCCCCAGTCCAACAAGGTGGCTCACATCTCGAAGGAACAGGTCCGCAAGATCGCCGAACTCAAAATGCCCGACTTGAACGCCGCGAGCGTTGAAGCCGCAATGAGCATGGTCGCCGGCACCGCCCGCAGCATGGGCGTCGTCGTCGATGATTAAGGAGGTCTTACGATGAAAAGAGGAAAGAATTACAAGGCGGCAGCCGCTGCCATAGACAAAGCAAAACTTTACGACAGCAACGAAGCGCTCGGTCTCGTCTGCCAGCTTTCCAAAGCCAAATTCGACGAAACCGTTGAAGTTCACGTCCGCCTGGGCGTCGACTCCCGCCACGCCGACCAGCAGGTCCGCGGCGCGGTCGTGCTTCCCAACGGCACTGGCAAGACGATACGCACGCTCGTTATAACCAAGGGCGACAAGGTCAAAGCCGCGGAAGAAGCCGGCGCGGATTACGTCGGCGCGGAAGAATACATCGAAAAGATCCAGAAAGAAAACTGGTTCGAATTCGACGTTGTCATCGCTTCCCCGGACATGATGGGCCTCGTGGGCCGCTTGGGTAAGGTACTCGGCCCGAAGGGCTTGATGCCTAACCCCAAAGCCGGCACCGTTACTCCCGACGTCGCGAAAGCGGTTTCGGAAGCCAAAGCCGGTAAGATCGAATACCGTCTCGACAAGACCAACATCATACACTGCCCGATCGGCAAGGTAAGCTTCGGCACCGAAAAGCTTATGGAAAACTTCAATACCCTGCTCGGCGCCATTATAAAGGCAAAACCCGCCGCCGCGAAAGGCCAGTATATCAAGTCCTGCGTGGTCGCTTCCACCATGGGCCCCGGTCTTAAAGTCAACGCCGCAAAGATCGGCGACTAACCGAATAAGTATCGAATCCCCGGGAGGTTTTAACGCCTCCCGGGTTTTTTATACTTTTTTTGAATTTTTTTGAAAAACCCCTTGACAAACAGGTTTACAGGGTGTATACTGACTGCAGGTTTAAGAGTTGTAAACCAATAAACCAACAGAAACGGAGGTAATCAAAATGCAGGATTTGAATCTCGGCCCTGTCGAATCTCGCTTTGCCGACATCGTATGGGCGAACGCACCCGTACGCTCCGGCGATCTGGTGAAGATCTGCGAATCGGAGCTCAACTGGAAGAAGCCGACGACCTACACGGTTTTGCGCAGACTGTGCGAACGCGGTCTGTTCCGCAACGAAAACGGAACGGTCGTCGCGGCCGTAACGCGCGAGGAATATTACGCCGCGAAAAGCGCGAGCGTAATATCCGAAGGCTTTCGCGGTTCTTTGCCGGCGTTTATAAACGCGATTGTTTCTACCGGGAGTATTTCGAAAAAGGACGCGGAAGAGATACAGCGCATTATAGACGCGTATAAGGAGGCGTAAGATGGGAAGCACGCTGATAAAATTCCTGATGGGATCGGGTATTAGCGGAAGCATTCTTATGCTGGCTGTGATATTACTGCGCTTCCCTCTTAAAAGATCGGCAAAGTCAGCGACTCTTGTGCTCTGGGGTCTGGTTGCACTGCGGCTGATTATTCCGTTTTCGATACAGACCGAATCGAGCATCGTACCCAACAGGACGGACGTGGCTCGCGGTTTCGAAAGCGCTTTCGTAATAAACGCGCCTGCTGCCGAGGAATCAACACGGCAGTTCGGGCAGGCGGCGAGCGACGTTCCGTATGACGTCGGCGAAACGGCTCAAACAGGCGAAACGGCGCCGCAAAACGTGCGCCGGACGGAAAAAGCGCTTACGGTTTCGGATATACTCGCGCTCATCTGGGCATGCGGCGCGCTGGCCATCGCCGGACATACGTTTGTGAGTTATCTGAAGCTGCGCAGAAACGTCAGCGCTTCGATAGAGATCGAAAAGAACGTGTTCATCTGCGACTATATCTCCACCTCATTCGCGATGGGTATTTTCAGACCGAAGATATACATCCCTTCTTCGCTTAACGAAGAAAACATACAATACGTTATCGCGCACGAGAAGGAGCATATCAGGCACAAGGATATTCCAATTAAGCTTATCGGGCACACACTGCTTACGGTATACTGGTTCAATCCGCTGGCGTGGGTTTCGTATATACTCTTCTGCCGCGACATTGAATTCGCCTGCGACGAACGCACCGTGAAGAACTATGAGAAGTCCGAAAAGGCGGGATACGCGCAAACGCTGCTCGATTGCAAGCTGCACCGCGGCGCGGCGATGACGTACCCTGTCGCTTTCGGCGACACAGCCATTAAAGAAAGGGTGAAAAAAGTGCTGAACTACAAGAAACCCGCGGTATGGATCACCGTGATCTGCCTGATCCTGTGCGCGGCGCTTACCGCCTTCGTGCTTACCGAGGCAAAGGACGACCGCACGGGCAAATACGTTACGGAGGGTTACTCCGCCGAAGAGATCAGATATGAGATGAACTCGATGAATCCCGATCTCAACAGCGAGCAGAGCGAAGAAAGCCTTAAAGAAAACGCCGGGAAAATGGTGTCGTTGTTTTCGAAGATCGCCGGCGGCGATACAAACGAAGCGAAAGCCTATGCAGCGCTTTTGCAGGAGATCACCGGGCACAGTTTTTATGATCTTGATGAAAACCCGTCTTTGGTATTCGCATATGCCGAAGAATGCGCGGAATACGCCGACGCTGTCGCCTCTGACGGAAAAAGCGCGATCGGACTGCGCGGGATAAGCTATGACGCCGCGGGCAAAAGGATCGTAATCGAACAATACGGTTTTGACCGCTTTGACTTGCTCAATATGCCGCAATCCTCGAAGGTGCTGACATCGCCGGATGGCGCGCTGCTTACTGACGGCGACGACGGGCTTGGCAAATACCGCGTGGAAATAATGGCGGTTTGCCGCATGAACGGGATCATAAGCAAGCAGTTTGCCGAAAAACACGCGGAAAACACCACCTATGAAGTGCCCGGCAGCGACGGAAAGATCAAAATGCGTTATGCGCTGATCGATGGGAAGTTGCTGAACCTTTATTTCGGATGCGACGATCCGATGTACGTCGAGGGATTGCCGGTTATCGGCCCCGACACTTCGAAGATAGCCGAATTCAGTACTAACAAATGGTCGCAAGTCACGCCGTTTGCGTTTAAAGTAAGCGAATACGGCCCGGAGGACGACGGCGTTCGAGGGTTGGAATACAACCCGAAAGAGAACGAGCTTATCGTTGAACAGTTTGGGCTTAACAGGTTCTGCGTGCGCAACCTGCGTGAGGACGCGCGTGTCAACGCACCGGAATTGGGCAAATACCGCATTGAGTTCGTGCTTACAAAGGCAGTCATCAATAACGCGAGTGTAAGCCGCGGAATCAGCGAAAAGTTTGCGGCCGGATACGAGTCCGGAAAAGTTTATGAACTGCCGGGAAGCGACGGAAAAATAAAGTTCTCCTATTACACGATGAGCGGAGAAAGCGAAGTCTATATATATCTCGGCTCGGACGAACCGCTTTACGCAGTCGGAACGCAGTTTGACGAGGAAAAAGGCGGCGAACCGGCGATGTTCGGCAACGATCCGACAAAAGACCAGCACTTTGCGCTGACGTTTGACGAACAGCACCTTGACTACGGATTCAACGAAGGCGTCGACGCGGAATAACAATTATTTCGGATATTGCGGCTTCTCTTTTTACAGGCTCTCGCCCATACAGACGGGCGGGAGCCTGCTTTTGCAGTGGGCAAAAGCCGAAAATCGAAAATATTGCGAAAAACCTATTGACAAACGCGAAAAAGTGTGCTATATTAACTTGTCAATTCCAAAGACAGTAGGTGCGTAAAGCGTAAAGGGAGCACTTCCCGCCTGCCGAGGAGAGATAAAAAATGCAGATAAACTGTGTCTTTATGCTCCTTTGCAGTGTACGCGAAGGAGCTTTTCTTTTCGCTCGAAGCGCACAAAAATAATACGGAGGTGTAGAATTTGGCAAACGCAACCATTCTTGAACAAAAGAAGCAGTTTGTTAGCGATCTTGCCGACAAGATGAAGAATGCCGCCAGCGGCGTGCTCGTGAATTATCAGGGCATCACCGTTTCCGACGACACCGCTCTTCGCGCGGAGCTGCGCAAAGCGGGCGTTGAATACGCGGTAGTGAAGAACACCCTTACTTCCAAGGCGTGCGATCTTATCGGTTTCGAAGCGCTTAAAGAACAGCTTTCCGGCATGACGGCTCTCGCCACCAGCGCCGAAGATCCCGTTGCCGCGGCAAGGATACTTGCCAATTACGCAAAGGATCACGAAAACTTTGTTATCAAGGCCGGCTTTGTTGACGGCGAACTTCTGGATGCGGAAGGCGTTAAGGAATTAGCTTCCACTCCTACCAAGGAAGTCCTTATCGGCAGACTTATGGGCTCGCTGCAGTCCGGTCTTTACGGCTTCGCATACGCTATCCAGGCGATCATCGACAAGCAGGAAGAAGGCGCTCCGGCTGAAGCAGCCGCGGCACCCGCAGAAGAAGCAGCCGCTCCCGCTGAAGAAGCGCCCGCGGCGGAATAATCCATTACAAAAAAACAACACTAACATAACGGAGGAATCAAAACAATGGAAAAAATCACCCAGATACTCGACCTTATCGACGGTCTTACCATCCTTGAACTCAAGGATCTCGTTAAAGCTCTTGAAGAAAAATACGGCGTTTCCGCTGCTCCCGTAGCTGTCGCCGCCGCTCCCGGCGCCGCCGCTGCTCCCGCAGAAGAAGAAAAGACCGAATTCGACGTAGAACTCACCTCCTACGACGAAGCCGCCAAGCTGAAAGTCATAAAGGCCGTGAAGGAAATCACCGGTCTCGGACTCGGCGAAGCGAAGGAAATCGTTGTCGGCGCCCCCAAGGCGATCAAGACCGGCGTTTCCAAGGAAGAAGCCGAAGAACTCAAGAAGGCCATCGAAGAAGTCGGCGGCAAAGTTACCATCAAATAATTTTGCTTTCCGCAATACGAAAGAGGTCGCACACGCGGCCTCTTTTGTATTCGGGCGCTTGACATATCCGCGCTGACGGTGCAGTATTTTTGTATGCTTCCCCGCCGGATCCCACCAACAGGCGAGCCGACTGTAAAACCGCGGTATTGAATCCGGCGTAAAAGCGGGTTATAATGTGTCTGCAAAACAAAAAACGCCCGCAAACGGGTACGAAAAGGAGAATCGTTATGGAACTCGGAAAAAAGATAAGGCAGCTTCGGTTCAAAGCCGGGCTCACGCAGGAACAGCTTGCCGAAAAGCTCGGGATCGGCGCGCAGTCGGTCTCCAAATGGGAAACCGCGGCGGCGATGCCGGACATCACCGCGCTGCCGCTGCTGGCGGAGATATTCGGCGTGAGCATCGACGACATTTTCGACCTCACCGCCGAACAGCGGCTGAACCGCATAGAATCACGCATGGATATGGAGGACGAGCTGCCGCAGGACGTTTTTATGGAGTACGAGGAATTCCTTAAAACGCAGCTTGGCGACAAAAAGCACAAAAAGCGCGCGACCGGGCTTATCGCCTTCCTCTACTGGCACCGCATGGAGTCCTACGCGAACAAGGCGCGCAGATTCGCCGAAGAAGCGGTGAAGGCGTCGCCGGACGAAAAGTGCTGCCAGTGGATACTGCAAAAGGCGGCGGGGCACGCCGCGTGGGACTGGAATATTTCCAACCACTCCGGGGCGGTGGAGTTTTATCGCGGTCTGGTGAAAGAAAACCCGGAAAGCCGGCTTTGCCTTTATTACCTGCTGGACAACCTTATTGCCGACAGGCGCGCGGACGAGGCGGAGGAATATCTGAAAAAGCTTTGCGCGCTTAAAGACACGAGGCCGGTCATAAACGAAGTCTACCGGGCGCATATCGCGCTGGCGCGGTTCGACGAAGCGGCGGCGGACGCGATAATGGAAAAACTTGTCGCGGATAACCCCGAAGACAGCGCGGCGCTGTTCGAAGCGGCGCAGTACAGCGCTTCGAAGTGCGATTACGCAAAGGCGATCGGGTACTACGAGCGCTCGTTCGAGCACGAGGACCGGCGCCCGCGCTTTACAGACGAGCTTTACGGCATAGCCGACATCTACAGGATAACCGGCGATTACGGAAAAGCCGCGGAGACCTACGACCGCATACTCGGTCTTTTGCGGGACGAATGGGGGTTCACCGAGGAAGCCGAGATCGCCCGCGTGAAGGAAGCGAAAGCGAAAGCGCTTGAAAAACTCAAATAGCCCCCTGCGATCACGGGGACCGGCGGCAGCCGGTCTCCTTTTTTTGCGGTTTTGCTATTGACACCCCCCCCCCGAAAAATTGTATAATAAAATCAAACATACCGAAAGGAGCGTTTTTTATGAAATATATGGCTTTTATTACAGCGGTTTTATTGATCGCGGCTATGCTCTGTTCCTGCGGAGTAACCGGTACGGAAAGCAAAACGCCGGACGTTTCGAATGAAAGCGAGGTATCACATATCGCGGAAAGCTCTGAGCCGGCGGTTGATGAAAGCTCCGAAGACGAAAGCTCCGAGGCCGAAACCGGCGAAGTGATCTATCTGGTAAGCAAAACCATCGAAACGTCCGATTTCTATACCTCCGTGACGACGTATGAATATAACGTTTCGGGTTTGCTGATCAAGAAAACAAAGTGGCTCGGAAATCACGCCGAGGTAACGCACGAATACGGATATAATGAAAACGGCGTTATGGTAAGCGACCATTATAAATCTTCGACAGACGAATTCACTCTCATCTACGAATACGACGAAAACGGGAATATCATAAAAGAATGCGAAAAAGAGAATCCGGGCAATTATACGCTGTCCGAATACGACTCCGAAGGCAAAAAAGCAAAAGTTGCCGGTTATGAAAACGGTGAGCTGAGTTACGAATCTGTTTATTCCTACTCCGACGGAAAGATATACGTCGTTTCGGAAGGTGTTAATATCGGCAAGCAGACCAGCATTTTCGACGCTGAAACAAATCTCTTGCAAGAAACGATAATCGACGATTTGCACCGCTTTATTCTTTACGACGAACACGGGAACGTGGTAATGGATTGTGAGGAAAAAGGAGATATGAACGTATATTGCTATGAATATACCTATGAATACTCCGAAGACGGACGAATGCTGAAAAGGGTCGATTCGAAAAACACAACGGTTTATAAATACGACGAAAACGGAAACCTGCAAAGCAAAATCACAACGGACTACAACGGCAGAGAAAGCTATCGGTTTGAATACGAGTATATCGCGATAAGAAAAAACGAGGATAAAGAATGATCTACATTTCCGTCTTTATTCCGCCTGACGTGAAGACGGTGAGGCTTTACAAACGGTTATTCGAATAAAAAAGAGCCCTTGCGGGCTCTTTTTACGTTTTATCATTTCCCTATCAGTTTTTTTACGGACGGGAAGATCTTCTGCGCCATATCCATCTGGCCGAGATCGTTCGGGTGGAGGTAATCGACGGCGTAAAGGTCGCGCATTTCCTTTGTGAAGAACGACGCGCTGTCGACGAAAGCGACGTTTTTATCCCCCGCGGCGAGCGCGTTTTCATAGGTCTTTTTCACCACAGCGACGCGAGCGAGGTCGGCTTCGGTCGGTTCCGCGTAATAAGGGTGCGTTACGAACACCACGGGCAGGTCCGGCTGTATCCCGCGGATATACTTAAAGAACGGCTCGTGCGTTTTTTCAAGATGCTCCACCGACGGCGCGTTGTAATCGTAGTCCATTACGAAGCAGGAAAGCTCGCAGTGCGCAATGTAATCCGCAACGACGAGTTCGCCCATGGCGCTGCCGGAAAATCCGAAGTTGCGGCAATCCGCGTCCAGCGCGCGGCAGATAATGTTCGTATAAGCGCTGCCCGGGCGGGAAACGCAGCCGCCCTGGGTTATGGAGGAGCCGTAGAACGCAACGGGTCTTACGGAACGTTCGGTCGGTCTGCCGACGCGAGTCCCTTTGGGGAATCCGATCTCCATTCCGGATATGCCGGCGTAAAGCGGCAGGTCGATCATTACTTCCTTCGCCCCCTGCGGGAGGTTGAGCACGCCGGTGTTAACGTCGTGATTATCGGCGAAAGTCTGCATCTGTCCGCCGACGTAGCGCCGGTCGGTCCCGGTGCCGACGTACGCGTCCACGCCGTAAACGCCCCTGTCGCAGAAATGGTGCATCCCGAAGCAGCCGGCGCGCAGTTTTATGCGAAGCGACACGCGGTCCGCGTTGGTAATAAAGCGCACGCTTGCGCCCGGGGTGTTTTCCGCGAGAAAGCGGTTATCGGGCGAATATTCCCCGCGCCGAGCCGGGTCGAGCCGGTAGAACTCGCCGCCGTTTTCGTTCGGGTGGGCGATACCGCCTATCGCGAACGGTTCGCCCGATATATCGAGGTAAACGAATCCGTCCGCTTCCGCGCGGTGTTTTGCGAACGCGGAGACCGAGGACATATTTGAAACGAGCACGCGCTGTTTTGATCTGATGGGTTTGCCGAATACGAGTCCGGGCATAAAAACACACTTCCCTTTTATGATTTGTCTTATTTTATCATATAATAAAAAATATTGCAATATTTTGTTTTTTGTGATAGAATAAAATATCACTGTAAACTGTGAGGTTGTTATGACGGATACGGTTTGGCCGGACTTGAAAAACGATAAACTGATGTATATCGATCAGACTCTGCTCCCGAACGAAAAACGCGTTTGCGAATGCTGCGATCTGCGGCAGCTTTACGGCGAGATAAAGCGGCTTGCCATCCGCGGAGCGCCCGCGATAGGAGTAGGCGCCGCGATAGGTTTTTACGCATACGAAACGCGCGGTACGGAAACGGACGCGAAGCGGTTTCTGCGCGCTTTGGAAGAAGACGGCGAATATCTGGTTTCCTCCCGCCCCACGGCGGTGAACCTCGCCTGGGCGGTAAAACGAATGCTGAAAGCCGCAAAAAGCGCGGAAAACGGCGGCGTTCCGGCGATGAAAGCGGCGCTGAAAGCCGAAGCGGAAGCAATATACAACGAGGATATAGCCACCTGCCGCGCGATAGGCGAGCACGGCGCGAAGCTGATAAAGCCCGGCGCGCGCCTGCTTACGCACTGCAACGCCGGAGCTTTGGCGGCGGTCCGCTACGGTACCGCGCTGGCTCCGATATATCTCGCGCAGGAGCAGGGCAAAAATCCGCGCGTGTTTGCCGACGAGACGCGTCCGCTTTTGCAGGGGGCGCGGCTTACCGCCTGGGAGCTTGCCGAAAACGGCGTGGACGTTACGCTGATATGCGACAATATGGCGGCTTCGCTTATGGCGAAGGGCGAAATAGACGCGGTGTTCGTCGGCGCGGACAGAGTGGCGGCGAACGGCGATGCGGCGAACAAGATCGGCACGCTTTCGGTCGCGGTGAACGCAAATCATTTCGGAGTCCCGTTCTACGTGTGCGCGCCGTTTTCCACGATAGACCTCGAATGCCCGGACGGGGGCTCGATAATCATAGAGCAGCGCGCGCCGGAGGAGGTAACGACGATGCACTACAGGCGGATGATGACGCATCCGGGCGCGAAGGTATACAACCCGGCTTTCGACGTTACGCCGGCGGAGCTTATTACCGGGATAGTTACCGAAAAAGGGATATTCAAAGGAGGAGAATTCGCGAATGGAAAATGATCGCCTGCTCGTGCTGCTGAACCCCGTCGCGGGGAAAGGCAAGGCGAAGCAAAAGGTTTTTGAGATGATTGAGATATTCGACAGGCACGGGTATTCCACCACGGTGCTGCCCACCCGCCCGGGCGACGGGATCGCGGAGCAGCTCGTGAGCGAGGCGCCGCGCCACGACAGGATAGTCATAATCGGCGGCGACGGCACGCTTAACCATGCCGCGAACGGGATGATAAAAAATGGCATCGACCTCCCGGTGGGATATATCCCTCTCGGCTCGACGAACGATTTCGGCAACTCGCTGGGGCTTTCCGCAAACATAAAGACCGCGTGCGAGAACATTGCACAGGGCGAGGCGAAGCCCATCGACGTGGGCAGGTTCGGCGACAGATACTTTATATATATCGCCGCGACGGGTATGTTTACGGAAGCATCCTACGCCACCTCGCAGCAGATGAAGAACGCTTTGGGGCACAGCGCCTATATTATGAAGGGCATAACCACCATTTCCCCGGCGCATATATCGCGCTATACGGTGGAAACGCCGGACGGAGTTATCGACGGCGAGTTCATTTACGGATCGGTTTCGAATTCGCTTCGCGCGGGAGGCGTTTTTAAGCTTCCGAAGGATATGGTGGAGTTCGACGACGGCAGGTTCGAGCTTATACTCGCCGCCGCGCCGAAGAATATAATCGACGGCACCTCGCTTATGAACGGGATCGTGCGTTCCGATATAAACAACCGCAACTTCACCGTCCGCAAGGGCGAAAGGTTCGTGTTCCGGTTCGAAAAGCCGCACGGCTGGACGCTTGACGGCGAAAAGGGCGAAGAAACGACCGAATGCGAGATCACGGTCGCGAAGCGGGCGCTGAATCTTATAAGACAGTAATATATATTTAATATTTCAGTAGAATAAAAGAAAATAATACTTGACTTATTCCGCGTTTGAATGTATAATCAAACATTGGATATCAAGTTAAAATCGCTTTTCCGGAGGTATTTTGCAGATGAATTATTCACGTACTGCAAATCTTGTAAAATTTATCTTGCTGGCGCTTTGTATCGTCGCGGTATGCGCGGTGGCGGTATGCGGCGTTTATTTCGGCGAAGATAAGCAGATCAAAGGTATATTCGACGAGGGCGCCGTTACTTTGGGGCTGGACCTCGCAGGGGGGTCGGTGATCACCTACCGCGCGAAAACCAACGACAGCGGCGACGCGCTCGACGTCGGTATGAACTCCATTGTTACCGTTATGCGCGACAGACTGGATAACCAGGGCCTTACCGAGGCGCTGTGCTACCGCGCGGGCGACGATATGGTCACGGTGGAGATCCCCGACGTGGACGATCCCAACGAAGCTATACAGAGCTTTATGCAGACCGCGAAGCTGACGTTCCGCGACAGCTCGGGCAACGTCATACTCGAAGGCAAGCACGTTATAAACGCGTCTGCCGGACAGGATCAGAACCGCACCACCGGCGAAATGGAATACGGCGTTTCGCTGGAGCTTAACAGCGAGGGCGCGAAGCTTTTTGCGGAAGCTACGAAGACAGCCGCACAGAACGGCACCAACATAGGCATTTACATCGACGATAACCGGATCTCCAATCCTTCGGTCAGCAGCGAATACGCGAGCACCGGCATTACCGGCGGCAAAGCGTGGATAAGCGGCTCGTTCAAGAGCGCGGTCGAAGTGGAACGGCTCGCCGGAAACATCAACGCGGGCGCGCTGCGCTATGAGCTCGAAAGAGTCGAGCAGCGCACGGTCGGCGCCACTCTCGGCGCGAAATCGCTTTCGCGTTCGCTTATCGCGGGCGGCATCGGTCTGCTTTTAGTTATAATCTTTATGTGCGTTTACTACAAGCTCTCGGGCGTTATGGCTTCCGTCGCGCTGGTTGGCTACTGCGGTCTTTTCGCGCTGGCGCTGATGGCGTTCAAGACAAACCTTACGCTTGCGGGTATCGCGGGCGTCGTGCTCTCGATCGGTATGGCGGTCGACGCGAACGTCGTTATTTTCGAACGTATGAAGGAAGAGATCGATTCCGGCAAGAGCGTTAAAGCCGCGATAAAGGGCGGATTCCACAGAGCGTTCTGGGCGATCTTCGACTCCAACGTTACAACTCTTATCGCCTGCGGCGTTCTGCTCGCGCTCGGCTCCGGCACCATCAAGGGCTTTGCGACGACGCTTCTGATCGGCGTTGTGCTTTCGCTGTTCACCGCGCTGGTCGTCACCCGCGGGCTGCTTTACCTCGGCGTGGGCATGGGGCTCGACAATCCCTCGGCTTACCGTTCGCTCGGCAAGAATTACAAGGCATCGGGCAAATTCCACTTTATTAAAAACCGCAAGGTCACGCTTATAATACTCGCCTGCGTGCTCGTGGTCGGAGTCGTTTCCTTCTTCGTGCGCGGGACCAACATAGATATCGACTTCTCCGGCGGTACCGAGATACAGATCGACGTCGGCACCGAAGTGAACGACGCGGTCTGCAAGCGTATAAACGAGATAATCGAAACCGAACCGACGCTCGGACGCAGCTACGTATCCTCCACCTCGCAGGCGGCTTCCTCGCCCACAACGGCGATAATCCGCACCGGCACCGCGGCGCTTACCACCGAACAGCAGATCGCTTTGGAAAAGGCGCTTTTGGCGGAATACCCCGAAACGGATACGCATAACGCGCAGATCACCACGATACAGCCGACTATCGGCAGCGCGCTTTCCAGAAAAGCGATACTCGCGGTCACCATCGCTGTCGTGCTTATGCTGATCTATATCTGGATAAGGTTCGAGCTCAACTCCGGTCTCGCGGCTATCTGCTGCCTGATCCACGACCTGTTCATTATGCTTACGATCTACTCGCTGTTCCTTATCCCGATCAACTCCAACATCATCGCGGCGTTCCTTACGATACTCGGTTATTCGATCAACGCGACGATAATCGTCTTCGACCGTATCCGCGAGAACCGGAAGAAGCTCGGAAGCGAGGCGGATTTTGCGGACGTCGTGAACGTGAGCATACACGAAACGCTCGGCAGGAGCATAAACACCACTATCACCACCCTGCTCACCATCGGGATGATATGGATACTCGGCGTGGAAGCAATACGCAACTTCGCGTTCCCGCTTATAATCGGCATTATCGCCGGTCTCTTCTCCTCGGTATTCATTTCCGGTATGCTTTGGTATCTCCTTAACAAGGTGTTCAAGCCAAAGAAGAAAGCAGAAGAAAAGAAAAATGCCGCGGAAGGCAAGCAAGATACCGCAAAAGCGTAATTCAGAGTTTTTTAGGGCTGTCGTTTATCCTACGGCAGCCTTATTTTGAATTAAAAGGTGTTTAATATGCGCAAGATAGAGAAAATACGCAATTTTTCGATAATAGCACACATCGACCACGGTAAAAGCACCCTTGCCGACAGACTGCTGGAATACACCGGCGCGGTGGAAAAGCGCGACGTGGAGGAGCAGATGCTGGACAATATGGAGCTGGAGCGCGAACGCGGGATAACCATAAAAGCCCGCGCGGTGCGCTTCGACTACAAGGCGGACGACGGCGAGACCTATGAACTGAACCTTATCGACACCCCGGGGCACGTCGACTTCGGATACGAGGTGTCGCGCTCGCTTTCCGCCTGCGAGGGCGCGGTGCTTATTGTCGACGCGACGCAGGGCATTCAGGCGCAGACGCTGGCGAACGCATATATGGCGGTAGACCACGATCTGGAGATACTTCCCGTTATAAACAAGATCGACCTCGCGAGCGCCGACCCGGAAATGGCGAAGCGCGAGATAGAGGACGTGATAGGCATCCCCGCGAGCGACGCGCCCTGTATTTCCGCCAAAATGGGAATAAACATACGCGAGGTGCTGGAGCGCATCGTTAAGGACATCCCCTGCCCCAAGGGCGATCCGGAAGCGCCGCTTGAAGCGCTTATTTTCGATTGCTATTACGATTCCTACAAGGGAGTTATAGTTTACATCCGCATAATGAACGGGCGGCTGCGCGTGGGCGACAAGGTGAAAATGATGCACACCGGCGCGGAGTTCGAAGTGGTGGAGACCGGCACGCTTTCGACGTTTTCTCTGGACAAAAAGGAATTCCTTGAAGCCGGCGAAGTCGGGTATTTCACCGCGAGCATAAAGAATATCGCCGACACCGACGTGGGCGACACCGTCACCCACGCCGACGCCCCCTGCGCAAAGCCGCTGCCCGGCTTTAAGAAATCGCAGCCGATGGTGTTCGCGGGGATCTACCCGGCGGACGGCTCCAAATACGGCGACCTGAAGGACGCTTTGGACAAGCTGCGCCTTAACGATTCCTCGTTCACCTACGAGCCGGAATCCTCTGTAGCGCTCGGGTTCGGGTTCCGATGCGGATTCCTGGGGCTGCTGCATATGGAGATAATCGAGGAACGGCTGGAACGCGAGTTCGCGCTGGACCTTATAACCACCGCGCCGAGCGTTATTTACGAGATACACAAGACCAACGGCGATACGGTCTATATCGACAACCCGACGAACTACCCCGACCCGGCGACGATAGAGACCGCGTGCGAGCCGTTCGTTTCGGCTTCTATAATCACCCCGAGCGACTACGTGGGCACAATAATGCAGCTTTGCACCGACCGGCGCGGCGAATTCATAGATATGAAATATATCGACGTGAACCGCGCGGAGCTGCATTATCTGCTCCCTCTGAACGAGATTGTTTACGACTTCTTCGATTCCTTAAAATCGCGCAGCAAGGGCTACGCCTCGCTCGATTACGAGTTCAAGGACTACCGCCCGTCCAAGCTTTCCAAGCTGGATATACTGCTTAACGGCGAGATCGTGGACGCGCTTTCGTTTATCGTACATTCCGACAGGGCGTATGCGAGGGCGCGCAAAATTTGCGAAAAGTTAAAGGACAACATACCGCGGCAGCTTTTCGAAATACCCGTCCAAGCGGCTATAGGCGGCAAGATAATCGCGCGCGAAACGGTGAAAGCGATGCGCAAGGACGTGCTGGCGAAATGCTACGGCGGCGACATAACGCGCAAGAAGAAGCTGCTTGAAAAGCAGAAAGAGGGCAAGAAGCGAATGCGCACGCTCGGCACCGTGGAGGTCCCGCAGGAGGCGTTTATGGCGGTGCTCAAATACGATGACGAATAAACCGCTTTCGCTTTACTTCCACTTCCCTTTCTGCGTTAAAAAATGCGCCTACTGCGCGTTCTATTCGCTCCCCGCGCAGCCGGAGGAAACAAAAAGCGCCTACTGCGAGGCGCTTGCAAAGCAGATATCCTTACTCCCGCAGGGGCGGCGGATAATAAGCGTTTACTTCGGCGGAGGGACTCCCACCTGCCTCGGCGCGGAAAGATTATGTAAACTGATAGGGCTTATAAAGGAGCGCTGCCTGATTGCTCCCGATTGCGAAATAACCGTCGAAGCGAACCCGGGGACGGTAGGTGAAGAAGCGCTTTCGGCGCTTTATAAGGCGGGGGCGAACCGCTTGTCGGTCGGGGTGCAGTCCGCGGACGACGGGGTTTTGTCGTTTCTCGGAAGGATACACCGCTTTGCCGACGCGCGCGAATGCATTTGCGCGGCGAAGCGCGCGGGGTTCGAAAACATCAGCGCCGACCTTATGTTCGCGCTGCCGGGGCAGACGGCGGAAGAGCTTGTTAAAAGCGCCAAAGCGGTCTGCGGTCTGGGGGTGCGGCATATTTCGGCTTATTCCCTGCAGTTGGAGCCGGGCACGCCTTTGTATGAAAAGCGCGGTTCGCTTGTATTCCCGGACGAGGACGCGGAGGAAGCCGCTTATGGCGCGCTGTGCGCGGTTTTGGCGGAAAAAGGATACGAGCATTACGAAATATCTTCTTTTGCGCTGCCGGGCTTTAAGGCGCGTCACAACAGCGTTTACTGGGACCGCGGCGAATATCTGGGCATAGGCGCGGGGGCACATTCCTTTTACGGCGGAAAGCGCTTCTCTTCCCCGCGCGATATAAACGCGTTCATTAAGAAAGCGGGGTTTTCGCTTTTCGCGCCGACCGATTTCGATACGGCGCCCGTTATATCCGAAGAAGAGGCGGAGGAGGAACGGATAATGCTCGGTCTGCGCACGTCGAACGGCGCAAAGATACCCGCGGAGGCGCGCGGGCGGGCGAAGCGCATCGCGGAGCTCGGATACGGAGCGTTCGACGGCGAACGGCTGATACTTAACGAAAAAGGGTTCCGCGTTTCGAACGTGATAATCGCGGAAGTGCTGGTCCGGAGGTAGGATATGCGTTTTACCAAAATGCAGGGGCTGGGCAACGATTTCGCGGTGATCTACGGCGCGCCGCCGCGCCGCGCCTCGGCTTTGTGCGCCGCGCTTTGCGACCGCAGGACCGGAATAGGCGCCGACGGCGTGATATTCGTTATTTCCTCCCGCGACGCCGATTTCGAAATGAGGATATTCAATTCCGACGGCGGCGAGGCGCTTATGTGCGGCAACGGCATACGCTGCGCGGGCAGGTGGTTTTACGACCGCCGGTATACCGAAAAAACCGAGCTTCGGGTGAAGACCAAGTCCGGGATAAAAACGGTTTTCCTGCACGCCGCGGACGGCGAGGAAAATCTTGTTACCGTCGATATGGGGACGGTGAAAGTCGGAGAAAAAGAAAGGATCGCGGTTTGCGGAAAAGAGCTTGAATACTTCCCCGCAAACGCCGGGAACCCGCACGCCGTTATATTTACCGACGAAGCCGAAACCGCGGATATCGCGCGGCTCGGCGCGGAGTTGAGCGGGATCGTCGCGCCGGGAGGCGGGATAAACGTGGAATTCGCAAAAGCCGTTTCGGAAACCGGGTTCCGTATGCGCGTTTACGAGCGCGGCTGCGGGGTGACTTCCGCCTGCGGCACCGGCGCCTGCGCCTGCGCTGCCGCCGCCGCGAAAGCCGGGCTGTGCCTTTACGAAACGCCGTTGACTGCGGCGCTTGACGGCGGCGAGCTGGAGCTTACCGTCCTGCGCGATTCGCGGGTTTTGATGAAAGGCCCCGCGGAATACGTTTTCGAGGGGGAAACGGTTTCGCCGTAGCCCCGCCGCCCGATTTTCGGGATCGCCGCGCGGATATGACCGCATTAACAAACCGGGATAAACGACAACAGATCGTTTATCCCGGTTTTTTTGTTTATTCGGCGTTTGAGTTATTTTATGGTATAGGTATTCAGATAATGGCGCTTGACCATCGCGTAGTCGGTGCCGTCGATCTTTTTGTTGCCGCTCACGTCGCCCGCGCGCTTCTGAAGATCGGTAAGCGCGTAGGTCCCGAGGTAATTACGCTTTATCATAGCGTAATCCGCGGCGTCTATCCTGCCGTTGCAGTTGGCGTCGCCCTTTACGAGCACGCAGTAAACGTCGTCGTCGGTTTCTATCCGCATTCCCGTAGCGACAAGGTCGGTATCCTTCACGGCCTTGCCGTCCTTATCACTGAAACGGAAGGAATCCGCGTTTTCCATGCGCGACTTGAAAGTTGCGAGATCGGTCTTTTCAAGCACTCCGGTAACGAAACGCACGCCGTCGTCCTCGACCGCGGTATAGCCGCTTTCGGAGGTGAACCGGGGTTCGCCGCCCTCTCCGCCGCCGTCCGTAAAGGTCGCCGAATCTCTAAGGTTTTCCTTGGTGTAGACCGCGACGGTCGCCATCGTCCAGTCGGGATCATTGCTCGTATCGCTGGTGACCGCCACACGGAATTCGTCGTTTTCCTTTATGCCCGCGGCGATCCCGTCGTCGCTGAACTGAACGCTGTCCGGTCCGAGCAGCGGGATTTTAAGCTTAAAATGATTCCGTCCGTTTTTGGTGCTGTATCTGTATCCCTCGGGCCAGCCGGTCTGGCTGCTGTCGCCTACCGTGAACGCGTTCCTTTCGAGATCGTACTTCCTGCCGGAAGGATCGACAATTATCGCCCAGATATCGCTTTCCCTAAGGTCGGACGCGGGCCACGAGGTATCCGTAACGAGCCAGGTCTGCCCGCTTTCGTCCTCCTCGGTGCCGATAAGCTGCACGCTCACGCCCGAGAACTGCCGCCAGCCGTTATCCGGCTCGCCCTCGGAATAGGTAACGGTGGCGAAAACGTCGGAAGTGCCCATAAACCCGGTGACGACCGCCGGAGAAGCAGTCATACCCGG
>JAEEGL016268887.1_pt1 | contig 30860 bp, 25 predicted proteins | sample 9134231 | NCBI WGS metagenome assembly JAEEGL01 (sample SAMN16246548, study PRJNA631951) | gut metagenome | biome: gut microbiome; feature: rumen; material: fiber-attached | host: Bos | place: Iran: Karaj | collected 2018-10
CATAGTTCCGGCTCTTATCTGGTTTATCCTTCTGGTAGTGGCGTTGCTTGTTTTCTACGTTTTTAAATCCAAAAACGATTATTTTATCTCCCTAAATACCAAGTTAATTGTTGTAGCCTGTAGCGCTGTTTCCACGCTCTTTGTTCTTTTTCGTCCGAATTTTCCAAAGTGGCTTTCCTATTTACTTGAAATTTGTACTATTATCGGCGCTTCTGAATTTTTATTTACATATCTTGAGCCCATGGTCAATGATATGAATTCATTTATTAAAAGTGCCGGACCTATTAACGTAGCAATTATTTTTGCTTTAATAGCTATCCTCTTTGGAATAACAGCACACTCCGGTTTGGCAGTAGGACTCGGTGGGTTCATAGTATACGCGATTTATATTGCAGATTATTATACGCTATCTTTCAGAGGCACCCCTTTTATTTTATCTGACATACTTTCATCAAAAACTGCTCTCGGTGTTGCTCCCGGTTACAAGTTTGTACTAAACGAGCGAATGATTGTTGCTTTTTTTGTGTTGGCTCTCTTTAGTTCTTTTGGTTCTTTTGTCAATGTAAAAAAACAAGGGATTTCACAACGAATCTTTATTGGAATTGCGGGCATTTCTATAGGAAGTATGCTTATAATTCTTATGCTTTATACAGAAATAATAACAAAGAATCAATTTTCCAATCTGGCTTTCATACCAACTCTTTCCTCCAAGCAAAACGGATTGCCTCTTAACATTGTCGAATCCATCAAAGAATCTCTCCTTGACACGCCCGAAGGCTACAGCGATGAAGCTGTAACGAAAATAATAGAGTCGTTAGAACCCTTGCAATCTGCCGATTCAGCCTCTTCCAAAACAGTTAAGCCCAATATTATTGTTATCATGAATGAGTCCTTCACGGACTTTGACTATCTTTTACACGTCCAAACAACCGAAGAACCTCTCCCAAAATTCAAGGCTCTTTCGGAGAACTGCATTAAGGGCACCCTTATTTCGTCAATCTATGGAGGCAATACCCCTAATTCAGAGTTTGAATTTTTAACTGGCTGTTCTTTGGCCTTTCTCCCTCAAGGCATAGTTACTTACCAGCAATTAATAGATCACGAGCTTCCCACGTTGACTACACACCTGAAAAAACAAGGTTACAGTACAACCGCCATACATCTGTACAATCCCGAATTTTTCAGTCGCAGCCGCATTTACCCTCTTTTGGGATTTGATGATTTTATATCTATAAACAATGCGACGGTTCCCATTGATATTATTGGTGATTACGCTACTGATGACTCAAGTTTCAGGGCTATAGAACAGTTGTATGAAAACAGTAACGGAAATCCCTTCTTTACATTTTGCGTAACAATTCAGAATCACGGTGGATACTGGCATTGGAATCGTGATATTCTCGTCACCAACGCTAACAGCGATTATGCCAATGACTATGCCAGCCTTTTAAAGAAAACCGATGATGCTTTCGCCGACCTTATCGATTACTTCACTAACGTCACTGAACCCACGATTATTGTAATGTTTGGTGACCACCAGCCCAATTTGTTTGAGGATTTCTATGAATCCATCTGGGACGGTTACTTTTTCACAGATGAAGAGCAGACCTACCTGAAGGCTAAAGTTCCCTTTATAATCTGGGCCAATTACGACATTGCAGAAGAAACCTACAATGATATGAGTATAAACTATCTCGCTCCCATAGTATTAAAAACGGCAGGTCTGCCCCTGTCAGGGTATCAGGCCTACCTTGATAATCTTCGCCAAGAGGTTCCGGTAGTAAGTGGAATCGGGTATGTTGATAAAAGCGGTAATTATTTTACCAACTACGAAGGAACTCAATTTAATAAGATACTTGATAACTATGCATATCTCCAGTACAATTACCTGAAAGGGGCTATAGCACCGGAGTTTTATGAATAATTTCTATGTTTTTGTACATATTAGCAAAAGAAAGTGACTAAATATATGAGTAATTTAATTACTACATGTGAATCATATATTCGAAAAAACAAATTACTATTATCATATATTGAAAAAGTGTTATTGATTGTTATTCTTACCAGAATGAGTGTTTTGTTCTTTCTCAGCGCAGAACAAATGTATCAAACCATTATAGATAAATATGCATGGGGCGGACTAGTTTATCTTTTTGGCGCTCTGTTAATTTCGTCCAGAATTAATCTCAAAAATCGTTATATTTATATATCAGGAACAATTTACGCAGTGCTTTTTGTCTTATACACACTTAAAACCGGCTATATCCAGTACGCACACGATCTCCTGCGGGTTCTTTTAAGACAGGGTATGGTTGTCGGAATGCTGGTATTAATAGTTACCGATGCCATTTGCAAAAAAAAATTCCTTAAGATTAAGGAACTGGACAAGTTTAAACTTTGTCTTATGCTTTTAACATGTATAGGATTTTTCGCAGTCTACAACGAGTTCTTCAACAAGGGAATAGTGGTCATCTTTTTGATTGTCGCACTTATCTCCTTTGAATACAGCGAAATATCGAATTTGATAGTGTGTTATTCCTGGGCACACATATTAGGTGCTACATCAGTCTCAGTAATGTCTTTCATCACTCACCCGTATACGGATCAGGGGAGATATTATGGTGCATTTACATATCTCCATGGCTTTGGAATGTATATCGGAGGTGGTATTATATGCTGTTTATTCCTGTATATGTATGGTTATACCAAACAGTGGTACAAAAATAAACTTTATCTTTCGGTAACACCTTTTTTCTTGTTTCTAATCTATACATTTATTTTAATCAATTCCCGTGGAGCTCTACTCGGAATTATTGCGGCTTTGTTTGTTATAGGTTCCATTATAGCCAAGAAAACAGGTAAGCAAAAACTAATAGGATTATTGGAAGCTATTATCGCGATTATTCTATTCTCCCTTGCGGGACTGATTGCTTATTTAGGTGTTAATAGTGACCGCTACCGAGATTTTATTAATAAAATTCCTTGGCTATCTTATTTGGTCTATACTGTTAAGAGGACACTTAAGGTAGAGTCGGCTACAGGTGTTTTTCCCGATGGGTCACTTCTTAATATGATTGATAATTTCACCAATTCCAGACTCTCTATATGGAAAGTTGTAGTTAATCAACTGAAATGGTTCCGTGGAAATCCCTCTTGGATAGTCGTAAACGAAGAATGGACTACCGGCCCCCACAATACATACCTGGGTTTCCTTAACGGATTTGGAATAGTAGTAGGAAGTATATTTATACTTTTACTATTCTATGTTTTTAGTGTCGCCATAAAATCAGCAAAAAGCAACGTTCAGAGCAGCATTGCTTTATTTGCCACTATATGGTACATTTATTCTCTTGTTATTATTTTCAATGAAATGGTCTATTTAAATGGATACTATATTATTATGTGCCTTTTGGTTATGAGTATTTTGCCAAAGAAAAAAGCTGAAGACTGTTCGAATAAAGAATAGTATTACCCTTTCAGCCCTTAAAACCGTTTTCTGCAAAGAGCTTATTCCGATATGCTTTCCTCTCGCATATCGGAATAAGCTCTTTGCAATCTGATTTCTCAACTTGTTCATTAGAAATTCCAAAAATGAAATATGCCTATCATTTTTAGGTCTCTCTCCGATTTAACATAGACCTATACCCTTTTTATTCTTTGAAACGTAAATTCTGCTATTTGTTTTATCACCAAAGTAGCAGTGCATATAAACAGCGGTACATATATCAATACATATCTTGCTCGTGCTTCGAACAAAAAATTAAACAGTATAATACCAATAAGAGACATAACGACAACTGTAATAAACTTATCCCTTTTTACAAATATGCATAAACAATTTAACAGCAAAACAGCCAGCCATATACCCTGTTCAAATGTCGCTAATTTTTTATATTTATGCCCAAAACTGTAAAATAAATCCCTTAGGAAAGAGCTTATGAATTCATTTTTTTCTTCGTATATCTGTGTATAAAATCCACCCTCTGCCCCCCATGCAAAAGAGCCATCATTAAATATAACTAACGATTTTCTGGCTGTATGTCTTAAAAGCCCCTTTAACCCATAGTCATCAATTCTTTGCTTTATTGTATTAATTTGTGCTTCGCGTCGTTCTTTCTTGTCCTTGATTCCGGTAGATAGTTCAACATCGTCTGCGTCCCATACTCCATCTTTACTATTATTTAGCCCCATCATCATCATATGTAGTGCCCCGGTATCCAATTCCTTATTAATCTCTATACCTGTTGATTTTATGAAATAATTAAATACCAATTTAGAACCACCGAAGCAAATGATAAGTATTATAGTAACTCTAGCTGCATTTCTCAGTGTTGCCCTATCTATAGACTTTAAGCCATACAATATTTCTCCGAGCAAAATGGCTATAAGCATTATAAGTACGGTCGGCTTTGTTTTAAATCCCCAATATGACAGCAATGCTATTATTATCCACCATTTCATCTTCTTGTTTCCTTCTGAATTTTCTTTTTTCTGGAAACTTCTTAAAATAAAAACTGGAAAAACAATAGACATTCCATCCGTATAGGGAATAGTAACCCACCCGGTAATCGCAACAAGCAAAGAGAATAATACCCATCCCAGCCATGCAAATGATTGGTTTGAAGAATATTCGTCTATGACTCTATACAGTACATTTCCTGTAATTACGTATAGTAAGCATTGAAAAAAAATAATAGCAAACAAGCCTTCGTTCGTATCTACAACCCCGCAAAAATTGTTGATTCTTAGCAAAAAAGTCTCAATTAGAAGAAGCCATTGCTGTGTCGGAAACTGTGAATAATATGTACCACCAACAATCTCTCCATATGCCAGACTTTTAGCATCAGAAAATACAGTTCCTGCGTCCCAACCCGTAAAAAAATAGATATTTAAGGCAAAATATAACAGCAACAAAAACAGTGCAACAGACATTATATTGACACTTGAAAATCTTTTTTTGCGCATATGGTTCACATTCTTATTTGATTTAAATAACAATGCTCCAGAAATAGAAAGAACTGCCAAAGCAATAAACAGCAAAACTATATTGGGCAAGAGAAAATCTTTCCTGCACATATAGTCTTCATTTTGAAAGAATATATTAAGCAACATAATTGCTACTAACATTATCGATAGAAAAATGTAGATACATTTTTCTATTATTTCAATCACTTTTTTCATTTTTCAGCCTAACTTTCTAAAATGTGCAATCTTATTGAAATACAATTGATAGCAATAATCGGGATAATCACTAATGCTTATATAGTCACCTCTCATGTCTAATTTATTAATAGCAAATTCAATCCTATATAGTATTATGAGTTAATATTCATTTTTCTCATATATTTTCAATAATCTATTACCTTTTTGAGGCTTTAAAAAAATGTCATATTCCATTGTCCACTGCAAAGTAGTTCCAATTATGTGATAGTTATCAGCTATCATCTCTTTCAACATATTATTTCTATTGTCTGAAAAAAACCATTCTTCATAAACAGTTAAATACTTTCCCTTGTACGACAGAGCTTTTTCCAGTACTCTAACATGACATTCTCTGTTTTCATATTCAGAGCCTTCATAAATTCTTTGAATCGGCAACGGATAATACTCATTCAAATATGACTTGAGACCTAGCATATATGCGCCATAGCCGGCATCTAAATACATGCATTCCTGATTTCTATCCATTTCAAAAACAATTTCCGCATCCTTATAACTGTCTATGTCGTATTTTATATTGTCCATAACAAATTCTGAACCAATAGACATGTATGTAATATAAATCCCCGATGATAATACAAGGGGTATTCCAAATGCAATAATGATTTTCAAATTGTGTGATAAAACAATGTATATTGCTTCCGCTATAATCAATACTGCAAAAGTAAGTATCCATTTACTTTGCAATATTTCTATGTTCGTCAATCTCACAAATAGATAAAACAAAACAACAGCAAAAAAACATCCACCAAAAAAATAATTTAGACGTCTTTCCTCAGAGATTTTAAACAGTCTCATATTATCGCAACATATTATTTCAATTAGGGCCGGAAATACAAAGATATAATAGTGATATGGAAAGTAGTTATTAGCCAAGACCACAATCAGCGCCGGTACTCCCCACATTACCAATCTCAAAAAGGCAGAGACCCAGACCTTCTCTCTTAGCTTTTGTGTCAAGTTGATTAAAAAAAACAATACTCCAAATAAAACAATTGGATAAACTATGCAAGCATATAAAAAAAAGTATCCAAACCTAATAATAATAGTTTTTAATGAAATCGAAACACTAAAAAGAGTACTCTGATATACCGAAGCGTCCAAAATATTCTGGAATTCAGCAGGATTAACAAAAAAAATGACTAATCCCCAAAACACCATAGATACTACGGCCCCCAGAACTATTAATGCAAATTCCCGTAATAGGAACTTATACCCAAATTTTAAGCAAATTAACCATACTGCTGCTATGAAAACTACTGACATCAAAATAAGTACACTTTTATAAAAAAACAAGGTTCCGACTACAATTCCTATGATTAACAATTTTGTCGGGCTCTTTTTAAGTGACTTTTTATAATTTAAAAAAACAGCCACACTTAGCAAAAGTTTCATAACAGCTATCATTTCCGCTTGAATATGTGCCATTCCTAATGATGCAAAGATAGCGGTATCTATAAACAATACCCATTTGAATACATTTTCTTTTTTGTCTTTGTCAACCGCCAAAACGCACCCCAATATTGTTAGTAAAACACTCATGATAGCAAAAACAAGATTTGTCATCACCTCATAAGCATATGAGGAAAATCCAATAATTGGCTTAACAATTTTGTATAAGCAATAAAGAAATAACCGATATAACTCTCCTTTTAGATCCCAATTTCTAAATGATTTTTCTATCCAGTTTCCGAATAAATAATCAGCCTGATTTGAGCCCGCCAGTAAGACCTTAAGGTCCCCAGTAAATGGAGTAAAAACAAATGTCAAAAAAGATATCAAAAAAATAAGAATCAAAAATATTTCTATCTTACCTAATCTAATTCTATTGCTCGTCTGACTCATACAATTTCCCCAGATATTGTTTAATCTGCTTTTCTGTTATAATATCCAAATCACTTTTATTGTGCCACGCTCTGTACCACTCTACAGTCATTTCAATAGTTTTCTCTTTATCCCACTGTGGACTCCAACCTATCTCTCTGTTAATTTTACTGCAATCAAGCTGCAGATAATTGGCTTCATGTACAGCATTATTGTCGATTTTCGCTTTATTCCACCTGGCCGGTTCCCCCCAATATTTAACGAATAAATCTGCCAATTCACCCGTATTCAAACAGTTATCATCTTTCGGACCTACATTGTAATATCCCGCCTTTAGCGGATTTTCCACCTGAGAAATCATTATCATCAAATATGCTGCCAGTGGTTCCAAGACATGCTGATATGGTCTAATGGAATTGGGATTTCGCACGATAATGCTTTGATTAGATATAGTTGCTCTTACACAGTCCGGAATAATCCTGTCTAAAGCAAAATCTCCGCCACCTATCACATTTCCCGCTCTTGCCGTAGATACGGCTATATTCATATTCTTAAAAAATGAATTGTAATATGAATGTGTCACAAGTTCAGAACAACTTTTTGAATTTGAATACGGGTCAAATCCATCAAGTTTCTCTTCCTCAGTAAATCTGTGTCCGGACTGCTCAGGGTTTTCATAAACTTTATCTGTAGTCACATTTAAAATTCCTTTTACGCAGCAAGATACTCTAGCCGCCTCTAACACATTTACGGTACCCATTATATTAGTCTCAAACGTATCTCGTGGAATGCGATATGACTCCCGAACTATGGGTTGTGCAGCCATATGAAAAATCAGTTCTGGCTTGATTTTTTCGATATAAGAAAGTAATTTACCATAGTCTCTAACATCTCCAATAGTAGAACTGATTCTTTTATTAAGTCCTATTAATTCATAAATACTGGGCTCAGTCGGAGGTTCCAGCGAATATCCATAAACATCCGCATTTAGCATACATAATAATTTACACAGCCAACTTCCTTTAAATCCGGTGTGTCCTGTTACCAAAATCCTTTTTCCTCTATAAAAACTCTCCAGCATCTTATACATAGTTATTCATCCCATCTCTTCCATGGTGCGTTTCCTGATTCCCACATTTTTTCAAGTTTTTCTTTCTCTCTTTGAGTATCCATACATTGCCAGAAACCATTGTGCTCATAACCCATAAGTTCTCCTTCTTCAGCAAGTTTTCTAAGCACAAGATGTTCAAAACTTGTATCATCACCATCCAGATATTCAAACACTTCTTTATTAAGAACCATAAATCCGCCATTAATCATTGTCGAATCATTCTCACTTTTTTCCCTAAAAGAGGTAATCATACCCCCTTCATTTTTTTCTATCAAACCCTTTTGTTGTGCTATATTAACTGTTGTTATAGTGGCAATTTTACCGCCCTTTTTATGATAATCTAACAGAGCATCCAAATCTACATCTGATACTCCGTCTCCATAAGTAAGCATAAATGGTTCATCCCCTATATATTTTTGAGCCCTCTTTATTCTTCCTCCCGTAAGAGTATTTAATCCGGTGTCTAAAACAGTTACCTTCCAATTTTCAGAGTTATTTCTATGTACTTCAAGACTGTTTCTTTCCAAATCAAAAGTTATATCAGAATTATATACACAATAATTTACAAAGTAGTCTTTTATGATATTTTGCTTATAACCGGCAAGAATTATATAATCTTTTATTCCAAAGGTTGAATAGTATTTCATTATATGCCATAGAATAGGTTGCCCTCCGATTTCTATCATTGGCTTCGGCCTCAAATGGCTCTCCTCCGATATTCTAGTTCCTAATCCACCTGCCAAAATAACTAATTTCATATAATCACCCTCTATAATGTCTTTTCATAGTTCTTCAGATTTTCTCTAACCTTAGCAAAGTTACGTAGTGAAATCACACCTATTTTAAAAATACGTCTTATATTCATAAAGTTCTTTCCTCCCTGCCTGGGTTGAAAGGTAATATCCTTATATATTACTTTTTCCTTATATCTCTTAAAGCATGAAGCAAGAATGGCATTCGGCAAATTGAAATCATGAGGCATAAGATTCAAATATTTTTCCACAACGCACGTTCGCATTAATCGAAAAGGGGCATTTGAGTCTGGTACCCATGTGCCAAAAAAAAGCCATAAATATATTCTCAATATATTTTCTACAACTTTTCTGCTAAATCCGTCACCTCGCTTGACTCTGTTTCCCATTACAACATCATAGTCATTTCTTAGATTCCAAAATTCCTCGAACTCGGCAGCAACAGTCTGTCCGTCCGAATCAGTCTGGAAAATCCAATCGGCACCATGTTCTTTAGCGTATTCATATAGAAAAATAACCTTAGTACCATGATCTGTTCCCGGCCTTGGTATAACTACAAGTTTGGGATATTTCTTTTGTAATTCATATAATAAATCCAACGTTTTATCTTTTGACCCGCCATCTGAAACAACCATTTTAGAATTTTCATTTCCATACTGTAAAATCGGATACCACTCAGCTACTACATTTCTTATATTTTCCTCTTCGTTATATGTGGGCATAACAATAAATAATGTTTCGTTCATTTTTTACCTCATCCAATCCCATTCGCAATATTCAAAGCTCTTTCTATAGCATCATCCATATTATAATATTTATATTCAGCAAGCCTTCCGCAATAAATCAAATTATCTATTTCATCTGCAATCTTAGAATATTTGCCGTATAAATCTTTACTTTCGTCGGTAAGAAGCGGGTAGTATGGCTCATTAGTTTCTCCCCTTTTATATGGAAGTGGATATTCAATAGCGTATGTAGTTCCTTTAACATCCTGATAAGGCAATTTTTTATATTCTGTTATTCTTGTATATTCCTCAGCTTGTGGGTATGCAACTACAGGATAATCCTGAAAGCTTTCTATCTCTTCATAAACCCATTTAAACCTTAACGATCTATACGGCAATTTACCATATCTGCAGCCAAAAAGTTCATCTATCGGTCCTGTATATATTATTCCATAATCTTCGCTTTTTTCTCCTTCAATAACTGCCCTGCTATTTTCTATCTTAATACGAGACAAAGCCTCTATCCCTGTCTCTACGCTTATATTTTCGTGTTCAAGTAAATTATTAACCAACTCCATATATCCTTTTTTAGGCAATCCTTGGTGAGGATCATTAAAATATTTACTCCCATATGAAAACAATATTGGAACACGACTGAAAATCTGCTTGTCGACTTTATCAGGTGAGATTCCCCATTGTTTAGCAGTATAAGGAGCATAGTCTTTATCATACAAATACTGAGCAAACTTCTTAATGTATTCATCATCAGAATCAAGCATTTCTAAAACACTTGCACTGGTCCTTTCACCAAATTGGTCTTTTATATGTTGTTTTATCTTTTCTGCTTCTTCCGGGAAAATAATATCTACAGCAGAAAAATCAAAAGAAGTGGTCATGCATTTTCCATCAATTTGTGAACCGCATACCAGATTATAGTCTTCAAATTCGCAGTATTTAGTTACATAATTCCAAACATTTTCTTTTTTAGTGTGAAAAATATGTGGTCCGTACAGATGGACATGAATACCGTGTTCATCTGTAAAATCATAAATATTTCCCCCCAAATGATTTCTCCTTTCCCAAATAATAATTTGGGCACCTTTCTCTGCAAGTTCTCTGGCCAATACGCAGCCAACTATCCCGCTACCTACTATATAATACTTCTCTTTCATTTAGCCTCCAAATCAGACTTAATACTATCAATCACCAATGCAATGCCCTCTTCAAAGCTCACTTTGGGCATAAATCCGGTATCTCTGGTAATATCTGTTAAATCAACACAAGAGCACGGCAGGACATTGCTGCTATATGGCACTTCCCCTATTCCCAGTGGAAGCGAGGAGTCTATTATTTCATGTATTATTTTTATGTATCTGCTAAGTGGCCAATTATCACCATGACCTATAGCATATACAGCTCCTCCTTTTCCCTTTTCACCAATGGCGATAAAGGCATCAATTGCATCGGAAATATATATGTAATCCCATATTTGCTCTAATCTCGTTAATAATGGCTTTTCTTTGTGCAACAATTTATCAATAGTATAAAATATAACATTGTTATCTCTTCTGTCTGCAGCATATATGCCAGCCACTATAGCATAGATAAATTCAATGTTATTTCTTCCCGCATATTCGCTACACAAATATCTAACAGCTATTTTAGCAGCACCATACGCATTACTTGGCGAAGGCACTGCATCCTTGTTTAACGGCTTCCCGTAATACAAGTACTCATTTGTTGACCCGGGAAAAATGACTTTACTTATGCCTATAGCCGTTGCAAATTTCATACAATCCATAGTCAATTTTATATTACTCATCTGCACATCTGAGTCATTTCTAAGTTCAGGACGCACGCCCATCCAAGCGAAATGATACATGACATCAATGTCATTAGGAAATTCACATACATGAGCCATAATTTCATTAAGATCTATAGCCTGAACATGTAGTAAAGTACTATCTTCATTTATAAAAACATTGTTGTTCGGGTAGACTATGGCAAAAACTTCCTTTCCCTGAGAAAGCAATTTATTAACAAGATTTTTCCCTATGAAACCATCAGCACCGGTCACAAGAACTTTCTTCATTTTTATCTTTCCTGCCTTACCTATTTTTACCCACCATATAACTAAAATTATTCATAAAGTGAGCACATCACTTTGCTATTTTTCTGCATAAAACAACATTGTCCCCATAAAAACTCCACCGTTTGGGAAGAATGCTGCCTATTATTATTCCCTTTAATGTTTGAAAAGATATTAATGTTATTTGCAAAAACCATTTCAGCAAACTGCTTCTAACATTTTTAAACAAATTTCGATAGTATTCGGCTTTCATCTGATAGATTATTTCTATATAACTGGTTGACTTACTGCTATCTACTACCTCAAAGCCATTTTTCTCAAGCAATTTAGCTATTCCAAAACTAGTAAATCTATGAAAGTCATACGGAATCTCATGCTCGTTCCATACAAACGGAGCTGACAAAAGCATAAGGCCATTCGGCTTCAATACACGATGCAATTCGCCAATTATTTCATCTATATTTTCAACATGTTCATAAACCTCACTGCTAAAGATATTGTCAAATGATTCATCATCGAACGGTAAAGTTTTCCCATCATAAAAAACATCTATTTTCTCGCCGGTGTGATCGTGCCCGCTGGTCTCTATATCAACTCCTATATAACTTGTACACTTCGAAAACAGGTTCTTATAAGGTTTTGCTCCACAACCAAAATCCATAATGCTTCCGCTTAATCTTGGCGCTAGTCTTTTAATATTTACATACAAATTTTTTCTTACAAAATAGAACGGACAAGTCCAAAAAGCAAACCACCTGTTGCGGAATGAAAAATCAAACTGCGATTCTATTATTCTTTCTTTCAACTTTCCCATATAGCATTCCGAGAGTATAAGCCCCCAAATCCTCCTTAACAAATATTTGTAAATTCCGATTGAGATTACAATATGTATTCAAGGAACAATTATTAAAGCCTATAAAAAGCATAATGCTCCTTATTTACTACGTCTGTTAACTCGATTTTGTACCCAACTAATAATGTACTTTCTAAAGCATATCAGGAAACTCACAAACCCTAACACCAGAAACGTAAACCTTGCAACTGTATGCGAATATGACCAGACCAGTATCCCCGAAATCAAAAACGTAACCAGCAATGCACCAAACATAAACAGATCATCATAAAGACTTACTTTTAGTATCCATCTGGAATACACATAATGAATAAGCATTAGCACAAAATAGCACCCAAATGTCGTATATGCCGCAGCAACAAATCCGTATTTCGGAATAAAGACCGCATTCAAAATCAAGTTAAGAACCGCAGCCAGCAAGGCTCCAATCGGGACAAATTTGGTCTTTTTAAGATGCATTTCAATATTAACGTAGTGAGTATATATATATTGGCACACTATTCCCAAAGTTACCGGTGCTATGCATAACACCCCTTTGGCATACCGACTTCCGCCCAGAATAGCTACCGCTTCAGGAGCTAACGCTATGCAAGCCAACCCTATATAACAGCCCAACATCACTACCGTTTTAGTATTCTTCTTAATTTCATTGAAAGCTTTTTCAAAGAATTTGTCATGAAACCATGGTAACCAACCATTAGAAATGGCGCCGGTAACTACTATAAGCAGACAACCATAATTGTAAGCAATACTATAAATACCGGCATCAGAAGAGCCACATATTCTGGAAATAAAGATTCTGTCAGATTGACTGAGAATACTGTGCGATATTTCATGCAAAATCAATGGAGCCGACAGAGTCACACCATACAGCCAAAACTCTTTGTTGTATCTCAGGTATCCGCTTTTAATGGACTTGCTTAATAAGAATAAGCCCAGTAAAAATGCAGGAACTACACCACCCGCTATTCGAAGAACACCCTTTTCATAATCAATGCAAAGAACAAGAAACAAAGAAAGAAGAATGTTTGCAACACATAAATACCATCCTATTGCTACATTCTCTTTATATCTGTATCTGTATCTGGTTCCATTTTGATAGAAATCAATAATAGGGCCTGAAATCAACTGAATCCCAAGGAAAAAAACAGCAGGCTTAGGAATAGCCATAAAATCTGACAGGCTTCCAGAAAAGACAAATAGCACTAAAACAACCATTCCGGATAAAAGCAGAGACAGTAGTTGCATAGATCCTATATATTCATCCAACCGTCCGGGATAGTCAAGCTTTGCTCTGCCAATGCTAAATGTCAAATTTAACGTACAAAAAACAACCAGTATGCTAGCCCACGAGCTAAATGTTGATGCTACTCCGAAATCATCTGTTGTCATCAACCTTGCAAATATCGGTGTAGTCAACATAGAAATGGCTCTTAGCATAACTGAAGAAAAAACATACCAGCTTCCCGCTTTTAATGCTACTTTATTAATATCTGTATTCTTTTCGTTTATCTCCTTGGCCATATCCAAAACCACCAATATTGCAATATGAGAGTATATCTAAATACTAATACTTATATACACGCTATACCCATTTACTCCATAATAGTCTCAAGCGTCATCTTTTTAAAATATAATCAATAGCCTCTCTTACTGCGCCTTCTCCACCTCTCGCGCTTACGCAACAGTCTACAGCTTCCTTTATTTCTCTTACAGCATTGTCCGGGGCAAAAGATAATCCTACCGCTTTAAGCGCCTCTAAATCGTTAATGTCATCACCCATGTAAGCTACATTTTCCATACCAATTCCAAGTTCACTGCATATTTTTTCTATAACAGTAATCTTAGATTTGCAGCCTGTTATTATGTAGTCAGCTTTAATCTTTTCTGCTCTTCTCCTATTGAGACTGACACTTTCGCCTGTTATAATTCCTGTCACTATTCCACTATTCTTAAGGAGTGAAAAACCCATTCCGTCTTTAGCATTGAATTTTTTCAACTCATCTCCCAGTTCAGAATAGTACATTCCTCCATCAGTCAAGCACCCATCACAATCTGTCAAAAATAACTTTATATCCGACACAATCCTATTTTTATCAAGGCCATTTTTCTTCATTAGATTTTCAATTATTGACCAGTCGCTCGGCTCATCTATCTCAAAAAAGCTATCTTCCACCATCTCAATAGCCTTTATATTCCCCGACATTCTGCATTTTGTCTCAAGCAATCTTGATTTTGATGTAATATAGAATGCACCATTTTCTACAAGATATCCTTCAAAATCCTGTCGTCTGGGTCTATTATAGAAATCATAATTAGTCGGATATGCAAAGCCCTTTTCATTAACCATCCAATTGAAACGCTTTTGCCTTACCGCCGAAAAGACAGAATTGACTTCAGGGTTTTCTATCTCCGCAAACCCTTTGTCCAGATCCTCGTGTGATATCAAAGGTGAGGTAGCTTGTATTAATGCAATATTATCAAAGTCATATTTAGCTGCAAATTCAAGCATAGCAAATTCTGTCGATGCCGTATCCGAGGCACTTTCCTCGCTTCTTCCTACTATATTTATCTTTTTAAAGCATTCATCTTCTTCATCAAAGATTTTCTCAACAGTTTTTACTATCCTTTCGCTATCCGTTGCAACATAAACCTTATCGATATAATGACATTTGCAAGCTGCTTGTATAGCCCAAAAGACCAAAGGCTTTCCACAAATATCCTTTATATTTTTAAACGGAATAGACTTACTTCCTCCTCTAACCGGAATAAATGCTACATTCATTTTTTCTCACCTAAACACGTATCGTTATTAACAGCAGTTATTTGCGAGCTGATTCTAATGCTTTCTATATTTCAACTTGTCACGCTGAACCTGTTCTATCGGCAAAATCTCTTCACTTTTATATGATAATGACTCATATACAGCATTCAGATTTCTCACAAGTTTTCTGACCCCATCAGGCTCAAGAGAAGCAGCATGATCAGTGCCTTTCCACGTCCTATCAAGTGTGTAATGCCGTTCTATAACAGAGGCCCCAAGTGTATAAGCTGCCACATCTACCGCTATTCCGAGATGATGCCCGGAAAATCCTATAGATTTTACTCTATCCTCATAAGCATTTTTAATTCTTTGTATTTCCATTAAACAAACATCTTTAAAAGGCACAGGATATCCTGAAGTGCAACTGAAAATAATAAGATCTTTTGCTCGACCATTACTTTCAAAAAAGGAAACTATTTTTTCCTCTTCTTCTTTAGTGGTCATACCTAATGAAAGCTGAATTTCACCCTTGTAATTATCACATAACCACTGAAGCATTTCGAAATGAGTATTGCACGCGGATGGAATTTTGATGAACTTCGGATTTAAACCGGCTATCTCTTTTGCGCTTGTCATATCCCAGACCGAAGTGGCATAGGTAATACCGACTTGCTCACACCACTCTTTTAACTGCGCATGCTGATCTACTGTAAACTCCAAATACTCTCTGTGCGCACCATATGTATTTCCATATGAATTCTCCGGATTGGGGTGTGGTGCATTATACTGCTCAGGTGTAAGCAATTCCTTAGGGCAACGCTTCTGAAATTTAATAGCATCTGCCTTGCAAAAAATCGCTGCCGTATTTATTAATTCATGAGCTATTTCCATCTGTCCCATATGGTTACATCCGGCTTCAGCAATGACATAAGGTTTTTTATATATTTTTTCCATCATCTTTCAGTAATTCCTTTATATTATTTAGATTTTCTATTGTTATTCTCCACAAGTACTCTTGCTTTTCAATTAGTCTCCTAAGTGTTCGTTCTGAATCTTCTATATGAATTTTTTTAAATTTTGACAATAGCAATTCGCCCAAATTTCCGTCACTTTCCTGCACATCAATAAGCCAATCAGTTGCGTCAATATCTTCTAAAAACCACTTCATTTTATCATGTGTACTTAGAGATATTATTTCACAATTAAGGCCAAACGGTATCATTTGTGCATGCCCTCGCATGCCAATAACCATATCCATTAAATTGTATGTATGATATACTTTCGCAGGAAAAGAATGCTCCAAATTAATAGTCTTGTACTCACATCCTACTTCGTCCAAATATCTTATGAATTCCAAGTCCATACTGATATGAGCAATATAAAAAATATTATAGCCAAGTTGCTGAATTGCTTTTATTCCCTTAGCAATTTGTCGCAATATAGATTCTTTTCTGTTTCCAAACCTCCTATCGCATCTATCAAATGCAATATTAACCGCGATATTATTCGTCTTTTTCTTTTTAGGAATATTAAATATTTTACGAATCAACGTTGTAGGGCAAGGCTGATAAACTATCTTCTCGTGCAGACTACTAGGAATAATCTTTCGAATTGCTTCTATACTTCCTTTATTTCTCAATCCCACAAACGAAGACTTATCTAATAAGCATTTCAAATTATCAATAAAAAGTTCACTTGCCGTTTGCCCTTTAAAATAATTATAACCTACTCCAAAAATAAGAATAGGGCATTCCACAGATTTTAATTGCTCTTTTGATATGGCCCACTGCCATCCGGAAACAGTATTCTCATTTGTATCCGGAAGAAAAAGACCTCCACCCCCTACTATGCAAACATCAGTCCTATTAATTGAGCTTAGCTCATCTGTCGAAACCGGAGTTACCACAGAAATCAATTCCCATTTATCTATATGTAATGCGATATTAAAGACTCGTCTTACACACTGTGACAAGACAGTATCGCCTGCGTTTCCGTCTAAATAATACGTAACGTGAGAACAATAGAGCAAACCTTTATTGCCCTTTTTTTCTTTAGAAACATATCTCTTATTTTGAATATTACGAAGCACTCTGTGTGGTAAACTAAGCCCTCGCCTCACCAATCTATATACATTATTCATTTGCTTATCTCTTATTCTTTTAATACTACTCAAAAGACTTCATCTCATTAATTGTCATTAGACCTTTATTTAACTTTCCCCAATAATCTTCTACAAACAATATTTCCTCATCAGTAATTACTTCCTTATAATCACCAAATGCTTTCGTAGCACGAGTTATAAATTCCTCATAATACGCCATATCATAGTCTTTTTCTGCATTAACAGCTCCAGTATCAAATGTACTCATCGGTCGCAAATAGTATAAATAAAAAGGCTTTCCTAACGTAATCGTATATCCCAAATAAGAACCCGTATCATTGGCCATGACCATATCTGATAAATCTATTACAGATTTTAGTCTTGGCAAAAAATTTGTATCATACAGGTTTCCACATGTACTGATTTTATAATTCATTTTCAAGAATTTCTCATCCAATTGATAAGCCTGAATGTCTCTCCAGTGAAGGCTAACAATAACGGTATCAAATCCTTTTTCTATTCTAATTCTTTCTATTTCTTTGATAAAACTGTCTACATCAAATTCAACATGCTCACCCGGAATCGAGTGACTGGTAAAAACTAACAATGTTCTTTTAAACTGTGTTTTCAGTTTACTTATTTCATCGTCGCTCATGTACCCATCAACGTATTGTATGTATGGACCTACTGAATAAATCCTTTTTTCCGGAAACTTTTGTTGCAAATACTGCATCCTCTTATACCCGAATGCAAAAATAATATTCTGACTAATTGTAGCATCTGCCATTTCGTTATATCTCAAAATGCCATGTTCTATCGCACCTTGTAAAACTGTATCCTCCGAAATTCCTATTACACGCTTAACTATATTAGCAAGATTATAATAAGCATTCCATCCATATTCTTCAGTAACCAACTTCATCTCTTTAGAAAGACTTTTATAATCAAATATGGATAACTTACTTCGCCTTTCAATTTCCTTCTTGTATCCCCGAATTCCTATAATATAAATTATTCTCTTTATTAATTTTTTAATATTTCTTTTTATCTTACTTTGCACGGTAATCCTCACTAATAATCCGAAAAAATAAAGTCACTGCAAATCAGTCATTAATCCCAGATAACCACTATATACTGATTTCAAGTCATTCAGATTATAAAAAGTTTTTTTTCGTCTTATTTTTTTGAGCACAATCACATAAATATGTACCAATAATTCAAAGAACGAACTACCCGCCACATATTTTATTCTTTTACTTAATGGTTCATTCTTTATGTTCTTAATCACTCCTTCATGGGAGTAAATGGGGCTGTGCGCATACTTTTTTTCAAGATAAGTTTTTACATTGTCTATATCTACAAGATAATTGCCGTAAAGGGTATCAATTAACTCTCTATCGTAAAAAAACGCCTGGTCTTTACAATGAACTTGAATAACCTGTCGCGAAAGATAGTTAATGTTCTCGAAATGATAAAAAACCATCCTCATACTGCTGCCTTTCTTTCGGTCTTTTATCTCCAAACTGTCATTTTTCTCAACCAACTTGTATTGAGAAACATTCCATGAAGCCACACCGGCTCCTATATTTTTTGATGAATTGACAAAAGGTAGAAAACCCCAATCAGAAGTATATTTTTGATCGCCAACACTTTCAACGGAACATTCTTTAATACAACTATCTATCCAGCTGTTCAAAAGATTCATGCTTTCTATAGTTCTGCCAAATGTATTAAACTGAACACAATTAATTCCATTTTCTTTTGAAAAAACTTTTCTTCTGATTATTCCCGGAAAACGGTGTGGAACAACCTGAACAGATGCCCCACCAGAAATCATTTCATCTATAACAACAATCGGATTGGAGTAAAAAAACATGTCTGCATCAACATATGTACAGGTGTCAGCATCACAGTGTTCCAAAACATACTTTATCAGTTTTCCTGTACATGACCAGCAAAACTCTCCCCGTTTTCTAACACCCATGATATTTTTCAAATCTTCATCAACAAATTGCTCAAGTGAAATAACATTGGTTCTTTCCGTTCTCTCTTTTTGTAGTATTTCATGACAACGTTCATCCATGCATAAAACATAAATCTCTGTATCGATGCACTCCTTCAGAAGCGACCAAATCATTGTCAGCCCCTTGTCCAAATAGTTGCTATCAAATAATGTACAAAAAACATTCTTCACTAACTTCCCTGCCTTATCACGTTAATCTCAATAATATAAGCACTACCAATCAGGCATATAGCATCTACGAATTGCTCTTAATGAATTTAGCCCTCATCCAATGGTAAAACCGGTTAATAAACTTAGGAGAATTATCCGATGCCAAAAAAATACGTACTTTTCTCAGTGAAAAAAACATAATCAGTCCATATCCGATTCTTTCAGGAAAAGAGTAATATTTTTTGATAATTCTTTTTCGCTCATAATAACCTTGCTTAGTACCTGATTCAGTCTCAGAGGCACCTCCGCCTTCATATTGACAAATGATAGTTTCTGTCTTATCCATCCTAACACCGGCTTTAAACATTCTAACCATATATTCATAGTCTGCTGCCAATTTGTAGGATAAATCGTATTTTCCGTATTTATCAAATAATGATTTATGAAAAAAAACCGCTTGATGGTAAATCATTCCATGATACATGAAAAAATTTGTTATCTTTGACGGCAGTTCAAAGGCTCGATTACCTCTAAATATACCACCATATATAAACTCACATTTTCTCCCATTATCTTCATAAAAATCTGCTATTCTTCGCAAAACGTCCTTGTCTTTAAATACATCACCGCAATTTAAAAAAAACAATAAATCACCTCTGGCATAGTCTATTGCCTGGTTCATTCCATCATAAATTCCACCATCTTTAGTCTCAAAAATCCTAATTCGTTCATCGGACGGTATCTGAGATACTGTTCCGTCAATAGAAAGAGCATCTTTAACTACAATTTCGTATTTATTATAAGTCTGTACCAAAACCGAATTTATTGTATCTTTAATTTTACTGCCGGCATTGTATGATACCACAATAATTGAAAAAAGAGGTTTATCTGTCATTTTTACTCCCGAATTAGCAGCCTTTAGCCTGTCTTAATTAGGTCATATTCAGGTCAAAAGTTTACTTACTTTTTGCCTTATATATACATAATAGTAATTTTGCGCCCAAATCGATACCGAGGCAACCAACCATAAAGCCCAGAATTTTAGACCTTCGACTGGATGCATAATTCAAAATCCATTTGTCAGATTTAATTCTTTCTCTTAAAGTCGGTTCAATATCTTTTGTTTTTGCATAATTTACAAGTAAAACCAAGTATTCGTATGTACCAAAACTCATAGCGTATTTACCGTATGGCTCATTAGGTTTTTTATCCTTGGAGTACAATTCTATTGTCTCTTCGACAAATCTTAGCACACCATTAATTCCTCTAACCGATACGGTACTTGTAATAGATTCTTGCCTTTGCTGCCTATATTCATAATAAGGAACATCCAATGCGCCATAAGTCTCTGCCTTAATAATGCAATCCCTAACAAAGCCAAGGTCTTCCGATTGAATATTCTCATAAGGAAAGTGAATGTCATTATCTTTAAGAAAACTTCGCCTGTATATTTTCGTACAAGAAGATCCCGGAAATTTAGGTCTTGAAGATATATAACTTAATATTTCTTCCTTGCTCTTTCCCCTTATGCCCGATTCACTGATACAATCGCCTAGGTTCTCAATAGTGCCATTGGAATAAAACTTCTCGGCTTGCATAAAGCATAAATCTGCACCACCGTTATCTATCCATTTAAGCGCTGCCACAATACCCTCAGAATGTAGTCTGTCATCCGAATCTACAAATGCAACATACTCTCCTGTACATACTTCAAGTCCGGCATTACGCGCTGAGGCAAGGCCACCATTAGTTTTATGTACTACCACAATACGATCACTTTTTTCATTGTACTCATCACATATTTGAGAAGAAGAATCTGTCGAGCCATCATCAACCAAGATTACTTCACAATGCTCATCAATATAGGGCAAAATGCTCTCTATACATTCATTAAGGTACTTTTCTACATTATATATTGGAATTATAAAACTTAATTTTATTACTGATTTCATTATTTCTTTGTAAGTGATATGCGTCACCCTTCGCTGTATATATTGCTCATCATTTTTTTAACTTCAGAAGAACTGAATTCTTTTATTTTCTCGATGTTCTTATGTCCCAACACCTTTGATTGGCTAAATGCTTCATCAATAGCCGACCTAATAGCATCTACATCTAGCGGAGAAAAAAGAGGCGCGTCTATTAGATCTTTGTTGCCACGTATATTGCTACACGTTACTGCAAGTCCTGAGGCCATGGCTTCCATTAGACTTACGTTCAAACCTTCTCTTATGCTTGGGAGAACATACAAATCTGCTGCGCTGTAAAAATCTGCTACGTCGTTTCTATATCCCATAAGATGTAAATCAACATTACATTCTTGAGCCGCAGCATGAAGTCTTTCTCCTAATTCTCCTTTACCGACAATGACATAAACATAATCAGAACCCTTTATAGCCTTAATCACCGATATATGATTTTTATTCTCGTTCAGTTCTCCAACCGAAAGAATCATTTTTTGTGAGTCAGCCAGTCCCAGCTCCTTACGGATTCTTTCGCGCCCTAACTTATGCGGTGTAAACTTTTCAGTATCAACCCCTACTCCGGAAACATAAACTGTTCTCTTGGCACGGAATTTCGAAGTTGCTCTTGCATAATCTTCTTTATTGATAGTAATTAATACATCGGTATATTTGCTAAGCCACTTCTCAACAGGGTAGAAAACAAGCCAATTCTTAAGCGGAGCGCCTTTATAAAAATGAAAGCCGTGGGCTGTGTAAATGACTTTGGTACCGGTTTTGTGCGCTGCAAGTCTTATAATTGCAGAAGCTATAGGGGTATGCGTATGTACAAACCTATATTTTCTCTCATTAAGTAGCTTGATGGCCGCATTATAAGAATCAATATGCCGCTTTACGCTGAAAGCGCTTCTTGAAAAATTAAGCTGTATATATTCAACGCCCATGTCCGAAAGGAGCTCTTTGAACGCATTAACTTTTTCAGCAGGCCAGACACTTTCATCTGTAAAGTCAGCCGCAACATCGACTTTATATCCCATATTTTGGAGAATTCTTATATTCTCCATGTTGAAAGAACCTATGGTTGCTGCTACTGTAGCTACCATTAAAACTCTGTTTGAATCCATTTATCTGCTCTGTTACTTAATCTTCTTTGCCGGCACACCTACATATGTTCCGGAATTGTCTATATTACTAACCACCGCTGCACCGACCCCTATTATGCAATCATCACAAATATTTAAGTTGTTTTTGACAGTTGCTCCGGCACCTACCCAAGTTCGCTTACCAACCCGAACCGAACCACATACATGTGCACCAACAGCGATATGTGCATAGTCGCCTACCACGCAATCATGATCCACAGACGCTGATGTATTGATGATTACACCCTTTCCTATAATGGTGTTAGGATTAATAATTCCTCCGGCCATTACAACGCATCCTGCTCCCAACGTAACATTTATTCCTATAGTTGCATCGGGATGTATTAAAGTCACTGCATCGATTTTGTCTTGCAAGCGCTCGCGTACTTGAGGATCACCGATTGCGACGATTTTGTCACCGTCCATACCGATAGCGTCCTCTGTCCTGCCTACTACCGGAAACCCCATGCACTCAGTTAACGAAGGGTTATCGTCACAAAAGACAATATTTTTGTATCCATTAAGAAGCGCTATATCAGCAACGACTTTCCCATGACCGCTTGCGCCAATTATGATTAGCTTTTTATTTAAGTCCTTGTTACTCACAGTTTAATTATTCCCCCTAAACGCCTCCATCGTAGCGCTCGTCTCCGAACTGATTCCGTCCCGTTTTAACACAACGGTTACTGTCTTGGCTATAATGCCTATATCCACACCAAGTGACACATGGTCCACATACCACACATCCAACTTAAACCTTTCTTCCCAGCTTATGGCATTTCTGCCGTTAACCTGAGCATAGCCCGTAAGACCGGGAAGTACTTCGTGCCTTCTATGCTGTTCTGCAGAGTAAAGGGGAATGTACTCGACCAGCAACGGTCGCGGCCCCACAATCGCCATATCACCCTTCAGAATATTTATAAGTTCCGGTATCTCATCCAAAGAAGTCTTACGAAGCAGCCTTCCATACTTGTTAAGTCTGACTTTGTCCGGCAGAAGTTTGCCCTCTTTGTCCTTCTTGTTGCTCATTGAGCGGAACTTAATAAGTTTAAAAATCTTCTCATTTTTACCGGGTCTTTCCTGTACAAAGAAAGGGTTGCCGGACATAAATATAAATCCGAGAATAATCAGGATAATAAACAACGGTGATAGGACTATGAGTCCTATCAGCGCGATGAAAAAGTCTAAAATTCGTTTGACACAGTTTTTGTACATATATCTCCAATGTCCCTATTTAAAGCATTCTCTTACTGCTTCAATAATCTTATCCTGCTGCTCCGCCGTCATCTTGTTGTCGCTGGGCAGGCATAAACCACGCTCAAAGATGTCGAGACCCGTATCGTCCGCTTCGCCCTCAATATAGGCGTTAGTGCCGCCACGGCCGTTGCCGGAAGCGGTTATGAAGGAATTCATGCGGTAAATAGGCTGTAAATGCATGGGCTTCCAGATGGGACGGCCCTCGGCGTTCAGAGCGGCAATAGCATCCAGTATTTCGGATGGACATGACTTGCCGGGCTCAGAAATGTACAGTACATCTTTCTCGCCGCGTACCTGTCTGCACATGGCTTCTGGTTTGATAATCATGCAGGAGAGCCAGAAGTTTGGCTCGGAAGTCTCAGCATCAAAAGGATTCATCTCCACCGGAAGGTCTGCAAATCCGGCCTTGTAGCGCTCGTAGATAGCCTTCTTCTGAGCAATATGCTCCTCAAGGTAAGGTATCTGGCCACGTACCACGCCTGCGATGACGTTGCTCATTCTATAGTTGTAACCAAGTTCTTCGTGCTGATACCAGGGTGCGGCTTCGCGGGACTGGGTGGACCATTTGCGCGCCTTGTCAGCATCTTCTTTTTTGCGGCATAATATCATGCCGCCCGAAGAACCGGTAATAATCTTGTTGCCGTTAAAAGAAATAATGCTATAATCTCCGAATATACCCGTCTGTGAGCCTTTATAAGTCGCTCCGAAGGATTCCGCCGCATCCTCCACGATAAGAGCACCATGCTCATCGCAGATACGACGAATCTCCCCGATTTTGCCGGGTGTGCCGTACAGATGGGCCACTACTACCAGACGCACTTCGGGATACATCTCAAAAGCCTTCTCAAGTGCAACCGGGTCCATGTTCCATGTGTCATATTCAGTATCAATAAATACCGCCTCACCGCCTTCGTAAGCTATGGGGTTTACTGTAGCATCGAAAGTCATGTCAGAAGCAAATACTTTGTGGCCCTCTAACGTGCCATGGCCGACACGGGGCTGACCGTACAGTCTCTCTCCTGCCAGTTTAATTGCCAGATGAAGGGCGGCTGTGCCCGATGACAACGCAACTGCGTAACCGCAGCCGATTTTCTCGCAGATAAGTCTCTCAACCTCATTGATATTGGCGCCCACAGTGGACATCCAGTTGGTCTCGTAAGCTTCCTGCATGTATTTAAGTTCCTCACCGTGCATGGTGGGAGATGATAAATAAACTTTTTTCTCAAAAGGTGTAATAGTCATAACACATTCCTGTCTGCGCACCGAAAGTATAAATTATAGTGCGCTTGCACTACGCCATTTTATCACAAAAGAAGCATCTGATAAAGCGCTCCCTACTCCGCTGTAACCGCTCCCAATTCCTTGGATATGCACTCACCAAACAGAAATGCACCTTTTTCATTGGTATGGGTTCCGTCCGCCAGATATTCGGCTCTGTTGGTTGCGTTAATGGGACCGTCATAATACATATCGAGACAGGTGATTCCCTTGCGGGAGCAGATGCTCTCAATTGCCTTAATGTAATCGGTAAGTGTCTTGCCGCCCTCCGCGTTTTTCTTTTTACCCTCTCCTGCACCGTCGGGTATGTATGGAAGTACTGCCACTATTTCCGACTCGGGAAAGGCTAAACTCAGGGATTCGATGCCGTATTCATACGAATTTACAAAGGTTGACTCATCCATGTAAACGGTAGCGGATTCGCCTTCTTCTTCGGGTTCTTTTACCACAATGTCATCAGGTGTAATGGGCACATTACTGGTGAAGTCATTAAGTCCGTACAGTATTACGAATATAACCGAATCGCCCTCTTTGTATTCTCTGGAAAATCGTAAGGCTTCTCTGCGGCTTCTGGAGTCCAGGTCGATTGCTCCTTTCATGGCTACGGCATTGGCCACTCTGGTGAAGCCGTAGGGGTCAATTGCTGAAGCAAGGGTACCGCCCAGACCTAAGTTGTAGCATTCGGCGCCCGTCATTCTTTTTACGACTCCGGGAACGGAAACCGAATCCACTTTGATATAGTCAAAAAGGCTGTCTCCTATAAACACTACTTTCTTACCCGAAAGGTCTGCGATTTTATAGTCTCCGTTTTTCTCTTTACGGATATACCTGTCGATAACGTTTCGCCTTTGCTTTAGTTCCGGGGCATTGACATTGTATTTGTCGTAGGCGTAAAGGTAACTGTATGCAAGGCGCATTGTTTCGTCCGTAAAACGCTCGGGAGTTTTGTAATTGTAATCGTTGGATACCAGCCATTCCTGGTCGCCGAGGAAGCGGACTACCGTGTTGGGGCACCAGTGAAGGTACATTAAGAACACATACCACTTGTCCATAATGGCCGCATATTCTTCGTTCTGTAATGAAGCCCAGTACGACGTGGGTCTTGCCGGAAGGAACAGTTCAAAAGAAACATCGGGGTTAGCGTCAAAAAGAGGGAAAATTCTGTTATGAATATATTCCTCAAATGTTTCCGGTTTTTCGTCATAATAAATTGCTTCGTTGTAGTTTTTTTCAAGAATGTATGGGTCTATGTTAATGTAAAAATGCTCAATCCGATTCTGTGAGTCCAGAACTGCGGAAATGTAATCTTTCAGTTCCATGGGTGTTTTGTACTGATAAGCGGAATATAACAGCGGATACCCGAAAAATGTGGAGTATTCACCCCCATCCAGCGCATCTATGTTCCACATGCTGAGATGTACTGCGCCGTATTCTTCGGTGGCGTATCTGTCATAATCGCTGCTGCGTTTTGCTATGTCAGCACTTTTTTCCCAATATTTAACATCCGCATACCTGATGAATCTGTCGAGACGCTCATCGTACGCAGCATTGTAATCGATGGTTTCCTTGAGAACAGCTCTGTGATGCTCTTCTATTCTTCTGCGCTGATTAATCAAAAGAATAACCACTACAATAATAATCACCGCAAGAAGCGCCGAGGCGGACTTGATTATTCCCGATGACTTGCTCTTTTCCATTTGGTTATAACGCTTTCCCTAATACTTATATGTTTTTACTATTTCACTGACTGCTTTCTTAACAAGTTCTGGATGATCCTCACTTATCTCATAAAGTTCAGGAAGTTTCCGCTCGAATTCATCTCTGTCAAATTCGATAGGCTTACCGATGTGAATGAGTGCATTGGCAGTATCCTTCAGCCCTTCTTCTTCCATCAAGAGTTCTTCGTACATTTTCTCGCCGGGACGAAGACCGGTAAACACTATTTCAATATCCTCGCCCACTCTGAAGCCGGAGAGCTTTATAAGGTTCTCCGCAAGGTCCAGAATCTTAACAGGTTCACCCATATCGAGTACGAATATTTCTCCACCTTTCGCATAAGCTCCCGCCTGCAAAATAAGGGATACCGCCTCGGGTATGGTCATGAAATATCTGATGATATTGGGGTCTGTAACGGTCACGGGGCCGCCTGCCATAATCTGCTTCTTAAACAGCGGTATTACGGAACCGTTGGAGCCCAGTACATTACCGAATCGAACTGCCACAAAATCTGTTTTGGAGCGCTCGTTCATCATCTGAACCACCATTTCGCACATGCGCTTGGAAGCGCCCATGATGTTGGTGGGGTTGACTGCTTTGTCGGTGGATACCAGTACGAATTTTCCGGTGCCGTATTTGTCGGCTGCTTTGGCCGTTTTAAGGGTACCGAATACGTTGTTTTTAATGGCTTCTCCGGGGCTGTCCTCCATAAGGGGCACGTGCTTGTGAGCTGCCGCATGATAGACTATTTCAGGTCTGTATTCCTCAAATATTTGATTGATACGCTCTTCGTTACGAACCGAAGCAATCAGCACCACAAGGTCGAGCTTGGGATATTTCTGTTTAAGTTCCTGCTGAATGTCGTATGCGTTATTCTCATATATGTCTACGATAACAAGTCTCTTGGGATTGTGAGCAGCAAGCTGTCGGCAGAGTTCGCTTCCTATGGAACCGCCACCGCCGGTAACCAGTACCGTTTTTCCCTCGATGTATCCTATGATTTCATCCACATTAATCTTAACGGGTTCTCGTCCCAGAAGGTCCTCGATGTCAACCTCACGCAGCTGGGAAATGCTTACATCACCGTTAATGAGTTGGTATATGCCCGGAACCATTTGTATCTTGCAGCCGGTTTCTTTGCATATTTCTACAATCTTCTTTATCTCACTTCTGGGAGCGCTGGGGATGGCTATGATGATTTCATCTATATCATAAGTCTCCACTGCACCGGGAATCGCCTCTCGACCTCCCACAATCGGGATGCCGCGCATGCTTTTGCCCTGGCAGCCTTTGCTGTCGTCTATGAGGCACTTGACCTGCATGGTAAGATAGGAACTTATTTCAATTTCCTTCATGATGGAGTTACCGGCGGAACCCGCACCCACTATCATGATATTCTTGCGATTGTCGCCGTATCTTAAGGAAAATCTTTTGGCTCTCAGTATTCTTAAAAATCTATAAGAAAAACGTATACCGGCGGCGCCTACACCCAGTATTGCAACGTAGAACAGGTAATAACTTCTGGGCACTTTGATATCTAAGCAAACAAACACCACCAGCTGCAATACGCCCTCTATTATCACAGCCATTGCCACCTTAATGAGTTCGTTGGCGCTTGCGTATCTCCATACGCTCTGGTAAAGCTTGCAGAACCAGAAGATAACCAGCGTAGTTACAACATCAAAGGGAAGCATTTTTACTGCATTGTAAAAAAACGCTTTATCAATAGCCGTAAAAGAAAAATCATAGCGAATCCAAAGTGCGCCCATGGCCGCAACAAGTACTATAAGAACATCGGCTATAGCCAGGGCTATTGCTCTCTCTACCCATTTTCTGTTTTTTGAAAAATAAACCGTTTTCGAAAAAAGTTTACCCATCTTAATGAGGTCCCCTAAATATGTTTAATCCTCGCATGTACCTTTCTGACTCCCTTGGGAGCTATGGTAAAAAGCGTAAGATAGATTTTATTCTTAACCGTAAGATATTTGCTAAAAAGCATCTCTCCGAAGTGCCGCCTGATGTATCGCACAACTTCGGGGTAGCCTTCGTAGTCCCCCCGCATGCAGGAAATCGGAATGTGCAGCAAGTAGTCAAGCCTCTGGAACAGTCCGAATCGTACAGCCATCTTCTTTAGCTCCGGCATCTTCTCCGCCACGATTCGCTCTACCAGGTCGGCGTTATCGATGTTGTCCTTGAACACTCTTGAAAAATCGTCCTTGCTCTTGCGTCGTGAATTACTGCCTTCGCGATAAAAAACATGGTATTTGTAACCCGGAAGGCTCACGACCCCATCGCAATCCTGCAACATCTGAATCAGCAGATGAAAGTCCTCGTTAAGCCTGCCTACCGGAAACTCACGTCCCTCAAACAGCCTAGCAGCCGTAATCTTCGTGCAGAAAGAGCAATCGCCAACATGCATTATGAGGCTCTTGAAAAACTCTTTACTCTCAATAAAAATCTCCTCAATCGGAGGCACACAGATATCAGGCATGATATTGCCCTTAATATCTATCTCGTTGCGCCCCACCTGTACTATCTCAGGTACGGCCTCGCCCGCCGTCTTGGCACGTTCCACCGGCGCGACCAGTGAACTCAAGAAATCAGGCTCCACATAGTCATCGCTGTCCACAAAAGAATAATACTCGCCACTCGCAATCTTAATCGCCGCATTTCTGGCGCTGGATGAACCGCCGTTAGGCTTATGAATAACCTTAACCCTTGAGTCTGCAACAGCATATCTGTCGGCAATCTCACCACTTCTGTCCGTGGAACCGTCATCCGACAGTATCAGTTCAAAATTGTCATACGTCTGGTTAAGTATGGAATCTATGCACTTTTCAAGGCAGTCCTCGATATTGTAAATCGGGACTATCACGCTGACAAAAGTACTCATGCCCGGCTTAAAGGTCCTTCCTGGTATCTGTTCATGTCATGTTTTTCATCGTTTATAAACTCATACAGACGCTGTGCGGCCACCTGTGGGTTCCATAACCCCTGTATGGTTTCATAGGCCTTCCCGCCCATTCTGAGGCATCTGTTGCGGTCCCCTGCAACCTTCTCTATTATCCCTGCCAAAGCATTCATATCCTTGGCATGATACAGAAAGCCGTTCTCTCCGTTTTTAATAAGATAAGGCGCCGCCCCCATCTCATATGTTCCGATGGTGACGCAGCCGGAATTCATGGCTTCGTTGATAACCGCGCCCCAGCCTTCTCCTTTGTCCGAGGTACTGATAAACACATCCGCCTTACGCATGTATTCCCGTACCTCTTCCGGCTTCTTGGAGCCTTCAAAAGAAATCATATCAGTCACATTGTATTCCTGCGCCAGTCTGACGCATGTGTCATACAAAGCCCCGTTTCCCACAACAGTCATGCGGGCTTTAAGGTTTCTTTCTTTTAACAGTCGGCACAGAAGAATCATTCTCTCCGGATGCTTAAAGTCCACAAAACGACCGGCCCAAAGAATATTCAAGCCGTCTCCCCCGATTCTGAGTTCATGCACATCCGCATATTCCTCAAAAGCAGGAAAATAGCCATATTTAAGCAACTTACCGGAATAAGCATGTATCAGCCTGAAATCACCTGCCACATGCGCACCGGAGCACAACATATAAACCGGCGCTTTTCTGAACCTGATATGGTCGTGGTACTTGCGCTTTAAACCTCTGGGCGACACAAACTTCCATCGTCCGCTTTTATAAATGCTTTCGGAGTAGCGAATCGTAAACAGCCCCGCTTCAAGCCTTGGCATAATAATGTTTTCGTCCTCGCAACCGCCGAATATGACACAATCGCTATTCATTATAAGCTCGTCGCAGGCTTCCCGGTCCTCATAATAAAGCTTTACGTAAGGCCGCTCCGCAGCGCTCTTGTCCCATCCCATGTTGATGCG
>JAEEGL012361104.1_pt1 | contig 30859 bp, 27 predicted proteins | sample 9134231 | NCBI WGS metagenome assembly JAEEGL01 (sample SAMN16246548, study PRJNA631951) | gut metagenome | biome: gut microbiome; feature: rumen; material: fiber-attached | host: Bos | place: Iran: Karaj | collected 2018-10
AAGCTCAAAGAGAACTGGCCTGACAGTTCTTATTATCTTGAGCGCTACCGAGAACTGAATATAACAGCAGGAAGCAAAGTCACAGCGTTCCCCCTTATGATTGAAAACGGCCAGGGGCGTACAGGAACCGCGGTAGGAATAAATGATGATTTCTCGCTTAAGGTCAGGTTCGACGACGGATCAGTACAGGACTTAAAAAACGGCGAGGTCAGTGTAAGAGGACTTTACGGATATACCTGATCAGACACAGATATGATCCTTGATCCTGTTATATTTTGATTCACCTATACCGCTTACATTCTTAATATCCTCAACAGTTTTGAACGGATTGTCTTTTCTGTAATCCGCTATTGCTTTTGCCGTTACTTCGCCTATTCCGGGAAGGGTCTTAAGTTCCTCTATGGTTGCTGTATTAATGTTCACCATGACAGCATCTTTATTCCCGCTCTCCGTTGTCATGCCTGCCGCTGCTCCCCAGACATATACCCCGTCCTGCCTGATTATATCCCCGCCGGTTAACCCCTTGGCTGTCTCCTCTTTTGAAGGGATATAGATCGACATATTACACTCGATCAAATATACAAGATTGATATTTTCCGAAGAAGCATTCCCGGTAAATCCTCCGGCATCCTCGATTATCTCGTTGAGCATTACACCCTTCGGAGCTTCGTAGATGCCCGGATTCATTACTTCTCCGCAGATATAGACGCTTATCAGAGGTACCGGATCAGGAGTATCATTTGTATCTGAAGTAATTGCTGTCGGTCCGGTTGTGTTCTCAGGAGCAACACTTTCTGCTGTATCTCCTGTTACCGTTACAGTCTTTCCGTTTTTGAATGCTCCTACCGTAATATCACCGCTGCCTTTGAAAACATACTTGTATACGGCACTCAGGATAACTATCAGTACGAATGCCGCAGGGTAGATCATCTTCTTTATCTTAACTGTCGTGCTCTTCCTTTGCATAAGGAAAGCATAACACCCTGCTTTGTCGGTTTTTCGAGACAAAAAACGACAAAACCGACAAGGTCAGACCCTGCCGGTTATGAACATTACTTTTAAATAATATACTAAATCACTCTTCGCCTTCTCTGCGCTTGGTCTCCCAGAACTTCTCGATGTTATAGTTCTGTCTTTCTTCGCGGCCCATAACGTGAACAACGACATCCTTATAATCCAGGAGTATCCACTTGTCACCGGATCTTCCTTCTATGTGATCGGGAGTGATGTCAAAGTCCTTTTTAAGAACATACTCGACCTCGTCTGCCAAAGACTTTATCTGAGTGGTCGAATTACCGCTTGCCAGGACGAAATAATCTGCAAGAACGGTCTTCCCCGTCAGATCGATCGTCTCAATATCAATACCCTTCTTCGAATCAAGAATATCAGTGATCTTAGCGGCTAATTCTTTACTGTCCATGTATTTCTCCTTTTATTTAATTGATATTTCAAGTATAGCATAATATTGGACAAAGATTTCCTGAGTGCGTTCTTACATCCCAAGGTCTTTCATCATCAAAAGCGTCATCGGATGGATATCTCTTCCCTGCGAGACGAACTTATCCCTTACCGCCGAAGCTGTCATCCGCATTGCGCTCTCCAGATCCTTCTCGGCTGCTTCCCTTATGGGTGTAAGGTCGGTGTAAGTTCTTGAAGGTTCGATCTTATCGGCGAGATAGACGACCTTCTCGAGAATAGACATATTGCCCCTGCCGGTTGTGTGATAGCATATGGCATCAAGGATTTCCTTATCCTTTATTCCGAACTGTTCAGATGCAAATGACGCACCCGCAGGCGAATGAAGAAGCTTCTTCTCGGTAAAGAGGCTTCCTGCATATTCCCTGGCAAGCTCTGTCTGTTTTTCCAAAGGAAGTTCCTTCGCGCAGTCGTGAAGAGCTCCCGCTATCAGCGCTTTATCTTTATCGCACCCGAAAACATCAGCAAGGTGAGCCGACAGATAACCCACATTCAGTGTATGCAGAAGTCTTTTTGCTCCGAGATAGTGATACATCCATACAGAGCTATCGTAGAACTGCTTCAGAGCATCTTCAGACACGCCGGCGAGCTTTGTATTCTCCGTATAAAGAGCATGAAGCTTAATAAACTCACGTGCAGGATCAGGAACCTTTGAGAAGTCTCCTGAAGTTGTGATCTCCGAAGATGAGCATTCAACACCGTCAAGCCTGAAGATCTCAACTCTTCCTCCAAGATTCTTCCTGATCGAAGAAGAAGCCTTATCGACATCGGTCGTATCGCCCGGACGGACAGCCGCAAGAAGAGTAGCGTAATTCAAGATCTCACCGGGCTTGTACCATGTCTCAAACGTACCCAAAGTATCAGAACCCATTATCCAGAAGAACTCATGGTGTTCTTCGGCTTTCTTGCGCTTGACTCCGTTATCGGTAAGGAAATCTCTTATATAAGCATCAGAAGTAAGCTTTTCTAAAACAACTGCTGTATAACTCACACCTTCAATGCTGTACTCAATGTCACTGACATAACAGTTCTTAAGACCCAGACCTTCTACCGTTTCCTTCATCATGTAGAAACGGTAAGGTGCCGGAAGCTTATTCGTATATAGCTTAAACGAATTGCGGACAGACGGGATAACGATCACGCAGTCAATGAACCCGCTCTTTAATGCGGACCTGATCATTGCAATGTGACCGTTATGTACGGGATCAAACGACCCTCCGTAAACGCCGATTCTCATCTATCAGCCGAGTGTCCTTCCTATATCGTGACGGAAATGCATCTTGTCAAATGAGATAAATGAAAGTCCCTCATAAGCGGAATCAATAGCTTCATCCAGAGTCTTACCCTCACCATATACGCAGAGGACTCTTCCGCCGCTGGTAACAACTTTGCCGTCATCGAGTTTTTTGGTTCCGGCATGGAATACCGGATTAGGACATGTATCAAGGCCTTTGATCTCGTAGCCCTTCTCATAGCTTTCGGGATATCCGCCTGAAGCTGCAACTACAACGCATGAGCAGCAGTCCTTCCACTTGATATCGATATCTTTAAGATTTCCGTCTATCGTTGCTTCGAAAATATCAACGATGTCAGTCTCGAGCCTCGGCAGGATAGCCTGTGTCTCGGGATCGCCGAATCTGCAGTTATACTCAACAACCTTCGGACCGTCCTTTGTGAGCATGAGTCCGAAATAAATAGTACCCTTGAATGCCCTTCCTTCAGCAGCTAAGGCCTTCATAGTACGGTCTATGATCTCATCGTAGATCCTCTTGTTGTCTTCTTCAGTAAGGTCAGCACCGGGAGTGACAGCACCCATGCCGCCCGTATTAAGTCCCTTATCACCGTCAAGAGCACGCTTGTGGTCTCTTGAAGATATCATGGGTACTGCAATATTGCCGTCAGCAAATGCAAGCACCGTAAGCTCGGGGCCTACCATGCACTCTTCGATAACAACGGTATTGCCCGCAGAACCGAATTTGTGGTCAGACATCATCTCGTGGACAGCTTTCTTTGCATCATCGATCGTCTGAGCGATTATTACACCTTTACCCAGTGCAAGGCCGTCACACTTAATGACAATAGGAGCTTCCTGGGTATCAAGATATTCGATAGCTTTTGTCTCATCATCGAAAAGTTCGTACTTCGCAGTAGGAATGTTGTACTTCTTCATAAGATTCTTGGAGAAAGCCTTTGAAGATTCAATGATGGCAGCAGAAGCATTAGGACCGTAAGCTCTGATCCCTGCGGCATTGAGCTTATCTACAAGACCTAAAGCAAGCGGATCTTCGGGAGCAACGACAACAAGATCGAACTTTCCTTCAACAGCGTAGTCCACGATCTTATCAACATCTGTTGCCTTGATATCGACATTAGTTGCGATATCAGCCGTGCCGCCGTTACCGGGAGCGCAGTAAAGCTCATCCACCTTCGTGCTTTCCTTAAGCTTGACGCAAATGGCGTGCTCTCTTCCGCCGCCGCCTACTACAAGTACCTTCATATGTTTTCCTCCGAACCGTTTTCGAGTTGATTATTTAAGATAATGCATCCAGGAAATAGCTTCAGATGCACTTACAAGCGCTGCGATATCCTTATGCCTGATTCCCTTAACAAGAACAGCCTCATCAGAGAGGATCTCACATTCGTAAGAGTCTGCCACGCCGATGACTTTAGCCGGAACATCTGCTCTGACAACGATGTCTGCACGGATATCGTCATAAGGTGTGATCTCAACACTCTCTTTGCTCCATGCTCTTGCTTCAGAAGGAATGCCCATGGCAGCCTCGAGCACGTCACCGCAAACAGCGGAAGCCGTGGGAAGCGTACCTGCACCCTGACCGTAGAACATAGCCTGTCCAAGGCTGTTGCCGTCAACCATGATCGCATTGAACACTCCGTTTACGTTGTAGAGAAGATTGCTCTTGTCGACCAGTGCCGGAGCGACATAAACGATCGGTTTATCGGATGCTTCATAGAGTGCAATGAGCTTGATATCACAACCAACAGATGCGGCAAAAGCCATGTCTTCAGTCGTAATGGTCGAGATACCTTCAGCCGAAATGGAATCAGGCGCGATATATCCGCCGTCGTTTGCTATCGTTGAAAGGATCGATATCTTTCTCTGTGCATCGATACCGTCGATATCCGCAGAAGGATTAGCCTCGGCAAAGCCGTTAGCCTGAGCCTGCTTTAATGCCGTATCAAAATCAATGCCCTCATCCTTCATCCGGGAGAGGATATAGTTAGTCGTACCGTTAACGATTCCTGCGATCTTTGTGATCTTGTTTGCTGCAAGGCACTTGTAGAGCGGTCTTATGATCGGAATTCCGCCGCCTACAGCCGCTTCGAAGAGATAGCAGCAATTATTTGCAGCAGCGATCTCCAGAAGCTCGGGACCGTGAGTAGATACGAGTTCCTTATTGGAAGTTACAACGCTGATTCCTGAAGAAAGAGCGCGCTTTGTGTATTCATAAGCTATCCTTGCGCCGCCTATAGTCTCGACAGCGATCTTGATATCACTTTTGAAAACCTCATCCGCATCGTGAGTAACAAGACTTGCGAATCTGCTCTCGGGAAAATCCCTGATATCGAGGATATACTTAACGTTTATCTCCTGACCTATACGCTTGCAGATAACATCCTTATTGATGTCTAATGTCTCGGCTACGCCCGAACCGACCGTGCCGAAGCCCAGAATTGCAACATTGATTGCCATTTTGCCTGTTCCTTGCCTTTCCTTATTCCCTGCTCAGGATCATGCATTTACGCACGCCAGCGAGCTTAGAGATATCATTGATTATATCGTCAACAGTCCCGTACATTGACACTGTCTCGATCGAGATCGAGATGTCTGCAAGGCCGTTGATCGGGATATTCTGATTGATAGTCAGAATATTGGCGCGTGATTCCGCGATAGTCCGGATGATCTCTGATAAGATTCCCTGGAAGTTCTCGACAGACAGAAGGAGAGTAACCTTCTTCCCGCTTGCTGCCTCATAGAACGGTAAGACGGAATCCTTGTACTTATAGTAAGCACTTCTGGACAGACCGGTCTTCCTTACCGCCTCATTGACCGATGTTGACTCACCGGTGTTAAGGCGCTGTTTGACTTCCATAACCTTTATGAACACTTCAGGTAAAACTTTCTTATCAACGAGAAAATACTCGGGGTTATCCTGGGGCATAAAGTCAGGTCCTTTCAAAGAAATTTCCGCGCAAACTATACTTCCTACGGTGGACATTTGTACGCGCCTGAAAATATTAGCACGATTGAAAAGTCTTTTCAATAAAATAAAAGCAGATAAGTCTTTTTATATGAGAATGCTCAGATCTCTGCTTTAAGCTTCTCGGCCATAGCCCTCGATGCCTTGCCTCTGTGGCTAATGGAATTCTTCTGTTCCTTGGTCATCTGTGCCGTAGTCATACCGAATTCAGGCACATAGAAGATAGGATCGTAACCGAAGCCCCCGTCACCTGCCGGCTTCTCGTGAAGGATGCCGCAGATCTCGCCTCTGACCGTGAATTCAGACCCGTCGGGTCTTACTACAGCTATTGAACAAACGAACTTGGCTGTGCGCTTTTCTTCAGGGACATCTTTAAGCATCTCGAAGATCTTTTTAAACTTCTCGGGATATGTTGAATCCTCACCGCAGAATCTTGCTGAATAGATACCCGGAGCACCGTCCAATGCATCAATGCAGAGCCCCGAATCATCAGCCATGACATATGCTCCGGAAGCCAGAGCATGAACTGTTCTTGCCTTGATGAGGGCATTTTCCTCGAATGTCTTTCCGTCCTCTACGATATCCGGATCGTAGCCTTCATCCTTCATCGTGGTAACAACGAAAGGCGTATCCTTTAATATCTCTGCGATCTCTCTTGCCTTGTCTTTGTTTGAAGTAGCAAGAATGAGTTTGAATTCTCTTGTCATATAAGCCTCCATGCCTTGGGATACATATTTTTAGCGGTCTGACCGTTGATCTTTGCGAAGCCCAAAGGATAATCTCCGATGCCCACAAGGATAGTTCCGGCCTCCTTAAGTCCGTCTTCTTCGGAAATTGATATGGTCTCACCTCTTAAATACTTGATCAGTCTGTCATCGTCTCTTCCAAGGCCAAGATATGAATCTTCCCGTACCGAATCAACAGACAGCGAGAGCGCTATGCTGTTCGACGGCTCGAAAACCTTTTTCCCGGACTTCAGAGATTTTATATCACCTACATAAAGCCCCGTCTTTACTACCTTAAGACCTTTGAACAGCCTCTCGTCAAATGTCATCTTAAAAAGGCCCGTACCGTGACTAACAAAATGTCCCCTTAAAAGGTTTTCTCTGCCCTTATCTGACAGCACTTCATCAAGAACAGTCAAAGCTGGTTCAGCCTGTTTATCTTTGGTTCCTGCAGACTCTTTTATCAGTATCTCGTCAGCTGACTTAAGGTCTTTTTCTTCGCCCTTTATCAGATGGACACAGAAATGTCCGTCTCCGTCAGATAAATGAGGCCATATACGCATGGATCCCGGCAAAACTGAACTTTCGCCGGCGTGTGTCACGCCTTTTATCTCGGGATGCGGCTTTACATGGTATTCCGGATGACGGGATATGAACCTAACTATCTGGTTCTCGTCTTCGTCAACACAGAAAGTACAGGTTGAATATACGATACTGCCGCCTTCTTTAAGGCACTTGTCTGCTGCTTCAAGGATAGATTCCTGCAAAGGAACACAGACTTTGGGGCCGTAATTCATATAGCTCCTGCAGGCATTCTTATCACGCCTGAACATTCCCTCACCGGAACAGGGCGCATCAATAAGTATCTTGTCGAAGAACAAAGGAAGTCTTAAAGCGATGTTTTCCGGAGTCTCATTAAGGATAACGACACCATCGATCCCGGATCTCTCGATATTTCTGAGCAATGCTTTCGAACGCTCGAAGCTTATCTCGTTTGCAACAAGGAGGCCTTCACCTTTCATATCCTCGCCTAATCTGCATGCTTTCCCGCCGGGAGCAGCGCATAGATCGAGCACGATCTCACCCGGTTTTGCCGCCATTACCTGTGCAGGCAGCATGGCAGAAGGTTCCTGCGGATAGTAAACTCCTGCGTGATAAAGAGGGTCTTTCCCTCCGGGCTCATTGATAACATAGTATCCGCCGCTGCACCAGGAAACAGGTCTGATATCTTCATTCATGTCTTTAAGAAGAGCCTGTTCTTCCTCCGCGGAACGGATCTTCGAACGCGAAAACCTGATGCCTTTCAGGGGCTCTTTATCAAAGCTCTCATAAAAGCCCTCCTTCTGCACATCTTCGTGATGCGAGAAGAAATCATCCATCTCATTTATGAATTCTCCGGGAAGGTTCATCTTATCCTCACAGATTCAGGAAATCCGCGCACTTAAATGCCAGACGCTTCATGACATCGACATCGAAAGGTGATTCTATTCCGGCTTTCTTTATAAGATTTAAGAAAGTATCACTACCGCCTAACTGACAGAGCGTATTATATTTTTCCAGAGCAACCTTCAGATCCGTTCTTGACTCATCCCAGAGTTCTAAAGCGCATATCTGTGAAAGACAGTAATCGATATAATAGAATGGGGTCGTAAAGATGTGATCCTTCTTCATCCATGCGCCGCCCATAGCGTGGAAAGGCGTGTCATTCTCATCGTATTTTATGAACGGCTGATATGTCTCTTCAAGCTTCTTCCACACTTCATGTCTTTCGTCAGGTGTCATATCAGGATTATCGTAGATGATGTGCTGGAACTCATCGACCATACAGCCGTATGGCAGGAATAAAAGACCTTCGGTCATGTGGAGCTCACAATACTGTTCCGCCTTATTTCCGTAGAAGATATTCATGAAAGGATAAGACATGTATTCCATAGAAGTTGAGTGGATCTCGCATGTCTCAAGAGTAGGCGATAAGCACTCCACGAAAGGTGACGACTCGGCGCCGGCCAAAGCGGCATAAGCGTGTCCTCCTTCATGGACAACTGTTGCAACGTCATCGAATGTTCCGTTACCGTTCATGAAGATAAAAGGAATACAGTAATCTTCAAGATACATGCAGTAACCGCCGGTTGACTTTGACGGACGCGAAAGAAGATCGGTATATCCGTGATCTGTAAGGATATCAAAGAAACTCGGTGTCGCTCCGAACATAGTCCTGAAGAACTTGCCTGCAGCCTCCTTATAAGTATCTTTGCTTACGACAGGTGAAGGATTTCCTTCGGCAAAAAGGCACGGAAGATCGTGGAACATCAGTTCTTCGACCTTAAGCCTCTCTTCCTGAAGCTTTCTTATCTGAACCGTAAGAGGAACTATATATCTTTTTACGTTTTCCCTGAAAGCAGCAACATCTTCCCTTGTATAATCGTAACGTTCCATGCGCTTATATCCGAGTTCGGTAAAACTCTGATAGCCGAGTTTTTTTGCAGCTGTCGTCCTTACTTTAACAAGATCGTCATAGATCTTGTCGTATGCCTCCTTACGGGACATGTAATATGAATCGAGAGCTATGCAGGCATTACGTCTTACGTTCCTGTCAGTAGATTCAAGATAAGGCTGGAGAAGGCTTAAGTTAAGAGTCCTCTTTCCTAGCTTTACCTCTGCTTCAGACTGCTTCTGTGAATACTCGTTCTCGAGTTTTGATTCCTCGGTAAGATCATCTATGACTTCACTGGAGATTATCTCCCTCTGATTCTTTGCCTTGCGGAAGATCATGGGACCGTATTTGACCTTAAGTCCGTCTGCGCAGGGACAGGTAAGAAGTCCGGACAAAACAGCAGACGAAAGTTCCTGAACTCTTGCTCCGGCTTCATCGAAAAAATCGATCTCGTCGTTATAGAATTCGTCGGAAGTATCAAGATCGTGCAGGATCTGACAAAGTGCGTACTGCGTATCGAAAGAACTTATGGCGATCTCATACTCGCCCAAAGCTTCATCGGCCGCTTCTATAGTCTTGGCAGTCATTAACCTTAACCTTACGTTTCTTACAGTCTCCGTAAACTTGTCAAGATCCGGTCTGGTATATTTAAGTTCCTTAAAATCCGGTACTGAACTGCTGGCTGTATTTTCCATTGATCTGCCTTTCTAATCTTACATCTTCTCGACAACGCCGATACCGAGCATATCCAGACCTGACTTAAGACAATCAGCAACAGCCTCACAAAGCTTGAGGCGTGCATCTCTTATCTCTTCGTCTTCGACATTAAGTATCCTCGAATTATTGTAGAAACGGTTGAAGTTCCTTGCGATAAGAGCGATCTGACGCGAGATCATGAACGGTTCATAGCTCTCGGCAGCCTTAACGACCGCATCTTTAAAGTCAGCAAGGCTTCTGATAACGGCATATTCATCCTCAGCCGTAAGTTTTGCGGCAGAATCGATCGAACCGCCTGCCACGCCTGCATCATCAGCCTTGCGGAGGATAGACTTGATCCTCGCATAAGTGTAGATGAGGTAAGGCGCTGTATCGCCTTCGAAATCGAGCATATCGTCCCAATCGAAGAAGATGTCCTTCTCTCTGCCTGCCTTCAGATAAGTGTAAGTGACGGCACCGAGGCCAACTGTCTCAGAAACTTCGGCGATCTGCTCATCGGTCATGTCTCCGCCTCTCAATTCACTGTTCTTTCTGATGATCTCAGCGGTCTTTTCCGTCGCCTTATCAAGGAAATCGTCAAGCTTTATGATGTTCCCGGCACGTGTCGAGAAAGCTGTATTATCCTTGAACTTCAAAAGACCGAAGCCTACATGGACGCAGTCATCGGCAAAGTCGTAGCCGGCCTTCTTCAGCACTGCAAACACCTGTCTGAAATGAAGCTGCTGGGGAAGTCCGACAACATAGATATTCTTGTAGAAATTGAATTCTTCATGTCGGTAGAGCACAGCTGCAAGGTCTCTTGAAGCGTAGATCGTCGTTCCGTCGCTCTTGACCACGAGACACGGAGGAAGTCCTTCATCTTCGAGCTTAACGACTTTGGCGCCTTCGCTCTCTTCAAGCAGGCCCTTATCTTCGAGCATCTTTACAACGGCAGGGATCCTGGGTGAATAAAAGGACTCACCGTTATAGTTATCGAACTTAATGCCCATTCTCTTATATGTCTTTTCAAAGACTTCAAGGCTTAAATCCCTGAAGCGCTTCCAGAGCGCAACTTCCTCTTCTTCGCCCTCTTCGAGTTTCCTGAAGTTGTCTCTTGCAGTATCTTCAAGCTCTTTTTCACGCTCCTGGCTCACCTTGCACTCGTCGTGGAACTTAACATATATCCTCGTAAGCTCATCGATCGGGTTATCCTGCATGGCCTGTTCGTCACCCCAAAGCCTGTATGCGGTAATGAGCTTTCCGAACTGTGTGCCGTAATCACCCAAGTGATTAAACCTGATGACGTTATATCCGAGTCTTGTATAGATGTTGGCCAGTGAATTGCCCAGGATCGTGGTAAAAGCGTGACCTACGTGGAAAGGCTTGGCGATATTAGGTGATGAGAACTCAATGATAACGTTCTTTCCTTCGCCTATGTTCCTGTTGCCGTACTGATCGCCTTCTTTGATGATCTCGGATACAACATTTCTGGCAAGAATGCCTTTGTCTATCTTAAAATTCAGGTAAGGACCTGCCGTAACAACAGTTACAGCATCGTCAATCCCCTTTAAGAGATCAGGTGAATCCTTCAGATCGTTTGCGATCATGGGAGGTGCCTTATGTAATGTTTTTGCAAGGACAAAGCACGGGAAGGCATAGTCTCCGAGTTCAAGCTTGGGCGGAATCTCTATAAGCCCAAGGATCTGATCCTTATCAAGACCCGTACATTCGTGAAGATTTGAAGCAATAATATCTTTGTAATCCATAACCAATACTCCTTATTAACAGAAAGATATGTTAACACATTTGGCCAACTACTACGAGCAAATCGTATTGATTTATTGATCGTTTTAATAATTTTATTCGGATTTTTGTTAAGTTATAATGCTAATGTTGTGTAAAACCTTATGAGCGAGGTTATTATTGATGGATTTTATCGTAAAGATGGCCATAGGCTGTGTTGCAGGCTTTGCCATTACACTTATTCTTCTCCACTTCCTTCCCGGCGAGAAGATCCTTTTGGGACACGACCGCGGACGCAAGTTCGCACAGGGTGCCGAAGTCAATATAGGAAAACCGACAGGCGTAGGATTCTACTTTATCCTTGTTTTTCTGATCGTAACTTCCGTTATCTGCTTTATCGTTGAACCGTTATCTTCAGGCAAAGGCCTTTTCGAGAGCGGCAATGCCGTATCAGGATTGGGCTTCGGTCTTTTAGCCATATTGGCCGAGATGGTCACGGGCTGGCTTGACGACCGCTCGAAAAAGCCCTGGAACGAATATATAAAGGGCGGTTTGGACGTTGTCGTCTCCCTTATTGCGGCATTTATCTGCGTTCATTTCTTCGGAACACGCGTTTATATAGCCATCACAGGCACTTACTTCGATATCCATCCCGTTCTTTTCTACATCCTTACGGTGATCTTATTCATCGTATCCATCAATGCCACCAATGCCACAGACGGTATTGACGGTCTTTCGGGAACGCTCTCGCTTTTGGCAGTATTTACGACATTCCTTATGGGATTCATGGCAGGTTCACTTGTAGATGCGAACTCGATCCTTGTTACCATCGTCTTCGTTCCTGCTATCCTCGCCTACCTCATATATAACTTCAATCCTTCGAAAATGCTCATGGGTGATGCAGGCTCCAGATCTCTGGGACTGTTCATCGGCTTCTTCCTTGTCTACTGCCGTGTACCGTTCCTTTACCTGCTGGTCGGTCTTCCTTTCCTTTGCGACGGCGGCATATCGATCCTCAAGATCACGGTAGGAAGACTTACGAAAAAGAAGATCATACTGTTTAAGAACATCACAACTCCCCTGCACGACGAACTTAGAAAGAACAGGAAGTTCAGCGTAAAACGAGTCTGGCTCGTTCTGGTCCTTATAGCAGGCATGCTCGACTTCATTTATGTTTTTGTATCAAGTGCATTGAGATTATTCGGAGCAGTATAAAGATCTGTCAGAAAGGCTCGGTATTCTTGGAATACCTGTTGCCTGCAAAAGCAGTACATAAGACTTTTGCTGCTCCCGCTTTATACAGAGCAACAGCCGCTTCGTGAAGAGTGGAACCGGTAGTTGCAACATCATCTGTTACCAGCACGGTCAATCCTGTCACATCCCATTCGTCATTGACTTTGAAAGCACCTGTTACGTTAGATGCCCTTTGCCATACGTCTTTTATCTCGGATTGCCTTCCGGTATCTCTTATCCTGATAAGGCAGTTGTCCGCATATGTAATATTGTTTAACCTTGCCAGAGGATATGCTATCTCCCCTGCCTGGTTAAAACCTCTTTCTTTAAGCCTTGAATCAGACAGAGGAACAGGAACTACAAGATCCGCACGGACACCTTCATTTCTCAGGCATGAACCAAGGATACATCCGAACAGCCTCGCAAGCTCGATCTTTTTCCCGAATTTCATCTTCGGAACTATACGTTCCACTATCCCCTGATATGAAAAAGGCATATACAGCGCAAGCCCTGGACACGGATCGTTCTCTACAGGATTTGACAGACATAAAAACCACCTGTGTTCCTCTTCCGAGATCACGAGTTCTGACAGACACTTTCCGCAGATATGAAGTTCTGACTTTGTACCATAGAGTTCTTCATATAAAGCGTTATAACCTTCAAATCTGTCCCCGGTATCCGATACTCTTCCGCAGACCGTGCATTTGAATGGAAGGATAAGATCTATTGCGCCTGATAAAGAGCTTATTATCTTACCTGCCGTATATTTTTCGGAAATGGTCCTGTTTGTTACCCCATTATTTATTCCTGCGGTAATCCACCGTCTTTAGAAGATCTTTTAAGACCGTATCTCTTTCTTCGCTTTTCCTGGCATTTAAAAACCTGTCGAGCGTGCCTTCAAGTTCGACTATGGTAACGTTCATCCTGCCTCTCGTCACAGCGGTATAAAGAAGATTGCGCTTATACAAAAGGGCATTCATCTTGCCCAGGGCGATTATTACCCTGTCAAATTCACATCCCTGTGACTTATGTACCGTTACGGCATAAGCAAGGTCGATATTATCTAAAAGTTTTCCTTTATACTCTGCCGTCTTTCCCTCGTCGAAGGTTATCGTAACCGTTCCTTCTTTTGTATCTATATCGCTTACAATGCCAAGTTCTCCGTTAAATATTCCCTGCAAGGTCTCTCCTGTTATAAGGTCCTTCCATTCGATAGAGTAATCGTTCTTGTTCTGCATTATCTTGTCGCCTATGTGAAGGACAAGATTCTGACCGCGTCTTATAACATTCTCATTATCTTTGACTTCAAGTGACTGGATCAGTCTGTTGAGCTGAACCGTTCCCAGAGCAACATTCTCATTTTTGGTGGGAGTAAGACATATGAGGTCTTCATCGTTATGCTCCATTACGAGCCTTGCAATAGTCTCCTGAGCCTCGTCTTCAGTCCTGCAGCTTATGATCTCAAAATCATCACCGATACACTTAGGCTGTTTACCTTCAAGGATAAGACCGGCATTGGATGCAATAGTACCGTCTTCCGCCTGCCTGTGGAGTGCATCGAGCTTTATCTTCGGAATGGAGCTGCAGGATATGAGATCCCTTAAAACATCACCGCATCCGACTGACGGGAGCTGATCCGGATCACCGACAAATATAACTGATGTGCCTTTATCCGCAGCATCGAGAAGATGCCTGAACATTATCGTATCGACCATAGACATCTCATCTATAACTATCACACGGCAGATGATAGGGTTATCCTTTCCGTGGACAAACAGCATACTGTTATATTGTCCAGCGCGGTCAGGAAGAGGAAGATCTTCATCTTCTGAATCTATCGTTCTCCTTACACCAAGAAGACGGTGAATAGTGGATGCCTCTTTGCCGCATGCCTCAGACAGTTTTTTTGCAGCTCTTCCGGTAGGAGCCGCAAATACACAGCTGATATTGCTTCTCCTGAAGTATTCGCCGAGGATGCCCATTATCGTCGTCTTTCCCGTTCCGGGACCGCCCGTAATGACACTGATGGGACTGTACATACAAAGATAGAGAGCATCGAGCTGTGATCTGTCAGGAATGATACCGAGATCTTCGGCCACTTCTCTCATTATCCTGTCACTCTCATCCCTCGGAGGAGGAACTGTCTTCATCTTAAGCATCTGATTTATCCTTCTCTCGATGGCAAGATCAGATGCAAAATAACTCATTGTCGCAAATCTGGCTTCTTCATCTTCAACGTCACATACGGCACACTTGCCGTTTTCGTATTTGTAGACTGCGATCTGCTTATCTTTAATGGCAAGCTCCGCTCCTTCTCTGAACACTTCCGAGAATTGTTCGGACGTAAGCTTGTCATCACAGTTATTCACGTACTCATAAGCCTTGCGTCTAACAACTGAAGGCGTGAGCGCCGTTGATTTTGTATCTTCGTGAAGATATATGCAGGCCTGATAAAGAGCTGCTGCGATCCTTTCGGGTGAGGTCCCGGATACACCTTCTTTCATTGCAATCCTGTCGAGAAGTTCAAAACCGGCAACTCCCTGCCCCATAAGTTCGAAAGGAGTCTTTCTGATCTTATCGCAGTCAAGCTTATCAAGATTATTAAGCATCTTTATCTGAGCCTGCGAAAAGCCCATGAGCTTTGCTTCAAGTCCCTGCTCGAGGAAATCAAATTTCTCGATCACGTTATCACTTATCTCGATCGCTTTTGAAGCAGATAAGCCTTTAATTTCAGATGCCGCCTTCTCAGGTTTATCGGACAGTATGCTTAACACTTCCGTTCCGAACCGTTCTGCAAGAGCCTGGCTTAAATTCTTGCCAAGACCGCTTATATTGTCAGCAAGAAAAGATGCTATTAGAAGCGTGTCATCCGCTTCGCTGTCGGCACTTATCTTCTTTAATGTTATCTGCGGTCTGCTGTTCCATTCAGTAACTTTGCCCGAGATTATATATGTTCCGCCCTCAACAACATCGATCTTTGACTTGCCTGCAACGGTGAATCTGCCGTCACAAAGAAACGACACAAAATTATTATCCCTTCTGGGACAAAACAGCTTGATGCAGGTGACCTTTGCATCTTCTATGTCACTGCCGATATCAGATAAAGACAATGTCAATCTGTCGTCTTTGGGATCTTTTTTCATCGCTCAATCTTCTTAAACATAGTATTTTGAAAATGCTAACAAAGATATTTTCCGAAAACAATAAGCCCGGCCAAAGTTGAGACTTTGCACCGGGCGTTGTATTTTCGAATTGTCCTAATATCAGATGCCTGCAAGATTTCTGATCTCTTCAGCCTTGTCGGTCTTCTCCCAGGGAAGCTCGATATCTGTTCTTCCGAAGTGGCCGTAGCTTGCTGTCTTAGCATAGATCGGTCTTCTAAGATCAAGATCTCTTATGATGGCGGCAGGTCTTAGATCGAAGACCTTGTTTACTATCTCAGTGATCTTCTCATCGTCGATCTTTCCTGTTCCGAAAGTATCAACCATAACTGAAACAGGCTTTGCAACACCGATGGCATAAGCAACCTGCACTTCGCACTCGGAAGCAAGACCGGCAGCAACGATATTCTTTGCGATATAACGCATCATGTAGCATGCAGAACGGTCAACCTTCGTAGGATCCTTACCCGAGAAGCATCCGCCGCCGTGACGGGCAAAACCGCCGTATGTATCTACGATTATCTTTCTTCCTGTAAGGCCTGAGTCTCCCTGAGGACCTCCGACCACGAATCTTCCGGTAGGATTGATATAGATCCTCGTGTTCTCATCCATGAGTTCAGCCGGGATTACAGGCTTGATGACATTCTCCCTGATGAAATCTTCAAGGAACTCAAGCGTAACATCAGCACTGTGCTGTGTAGAGATTACTACAGCATCTATCCTCTTTACCTTATCATCTTCATATTCGACGGTAACCTGACTCTTTCCGTCCGGTCTTAAGAAATCCGCGCCGTTCTTACGGACCTCTGTGAGGCGTATCGTAAGTTTGTGTGCAAGAGCGATCGGCATAGGCATCAGCTCGGGAGTGTCATCGTTTGCATAACCGAACATCATGCCCTGATCTCCGGCACCGGTATCAAGCTCCTTCTCGCCTCCGTGACGGGCCTCGTAAGACTCGTTAACACCCATGGCAATATCAGGAGACTGCTCATCGATGGAAGTAAGCACAGCGCATGAATGGCTGTCAAAACCCATCTCACTCGAGTTATAACCGATATCCTTTATCTTGTTTCTTACTATAGAAGGGATATCAACATAAGCAGAGGTTGTGATCTCACCCATGACAAGCACCATACCTGTTGTCGTGCATGTCTCGCAGGCAACACGTGCTGTGCTGTCCTGCTCCAGGATCGCATCGAGCACTGCATCCGAGATCTGATCGCAGATCTTGTCAGGATGTCCTTCTGTGACTGATTCAGATGTGAAAAGCCAGTTTCCTTTTTTGTTTCTCATTTTGTTTTCCTTTCCAATCTTTGCTTAAGCAAAAGAAAAACCTTCTCCCGAAAGGAGAAGGTTGACGCCTATATTATAAACGATCCTCATCTTTCAGGTTTCCCTGCCGGAATTGGCACCGCTGCTTTCCGCGGTTGCCGGGCTCATAACGGGCCGGTCCCTATAGCCTCTCTTGATAAGCAAGAACATTAATTTGTACCGTGATGATTTTACTTATCCCTTTCAGCTTTGTCAATCACCGAACTTATACCCGGAACCTCACTATTTCTGAACAGGTTTTTTACTGATTCGATGAGTTAAGATCCAATTCGTTAATAATACTAATTAATTTATTACCTCCCCGGATACTCGTTTTTACAAGGCTTCAGATGTCGGTTTTGTCGGTATTTGTCGCTTTTATCAAAGAAAGCCCGGTCTTACAATCCAACGTAAGAACCGACGCATAAGGAGGTAAAGAGCCGTGGCATTCACCATTAAGATCTATGAAAGAAACGAATACATATACAGACTTCTCAGAAAAAGGCTTTTGGACTTCTGCCCCGATGCGTATATAGTCAATCCATATTACGACAGCGATGACTCAGATGACAGATTCAGCAATTATACGCGTGTCTTATATGATCCTTATGACACAAATGGAAAAGACATCAATTCATATGAAGCCTCTCCTTTAAGGCGCACGGAAGACGGCGGGATAATCGATTGTGCAAAACTGATCACTTTCCTCAGACCCGATCAAACCACCAGCCCGTTCAGCAGACAGTTAACAGGATCGCTTTCCGCCGTTATTCCGTTCGTCTATTCAGATGTAAGAGACAGATTCATTAAAGATCTCTCTTCACATCTTTCAGGAGCTGACTATAACATCAGACTGGATTTTACCAGCAGGCTAAGAGCGATAAACAATAAGCCTTCAGGATTCAATATGACGTCTCTTCTTGAGGCTTGCAGATCAAAGAAATTCGTTCCCGAGGACATCCTTAAATACTGCAACATGGACGATCTTGGTTTCCTTACACCCGGCTGCAGCAAAGGCTATGATGATGTCTACGATCTCGGGATCGGACGCTCGATAACACTGATGAACCATGCCGCAAACCTTGCACACTCAACTGCCAGGTTTGTAAATGTTATTGCTGTAACCGAAGGTTTTAAGACAAAGGAACTGCCGGAACTGTTATGCAATTGCGACAGAGTCTTTGTCCTGCTGCCCGGAAGGAGCACTGCAGAAGAGATAGGAGCCAAGGATCTTATATCTATCCTGACTAAAGCTCTGGGACAGGAGCGGATCGATGTGAGATATGCGGAAGATATCCTTTCAGTCGAAGATCATCCCGGAAACGGGAGGCTTGCAGTATGACTCTCGTCAACAGCAGCACCATCGATATTAAAGAGCAGATCACCTACTGTGTTCTAAACACTATATCAGGCGAGTCAGATCCGTCTGACGAAAAACTCCGGCAGATAATATCTGACGTCATATCAGAGAACACTTGCTTCAAGATGAACCTTGAACAGAAACGTGAGATGGCAAAGTCCGTATTCAATTCGCTCAGGCGCCTTGATGTAATCGAACCGCTCATGGAGGATCCTTCAATAACCGAGATAATGGTCAACGGTCCTTATAAGATCTTCTATGAAAGAGGCGGAAGACTTTATAAATCCGATCTAGCCTTCAAAGATGAGGAATCCTTAAAGACATGCATCACCTGTTTTTTTGCTAATCAGAACAGACCTCTTAATGAAGCAAACCCGATAGCCGACTTAAGGCTTCCCGACGGATCAAGGGCAAATGCCGTTCTTCCGCCCATATCGAACGAGACAACTGTAACCATAAGAAAGTTTACCGGAATTACACACGATATCGTATCGCTCATAAGACAGGACTTTATAAGTGAAGAAGCTGCAAGATTTCTTGCAGAGTGTGTAAAGAACAAAAGGACCATATTCATATGCGGAGGAACAGGCTCCGGTAAAACAACATTTCTCAACTGTCTTTCCGGCTTTATTCCCAAGACGGAAAGAATAGTGACCATCGAAGATTCGGCTGAATTAAACCTCATCGGGATCGATAATCTGGTCAAAATGGAAGCTAGACTTCCGGGACCTGACGGAACGGGCGAAGTCAATATCGGAATGATGATAAGAGCTTCATTAAGGATGCGTCCCGACAGGATCATCGTAGGAGAAGTCAGAGGAAAAGAAAGCGCCGATCTTCTCTCGTGTCTTACGAGCGGACATCCCGGCTCTATGTCGACAGGCCACAGCAACTCATGTCATGAGATGATGGAGCGTCTCACCGCAATGATCATGTCAGGTTCAAGTCTTCCCTACGATGCGATCCTGTCACAGGTATCTATGGGGATCAACATAGTCCTTCACATTATGAGAAGCCGAGAAGGAAAAAGATATATCGACGAGATATGTGAAGTATTGCCGCCGTCCGGTCATAAATACACACTGAAGACTTTATACAGAAACAAAGGAGGATATGAACTTGAACGTGTCGCAAGTCTTGAAGACATCAAAAGTGCAATGGAGTACCGCGCATAAGAAGATCCACACATTTCCGTTCTTCCTTGCAAAAACGATCTGGGTATATCCGATGTTTGCTGCTGTGGTCTACTTTGCTTCGGGTCTGTTCATCAGTTCTGATACGATACGTATTATCCTTGCAGCAACCTTAAGTATCCTTCCATGGAAGGAATCCATGAAGAAGATATATTCAAATAATTACAGACATATGCGCACTCAGCTTCTGGTATTGCTGCAGGTATTGTGCACCAGTGTATCAAGCGGTTACTCGATAGAAAAATCACTGATGCTGATAAGACCCGTTATCGAGAAGACGTTCGGCAAACGGTCGATGCTCTTAAAACCGCTGATCAATCTGGAGAATAATCTCAAGCTCCATGTAAGCCTGGAAGAATCCTTAAGTATCTTTTCATCGCAGATCGGATTTCCCGAGACAGTCCCTGTCTTTCACGCTCTGGCTATATCAGGTGAGATCGGCAACAACAGTCTTTCCATTCTGAGGAGCTCGTGTCAGATGCTTTCCGAACTTAATGCCGTTCAGGGAGAGATCGCAGCATCAAATGCAGGAAAAAATGCCGAAGCGGCAATTCTCTGCGCTATGCCGTTCGGAGTGACATTTGCACTCAATTATATGAGTCAGGAATATCTTGATATGGCAAGAAACACAAGAACAGGATCTATGCTCCTTGCAGCAGCTTTCGGTATCTGCACCGTCGCCTGCGCCATGCTTTTGAGGTTCATGTCACACGATCAGGGCAGAAAAGCTTATAAATCAGAGCTTGCCGGCAACATGGGATCAGGAAAAAAGCTACCGCCGGCATCACTGACAAAACTGGCAAAGAAGATCTTTCCCGCAAGCTTTATTACTTCAAGACATGAGTTGTTCAATGAACTTTCGGTTAATCCGGATTACACATATGAGCAGTATCTGAAAAAACAGATCCTGTCCGGAACAGTATCTTTTATCCTTGGTGCAGTAATTCTTTCAAGCCTCGGCAAGAATCCTTTATTTGCCTTTGTGTTTACAGGTGCAGTCATCGCTTTGGGATGCTGCGAGATAAGGACTGATGTCGAACGCAAACGAGAAGAACTCATGAGTGATATTCCTCTGTTCTTATGTCTGATATCCACTCTTCTTGAATCCGGTCTTCAGCTGCCTAAAGCAATAAATATCTGTTCAAAAGCATTCAATGAAAACAAGAGCCTGTCTCTGGAGATAAAGAACCTTAGGGCGATGATATTAAGCGGGATCCCCGCTTCAGATGCAATAGAGAAATTCTCGTTAAGAATACAGATACCGGAAGCCCAGGCCGCGTTGCTGTTGATCGCAAGATACGGAAGGCTCGGCACATCGGAAGTCCTGAACATGCTTGATCTGCAGGCACAATCCTGCTGGAACTTATGCAGAAATGCCGCACGCAAAAAGCAGGAACGTGAAGCTCTGGGAATGATCATACCGATGACACTGGACTTTATCAGTGTTCTTATGGTCGCCATGACACCCGCAATTATCTCACTCGGCATATAAAGAGGAGGAAAGATCATGAAAAAACCACATATGAATAAGAAAGGCATGGGAACTGTCGAGATAGTCATCATTATTGCAGTTCTCGTGGCATTGGCTCTGCTCTTCAGAGCCGGACTCACAGAGTATGGCCAAAAGGTGATGAGTTATTGCTTTGATGAAAGCAAGATCGAATCAGCCTTCTGAAAAACTGTTACATCCTTTTCTATGTTTTGTTATCTGATTTAAGGAACGATTATATGCAGATCAAAAAAGGTCCCTTCGGATATTATGCTTGTGAGAAGATAGACAGTCCGGATAAATTATGCGAATATGCCGAAGAGGTAATTGCCGGAAACAAGTCTGACTTCTATCTTACCCCCATTACCGAATATATCGGTTCCGGTATCTTTTGTTGTTTTGAATTCTCAGGATATACACAGGTGACCGATCCGGAGTTTTCCGTATTTTCATCCGGTAAAAAGATCACCTCTCACAGAAAAGCCTCAAGGATCCTGAGTCTTAGAAGAAGATCTCTGGGGGACCTTTTTTACTCTTTTGTCGGGTTTCTAAATAACCTTGTCTCCCCTGCCTGCATAATAATGGATCCGGATATGGTATTTACCGATCCCGAAGGCATTTCCATAAAGCTGTGCTGTCTTCCCGTAAAGAGCCTGCCGGAAGATCTTTGTCTTTCCTCTTTGGGAGCATCCAGACTTGAAAAGCTGCTCAGTTGTGATTTCTTTAAGAGCGTCATAACAGAAGATGAAAGAAACGCATTGGTATACAGCGTAAAAGATAATAATGAAAGCATGTTCCTTAAGATCGCAGGATTGATCAAGGGAACAGACGAAAACTGTTTTGCTCTTAACAGAACTGATCCTGATATCAGGATTTCAGGCAAAGATCAATCAGCCGGTCAGAATGGATTCCCGAAAACAGAAAAAGATCTTCTCATTGCTTTAATATCTGCTGTTCTTTCATTCGTATCATTGTTTATGAATATGAGCCTTCCCTGCCTTCTCTTCATATTCCTTTCACTCGTGATATTACTTACATCATTGCTTAACAAAAAGAAATACGAAAAATCAGAAGACTTAGAAAAAACACAGGAAAAATCCATTCAAAGAAGTTCCATACTGTTTTCCGGAGGATCTTTGCCATATCAGAATGAGCAGCAAAAAAAATCCGTTAAGCGTTACAAAATGAACCGGAATTCCCTATTGGCAAAGCCTGAAGAACAGGATCTGTATCTTAAACCTCTGTTAACCGGGAGTTTAAAGCTTTTGTCGGACAGCAAAGGGATCAGCCCGCAATATGCAGTCTATCTTGACAGTACAAATATCGGTTCTGATTGTTTCCTGTCAGACATAGTGCTTGATGAGCCTTGTGTTCTGCCTGTTCATGCCGTAATAAGACAAAAAGACGGATCGTTTTATCTGGAGCCCTGTGAAGGATGCGGCAAAACATATATTGAAGATTCACCTGTCATAAACGGCAGATCCTATGAGATCAAATCCGGACAAAAGATAACGATAGGAGATATTGAATTCAGGTTTTGTACTGAAAACAATATAAAAATGACTTACTGATCCTTCTTCTTTCTCTTTCCGACCATTACCCTCTTTGCAGCCTTGTTATAAAGCTTTACGAAGGGAGGATTAAGTGCTTTATCTGCCTCAACAAGTTTTTCTCTTATCGGAATGCTCTGAGGGCAATGCTTCTCGCATTTTCCGCACTTGATGCATAAAGATGCATCACAGGGTTCCGTCCTCAAAGCGATAGTCTGGAAGTATTCCAGACGGCCTGAACTCTTGCTTTCGGAATACATGTGGTTGTAACAGGAGAAGATTCCCGGAATGTTTACTCCCTTAGGACATGGCATGCAGTATCTGCATCCGGAACAATTGACCTTGGTGGTATCGATTATTATCTGCTTTATGCCGGAAAGGAACTGCTGTTCCTCGTCAGTAAAAGCTCCCGTTTCAGCTTCGCTTGCAATGCGGCAGTTTTCTTCGACCATCTCTATTGAATTCATTCCGGAAAGAACACAGGTTACGTCTTCCTGATTCCAGAGCCATCTGAATGCCCACTCTGCAGGAGACCAACCGTGCGGATCGTCAGCTATTTTCTTCTTTGCTTTTTCGGGAAGCAGATCAACCAGTTTGCCGCCTCTTAAAGGCTCCATGATCATTACGGGAATACCTTTCTCCGCTGCCGCATGGACACCTGCTTTACCTGCCTGAGTGTGTTCATCAACGTAGTTATATTGGACAAGACACATTTCCCAGTCGTAAGCATTCAATATCTTAAGGAATTCCTCGGTCGTGCCGTGAAAAGAGAATCCGACATGGCGGATCTTTCCTTCGGCTTTCTTCTCCTCTATCCACTCTTTGATACCGAGATCCACGAGTTTTTCCCACTGCGTGTGATCGGTCATGTGGTGCATCAGATAGTAATCGATATAATCTGTCCTTAATCTCTTTAATTCCTCTTCGAAATACTTTTCGATACCTGCCCTGCTCTTGACCAGATACTGGGGAAGCTTTGTAGCGAGATTTATCTTGTCACGGATCTTATTCTTCTCGATGATCCTTCCGACTATCTCTTCATTACCGGGATAGATATAGGCCGTGTCAAAGTAATTGACACCGAGTTCATATGCACGCATAAATTCTTTATCGGCTTTTTCAAAGTCGATCTTACCGTTCCTACTTATAAATCTCATACATCCGTATCCTAATACGGATATGCCTTTACGATATTGCATATTATTGCTGTAATCTCGGCGGAATGCCGTTCGGGAATTCGCTCTTCTTTAAAGAGGCTATCCTTTCCTTCTGCTGGTCTGAGCCGTAACGCTCTATAAACCTGATCCTTGCAAGGGCTCTTTTGCCTTTTGCAATGCTGTCTTCGGGGAATACCGGTCTTCCGTTCTTGTCGGTATGTGTCTTTAATTCCTCCAAAGCAGCCTTATAGGCACTTATCGTTCTTCTCAAACGCATATCCTCAGGCCATTCGGCAGAATTGCACACAATGAGCGCAAGCATGCCGTTGATCTCACAATAGCCTTCAGAGAGCACGCAATATTTAGTAGAACCGTTAATGGTAAGTGCGCATGTTCCGGGTTCCAGGGCTGCAACAAACGGTGTGTGTCCCGCCATAAAGCCGAACTCGCCGTCACTTGTCGGGATCCTTACACTGTCAACCATCCCCTCAAAGAAATCCTGATAAGGGGTAACGATAAGCAGGTTGATCTTGTGTGCTACGTGTTCTGCCATAAGAAAAGATTAAGGAGTTGTATCCTTATATGCCTGGATAATGTCGTCAAGTCCGCCCTTCATGAAGAAGCACTGCTCAGGAATGTGATCTAATGAACCTGAGATAAGTTCGCCAAATGCTTTTACAGTCTCAGCAACAGGAACATATCTCGGTGCAAAACCCGTGGAGTCAGCGGTTACGAAGAAAGGCTGAGACAGATATCTCTGTACTTTACGCGCACGGGATACCATGAGCCTGTCCTTCTCGGAAAGTTCCTCCATACCGAGGATGGCGATGATGTCCTGAAGTTCCTTATATCTCTGGAGCATCTCCTGAACTTTGCGCGCAACATGGTAATGCTCGGCACCGACAACATCTTCTGTCAAAACTCTTGATGAAGATTCAAGAGGATCAACAGCCGGATAGATACCAAGCTCAACAACCGCACGGGAAAGTACGATGTTAGCATCAAGGTGCGCAAATGTCGTGGCAGGTGCAGGGTCAGTGATATCATCGGCAGGAACGTATACCGCCTGGATGGATGTGATGGAACCGTTACGGGTTGAAGTAATTCTTTCCTGAAGCTCACCGACTTCGCCTGCGAGTGTAGGCTGATAACCTACAGCTGAAGGAATACGTCCAAGGAGCGCGGATACTTCTGAACCTGCCTGAACAAATCTGTAAATGTTATCGATGAAAAGCAAAACGTCTCTGTGCTTCTCATCTCTTAAGTATTCAGCCATCGTAAGACCTGTAAGAGGAGCTCTCATTCTTGCACCCGATGTCTCGTTCATCTGACCGAATACCATTATCGTCTTATCAAGAACTCCGGAAGCCTTCATCTCATTCCAGAGATCGTTACCTTCACGTGAACGCTCGCCGACACCGGTAAATACGGAATATCCGCCGTGCTCGCTTGCGATATTACGGATAAGTTCAAGGATAAGGACTGTCTTACCTACGCCGGCACCTCCGAAAAGACCGATCTTACCACCTCTTGAAAAAGGTACTAGAAGGTCAATGACCTTGATTCCTGTCTCGAGCATCGTCTCGGCAGGATACTGCTCGGTAAAAGACGGCGCAGGTCTGTGGATGGGCCATAAGGCATCGCTGTTGACTTCGCCTTTGTTGTCGATGGGCTGGCCGATCGCATTGAACAGACGGCCGGTGATGTTTTCTCCTACCGGCACCTTTATTGATGAACCGAGAGACTCGCATATCAGACCTCTTGTAAGACCTTCAGTCGCATTAAAAGAAACACATCTTACAACTCCGCTTCCTCTTTGCTGGAGCACTTCGACATAAACATCGTTATCACTCTTAATTACATCCTGCACATCAGCGGCAGCGACATCATCTGTGGAAGGTGTCTTTCTCATGATCCTGACTGCCTCGTTGATCTTCGGGATCTCTCCCTTTGCAAATTCGCAGTCGATTACAGGTCCTATTATCTGTATTACCTTGCCGTATGCCATATATTATTCCTCACATCTTCTCAGCCTGCTGGGCACCGTTTACGATCTCCGTAAGTTCAGTCGTGATCTTCGCCTGACGTGCTCGGTTGCTCATTAATTCAAGCTTTTTCATCATTTCTTCTGCGTTGTCAGTAGCATTCTCCATCGCGGTAAGTCTTGCCGTCTGCTCACTGGCGAAAGCATCCACCATGGCACCGTAAACCATCGCATTGGTATATGTATCGATGAGATAATTAAATACCGCTCCCGAATCAGGAAAATACTCAAGAGAATCACCCCTTTGAACTGCCATTCCGGCATCATCAAGATTATTGGGAAGCACTCTTGAGATGGACTTGATATCAACAGGCAAAAGTCTTAATGCAACAGGTTCCATCTTTACCGGAGAATCCATTCTCGTATACAGAAGATATACAAGGTCAAAGTCATCTTTAAGGAATCTGTTCCTCATGATCGCACTAACCTGTCTGGCATCAACATATGTGGGCTCGGAAATCGGGAATGAGAATCCCGAATTAACGTTATACCCTAATCTTGCCAGCTTTTCTCTTGCAAGACGCCCGAAAACATTTAGTTCATAAGAGGTGGACATGTTCTTTTGCGTGTTTTCCATGATCTTCTGTCTTATGTGATCTTCAGTGATCTTTACCATGTTGTTATTGTAAGCGCCGGCCAGACCCTGGTCGCCTGAAAGAACATAGTATCCTATCTTCCAGGTATCACCTTCCTGCTTCTGCTCAAGAACGAAGAATGGGTTGTTGAGGTGCTCGTTGTTCCTGATCATCTCCTGCATGCTCTCAACACAGAAAAGGAAGAAAGGATACATCGATTCATGCAAAAGCTGTGAGCGGCGCATTTTCGCGCTTGAAACAAGCTGCATGGCATTAGTCATCTGACTAATGTCATTAACGCTCTTCATTCTCTTTTTGATTGCAGAAAAGCTCTCCATAAGATCAGTAGTCCTCTGCGTACTCCTCGTGCTCGGCAAGGAATATTACCTTATACTCCTCATAAGCAGAATCGATCTCAGACATTATCTCTTCATTAAGGATCTTACCGTCTGTAATTTCTTCAACAATATTGGGATGACGGAGCTTGATATCACTTAACAGTGCGTTATAGAACTCGGTTATATCCTCGATTGCAAGGAAATTAAGTTTGTCTGTCGTAGCGCAGTATAGAACGATAACTTCGGCAGCCATCGTAAGAGGAGAGAATCTTTCCTGCTTCAATACTTCGTTAAGGACAGTACCTCTCTTGATCTGAAGCTGTGTATTCTCATCAAGGTCTGAACCGAACTGTGAGAAAGAAGCCATCTCACGTGCCTGAGCCAGTGAGATCCTCAAAGGACCGGCTACTTTCTTAACTGCTTTTGTCTGGGCAGCACCGCCTACACGGGATACTGAAAGACCAACGTTAACAGCAGGACGCTGACCTGAGAAAAACAGTTCAGGCGACAGATATATCTGACCGTCCGTGATCGAGATAACGTTCGTCGGAATATAAGCCGAGATATCGTTACCCTGTGTCTCAACGATAGGGAGTGCGGTAATAGAACCGCCGCCTAATTCGTCAGAAAGCTTTGCCGATCTTTCCAGTAATCTTGAATGCAGATAGAAAACGTCACCCGGATAAGCTTCTCTTCCCGGCGGACGTCTCAGGAGCAATGAGATAGCTCTGTAAGCCTGTGCATGCTTTGAGAGGTCATCGTATACGATAAGAACATCCTTGTGATAGTCGTACATGAATTTCTCTGCGATAGCGCATGCCGCAAAAGGTGCAATATACTGCATTGCAGCAGACTCTGATGCGGATGCGGCAACAATAACCGTGTAATTCATCGCGCCGCGCTTTTCGAGCAGTCCGGCAGTAGCAACGATATTTGCCATCTTCTGTCCGATAGGAACATAAACACAGATGACATCTTCATCCCTCTGGTTAATGATCGTATCAAGTGCGATCGAAGTCTTGCCGGTCTGACGGTCACCGATTATGAGCTCTCTCTGACCTCTTCCTATCGGAGTCAGAGCATCGATAGCCGTGATTCCCGTAAATAAAGGTGTATCAACGGGTGCACGTTCTATGATCGAAGGAGCGGGGGATTCGACCGGACGCTCTTCTGTATATCTGATAATGCCTTTGCCGTCGATCGGATGACCCAGGGCATCTACTACTCTTCCTAAAAGACCCATGCCTACCGGAACAGAACATGTTGTCATGGTACGCTTACAGGTCATATTCTCAACTACAGTATCTTCACCGGTGAGAAGCACTACGCCAACCTTACTCTTTTCGAGGTTCATGGCTATACCCGTTGCACCGGATGCAAACTGGATAAGCTCATTGAGCATGCAGTTACGAAGACCGGTTACTGAAGCGACTCCGTCGGATATTGCGGATACACGACCGATCTCGTCTTTAAAATCCGCAAAACTTATAGCATCAGCAACACGCTTTTCAAGCTCTTCATCACTAAGCCCTATCAGTTCGACATTATCAATACTTAAAGAAGATGATTCCGGGAACTGCTCAATGGCTTTCTCAATATCTTCCTTGACCTTTGTGGCCGGGAACTCTTCCTTCTTATCCGCAAACCCTTCATCAAGGGTCTCTAACGAACGTGTACGCTTGATAAAAGAACCGATCCTGCTCAGCTGTCCCTTTACTGAATAGTCGTAACGCGATCCCTGATAGTAAACAACAAAACCACCGATAAGATCGTCACGCTGTTCTATCGAAACGCGGTATTCATCGGTCTCATTGACTTCAGCAAACTTGGCAGCAACCCTCGTAAGCTTGTCTTCTGAAATGTCACCTGCAGTCTCGATACGGATAAGCGGTCCTTTTGACCTGCTCTTGCTCTGTGACTTAGGATCTATATTGTTGTCAGCAGCGTTATTACTCACTCTTCGCTACCTCTTTATTCAAGACCTCTTCGGTATGAGCTTCAGCGGATTTCTTAAGGTCAGCCTTGGAAATCGCATCACCGATAACATGACCTGCGATCTGAACTGACAGGTCGGCAATGTCGTCTTTCATGGTCTCGAAAGCATTTCTCTTCATTCTTGCGGCATCTTCTTCGGCTCTCTCGATAATATGCTGAGCCTCTTCGTTTGCCTGGCTGATCACAACTTTACTGTGCTTATCGGCATTTTCCTTGGCTTCTTCCATGATTTCAGAAGCTTTTCTCTTAGCTTCATCAATGGTTTCCTTTGAAGAAGCAACAACAGCCTCAGCCTCTTCCCTGGCCTTCTTAGCGCCTTCAACTTCAGCATCAAGAGCTGCCTGGCGGTCATGTATCAGTTTTAAGATCTTCTTATAAGCGAATAATCTTATAACGATGAATACCAGCAGGATATTAAAGATTGTAATAACCGCGGTTACTGCATATCCGGCAAACTGGTCCGGAGAAAACAGATTCGACTGCGTCTCTGCATCTAATAGCATCATCGGTATATCAGACATACTTTTATGCTCCCTTAATTCTCGTCATTCTTCCTTATTACTGAACTGTGAAGATCAAAAGGCAGGCAACAACGAGTGCGTAAATACCGATGGATTCCATGAATACGATAGCGATAAGGAGCAGAGTCTGAAGCTTGGAGATGATCTCCGGCTGTCTTGCGCCTGCTTCAAGTGCTGTGCTTGTGGCCTTACCCATTGCGGCAGTAGATCCGATAGCACCGCAGGAAATCGCGATTGCTGCGGAAATAGCAGCAATTCCTCTTGTCTCCAACGCAGCGATGATGGGCAGTGCTGCCAAGATTAATCCGTTCATATATATTCCTCCTAAAATTATTATCTGATATTACTTCAAGCTGCTTTAACTACAGCTTTCTTATCTTTTTTCTTCTTTTTCTGATGCTCTTCGGGATGCGCATAATATTCGTTTACGGTCTCAACATTCTCGCCTATGTAAGACATTGTGAGGTAAGAGAAAACGATTGCCTGGATCAATCCGTCGATGATATCGAACCAGAGTCCCAGAACACCCGGAACGATGACCGGCATGGAAATAGAGATTACTTCCATAAATATATATGCAGCAAAGACATTACCGAAAAGTCTTAATGCAAGTGATAAAGGCTTGACTACATAGTCCAGAAGCCTGAACGGAAGCATGATGATGATCGGCTGGGTAAGTGACAGCCAGAATCCCTTCAACCCGACAAACTTAAACGTCATGACGATTACATATATGATCGCCACGATGGCGCATCCGGCAGGAAACGCGATATTCTTTGCCGGCGGCGGGATATGGAAATATGAGATGGAGTTACATGCCATGATGACCAGACCGAAAGTCATGATCATGGGCGTGACTTCCTCAGCCTGTTTACGGGTCATACCAAAACCCATACTCGTTGAGATAATGAGTTCAGTCAAAGAAATAAGCAATGCCTGTCCTTTAGTCAGTTTCAGGTCATCTGAAGGTTTCCCGAGCAATACGGCCACCAGGATAAGCATAAGGATAACGGCAACCCATGTAACGATTATGGCATCGGTAATAATGAGCTTGTAATTGCCGGCACTGAAGAACATCTGGACCTGCATGATGGCTTCACTGATCTCGGCTCCGATATCCTTGGGGCCGAAAAGTCTTTCCACAAACTGCTCTTTAAAAGCCGCAAAGAACTCCGAGAGCCATGTTCCTGCCAAAATCAGTGCCGTAATCATATATATGACCGCCTGTCCCTTCTTTTCGATAAAGACATTTTACGCCTTTAGTATAAAAAAACTATATAAAATTTTTATTTGAAATGACGTTCTTCGATATCTTTGATCGCATCAACGCGGACGGCATGTCTTCCGCCCTCAAATCCCTCTTCAAAGAAAGTGTCTACCATGCCGAGCGCAACACCCAGTCCGACTACTCTTTCTCCGAAAGCAAGGACATTGGCATCATTATGCTGTCTGCACATCTTTGCCATGAACTCGTTGCTGCAGAGAGCGCATCTGATTCCCTTGTATTTATTGCAAACAAGAGAGATGCCGATGCCGGTTCCGCAAATGGCGATACCTCTTTCAGCCCTGCCGCTCGTTACGTCTTCTGCAACCTTTATTCCGGCGTCAACATATGAATAAGAATCAGTACCATTGGGT
>JAEEGL014997090.1_pt1 | contig 30855 bp, 16 predicted proteins | sample 9134231 | NCBI WGS metagenome assembly JAEEGL01 (sample SAMN16246548, study PRJNA631951) | gut metagenome | biome: gut microbiome; feature: rumen; material: fiber-attached | host: Bos | place: Iran: Karaj | collected 2018-10
AATCCCCATATGCAGTTCCCGGGCAACAGCGTATGGCGCTTTGCCCTCATCCAAGAGCCTCATCGCATGGACATACTTTGGGTAGTTCTCGTTCTTTTTCATAACCCTTTACTTTATGTCCAACTTTTGGGGCGCAGTTCAATTTCGGGACACCATACACGGAATGAGGGGTAAAATGTGTATGGTCTACAAAATTATTTTTGCTACATTTGCAGAATAAACCGATCAATATGGACAAAACAAGTTACGCAGTCGGTCTGAGCATAGCCCAGAATATGCTCTCCTCAGGTGTCAGGGACCTGACCATCGAAGATTTCGTCGCCGGCGTGAAAGACACGCTCGAAGGCCGCGAGCCGCAGGTCTCCTTTCAGGAGGCCGACAAACTCCTCCAGGCGTATTTCCGCCGCATCGACGAGGAGCGTCAGGCCGAGCAGGCCGCCATCGGGGACGTCTTCAAGAAGGAAGGCGAAGAATTCCTCGAGGCCAATGCGAAGAAAGAGGGCGTGGTCTGCCTCGGAAGCGGACTCCAGTACAAGGTGCTCGTCGAGGGCAAGGGCCGCAAGCCCGAGGCCATCTCCCAGGTGCGCTGCCACTACGAGGGACGCTTCATCGACGGAACGGTCTTCGACAGTTCCTTCAAGCGGGGCGAGCCGGCCGTGTTCGGCCTCAACCAGGTCATCCGCGGCTGGACCGAGGGCCTGCGGCTGATGTCGGAGGGTTCCAAGTACGAGTTCTACATCCCGTACGACCTTGCCTACGGTGAGGAGGGCGCCCACGGCGCGATTCCGCCCTGCGCCACGCTGATCTTCACCGTCGAACTGCTGGAGGTTCTCTAGTCTCCCTCCCGGGACGATGGACTGGAAGACGGCCTTCGAGGTCTTCTGCCTGGTGACGGGTGTCGCCTATCTGCTGCTCGAGATCGGGCAGCGGAATGCGATGTGGATCGTGGGCATCGTCACCGGCGCCGCCTGCGCCGTGGTTTTCGGCGTGGAGCGGCTGTATGCCTCGATGGGACTGAATGTCTACTATGTCGCCGTCTCGTTCTACGGGCTCTGGCAGTGGCGCCGCGATGCGGTAACGCTGTCCGGGGCGGGGGAGAGCGGCTCCTCGGAAAAGATGCATCTGCGCAGACCGACGCCCGCCCTGCTGGGAATCAGCGCCGCAGTGCTCGTGGCCGGGACCGCAGGCCTCTGGTGGATACTCCGCCTGCTGGGCGATCCGGCATCGCTCCTGGACGCCGGCGTCACGGTGCTTAGCGCCGTCGCCACGTGGTGGCTCAGCCGGAGCGTCCCGCACCAGTGGCTGCTATGGATCGTTGCAGACATGTTCACGGCCTGGATGTGCGCACGCCAGGGAATGTACTGGATGACGGCCCTGTATGCCGCATACGCCGTTTCCGCCATCTACGGCTGGTATCATTGGAAAAAGAAAGGAGAATATATCAATGAGTCACTTTGACGAGAAATATCCTTCCGCACTGCTGGAAAATGCGGTGGACGCCATCTCCTCCCTTCCCGGGGTGGGGAAGCGCGGCGCGCTCCGTCTGGCCCTGTATCTGCTGAAGCAGCCCGCCGAGAACGTGCACCATTTCACCGGTGCCATCAACGCCCTCCGCGACGAGGTCCGCTATTGCCGGGAATGTATGATGATCTCGGACGGAGACGTCTGCGGCATCTGCGGCGACTCGCACCGTGACCACCATACCGTCTGTATCGTCGAAAGCGTCCGCGACGTGATGAGCATCGAGAATACCGGCCAGTACCGCGGAGTATATCATGTCCTCGGCGGGATCATTTCCCCCATCGCCGGCATCGGTCCTTCCGACCTCTCGATCCCCCAGCTGAAAGACCGACTGGAAAAGATGCTCCCCGAGGTGGAGCGTCCGGACGATATAGAAGTCATACTCGCCCTGAGCGGCGACGTGGAAGGGGAGACCACCGCCTTCTACCTCTACCGCCAGATCGAATTCCTCGGCGTCAAAGTCTCCTCCCTCGCCCGCGGCCTCGGCTTCGGCGACGACCTCGAATACGCCGACTCCCTCACCCTCGGCCGCTCCATCGTCAACCGGCAGGTATTCAAGCCGTAAGCGCTTTGATCTCTTCGGCATCCAGCCCGGTAAGATCGGCAATGGTATCGGCATCAAATCCCTTGGCCAGCATCGCCCGGGCAATGTTCTCCTTTTCTTTTGCGGCGCCCTGCTCGATACCTTCCTCGATGCCCTTGCGGTAGGCCGGGGCGGTGTAGTTGTCGATTTCCCTTTGTGTGAACATTGCCTTGAGGTAGTTTTCCCACTCCTTGTCCGTGAAGCGCCGGGTCCGGCTTGCGTCAAGAAGCCCCCGGAAGCGTTCGTTCAGGATTTTGGGTCCGCCCGCTAAGGTAGTAAAATTTTTCATATTCTGGAAGTAATAGAACCATTCTTCGATGGAATTCATCTTTTCGTCGCTGCTTTTTGACAGGTTGGGAAACTCGCAGCAGATGATGTGCAGCTGGTCGCCGTAGGTCTCTCCGGACTCCTGCTCCCGCATGGAATAGCGGTATATGAGCCTCTTGTCAGCGGGGTTATCGTGGATGAGATTGCCGTCGAGGAAGATGAGGACATAGACGGGCAGGAGATCATACTTGTCCTCCCCGCGCTTGAGCTGGTTGTAGATGAGCGCCGATCCGTAGTAGAAGAGCCGGTTCTTGAGGTCGTCGGGCATCTTTTTCTGCATTTCGATGACGACCTGTCGCCCGTCGGCGAGTGTGCAGGTGACGTCCATGATGACGTGCCGGTCCTGCACGTATGTTGAGACCAGTTCCTCGGGATGATATTGGATGGATTCGATGTCGAGTCGGAGGAAGTCCCCGAGGAGCATCTTGAGCAGTTCCGGGTGTTTCCCGAAAACGTACTTGAAGGCATAATCGACGGTGAGGTCCATATATTCGGCATTGAGGAGGTCGGCGAGGTACTTTTCCTTCTGCGCGTCGGACAGTCCGTCGAGGAAGCTGAATCGTTTGATCAGGTCCGCGTACTTTTTGATGAGAGGCAATTCCATAAAACAATTGGTCTTTTAAGAGTTTGAAAAACATATTTCGGTCAGGGACAAAGATGGAAAGGGAATGCGAAAGCGCCAAGAGAAAAAGCCGGATGAAAGAAAATAAATTTATGATTTTTTAACGTTTTCGCGGTTTCTTTCATTTTTGATGTGTTTTTTGAATTTTCGGCGGGCTCTGGAGTGACTATTCCGGCTCCGGAATTAGGGGGGGGGAGCATGTTTGATTACTTGGTTTGTGAAACAGAAATAATCTTTTTATCTTTGCAATTGTCAGGAAACTGACAGACATACAGATGAAAGTGATTTCGCTTCATCCTTGCGTGATAATCTGGTAAATTTTCAAAGAACAGGGATAAGCAATGCTCACTCATCACTTGTTTTGATATTCTGTGCGTTACGCACCGAAATCATACGGGTGTGGGGTTATTGTTTATTTGTTCTTGGGCTTACCAGAGCCTTCACGCGGATAGACGATGTGTCCCACACTTTCTTATTGCACAATTTCGTCTTAGGGGCAAGGCGGGAGGATAACAAGTGATGAAAAAACTCTTTCTTTTGATTACGTGCGGCTTCGTTGCATTTGCTTGCGCAAAGGAGTCCGAAGTTGTAAACCTTCAGAAACAGATTGACGATCTTAAATCCGACCAGATTGCAACAATTAATGCCCAGGTCGCGGGGATTACTCTCTCGATAGGCAATTTGCAGTCGGTTGATACGGAATTGAGAGGCTATATTCAGACGCTCCAGCAGCAGAAAGAAACACTGGAGAAGGCAGACAAGGCTCTTGATCAGGCCATCAAGGATCTAAAGACGGAGTTATCAGGGGATATCGCGTCGTCGTCGGCCGATGTGCTGGCGCAACTGGATGCATACAAGTCGATTGTGGCCGGTCAGATTAATAGCATCAATGCAGCAATCTCGGCTCTGCAGACAAAGGATTCGGAACTCCAGCAACAGATTACAACACTGCGAAACTATGTCGAGAATGATCTCAAGACTTACATTGACAATGGAGACCAGAGTGTGAAGAACTGGGCATCGGCGACCTTCGTGACGCTTGAACAGTACAATGCGACCGCAGAAATCATTGCCGGTATTCAAGGACAAATTACATCCATCAATCAGCAAATTGTCGAACTTGGAGAAACTGTAGCCGGTGTCACCCGCGAAGAATTGAATACCGCCATCTCCGGCCTTGACACCAAACTGCAGGGAATCATCTCGCAAAGCGTATCCGACTGCAACACGGCGCTGACTACCGCGAAGCAGGAAATTACCTCCGCCTATACCACGGCGATCCAGAGCGCCATTTCCAGCAGCGAGAGCTCGATGAAAAACTGGGTCAACAACCAGCTGACGGGCTACTATACCATCTCCCAGACAGACGCGAAACTGGCCTCGCTGAAGACCACGCTTGAGGGCCAGCTCAATAGCCAGAAGACCTATCTGGAAGGCCTGATTGCCAGTCTTGAGACCACGCTGAACCGAAAGATCGAAGCCAACGGCTCGTTGATCAGCACACTCCAGACACAGGTCAACGGGCTCAGCGGGGACCTTTCGGATCTTGCGGCGACCGTCGCGACCAACGGGCGCAACATCTCCCAGAACGCATCCGATATTGCCACTAATGCACGCAATATTGCGACGAACGCCAATGATATAGATGCCTGCGAGAGACTGATTGCCGAGAATAAACGACTGATTGAAGCCAATGCTGCTGCGATTGACGCGAATGGACGCGCCATCACGGCGTTGCAAAACCGTGCGACGGCGGACGAACAGAATATAGCTGCCAATGCCAGCAATATCGCCAAGAACGCCGAGGATATCGCCGCCAATGCTGCCCTGATATCGACCAACGCTGCGGCCATCAGCAACAACGCCCGCGCCATCAGCACTAATGCAGCAGACATCGTGCAGCTCCGCACGGACCTCAACACCGCCCGCACGGAGATCACCGCTGCCTACCAGCAGGCAATCAGCACCGCCATCACCACCCTTGACGGTCAGTTGAGAGGGAAGATTGCTGATGAGGTATCAACCCTCAACAGCCGTATCGACAGCGAGATCGAAACCGTCAACGCCACTATTTCCGCCCTGACAGAACGGGTGTCAACCTGTGAGAGAGATATCCGCAATATCAAAAATACGATTTACAGTATGCAGCAGGAGATAGAGGATATGCAGGAGCAGATTGCCGCTATCCTTGCACGTATTCAGTCTATTGTATATGTGCCTAGATACTCCGACGGCAAAGCCATCGTCACATACACGGATAACGGAACTCTCACCCCCGGAACTCTTACGCTGGACTTCAAACTCCAACCCGCTGCCACGGCGACAGAACTCGCAAACGTTTGGCAGACTGCACTGACGGTTGAGGCAATCTATACTATTACAAAGGCGGCGCCCGAACGTGTGCAGCTTACAATTACCAGCGCTTCTGCAGAGGATGGATATTTGATGGTCACGGTCAGCGGTGCCGGACTTAAGGAAGATTTCTTCCGAAGTCGCTGCGGCGCCGATGCCACGCTCATTATCTCTGACGGCAACAACGAGTTGGCGACGGAATATATTCCGCTCGTCCCCTGGACGACGGACGTCATCAGTTTCGGCAGTTCGGCCTTTAAAACATATTGCGTCGAAAACTTCGATACGGATGGTGACGGAGAGCTGACGGAGGACGAAGCAAAGGCCGTGACGGCTATTAACGCGTCAATGCTTGACATCACCTCGCTTGTCGGGATAGAATACTTCAGCAATCTTGAAAGCATAGATGTGAGTTTCAACAAGTTGGAATCGTTGGATTTATCACATTCCCCGAAGCTCAAAACCGTTCTGGTCAATGGCAATAAACTTCATACGCTGAATCTTGCGGGCCTCCCGGCAATGGAGACCCTTGACTGTTCAAATAACAAACTCTCTACCCTGAACGTCAGCGGCTCGAGCCGGCTACTCAGCCTGAACTGCTCAGATAACCTTATCGGAGCTCTGAATCTGAATAATAACAAAGCCTTAAAAGAGTTACGCTGCTCCAATAACCAGCTTGCGTCCCTGAGCCTCAGAAACAATACGGCGCTTCAAGAGTTGTACTGTCGCAAAAATGTGATCAAAACCCTCGATATCTATAATCTGGCCTCCCTCTCGTTTCTGGATTGTTCGCACAACAATCTCACCGCCCTGGATGTCGAGACCAATACGGGTCTGGAAAATCTGTATTGTTCCTCCAATTCTTTAACTTCACTTCGTCTGGGGACCAAATCCTCCCTGGCGATTCTGGATTGCAGCAGTAATTCACTGACAGACCTGAATGTTTTGCGCTGCACCGCTATAGAGAATCTGAACTGCTCTTCGAACTCGTTGAATTCTCTTAACGTTTCGACGCTTGCCAGCATGACAGACCTATCCTGTGAGAATAACAATATGGCATCTCTTGATGTCAGCGAACTCACTGCTCTTCAGACAGTTAAATGCACGAGCGATAAACTGTTCAAGCTTTGGGTAAAGAATGCAACCCAGCAAGGAGCACTAACGATTACCAAGCACAATAACACGGCCATTCTATTCAACGACGGAGGAATTTATCTCCCCGATGCAAAACTGAAGGCATATCTGGTGACAAATTATGATGAAAACGGTGACGGCGAGATCAGTCCTGCTGAGGCAGATTTAATCACTTCGGTCAACTGTTCGGGAAAATCGATTGCTGATTTAACAGGAATCGAAGCGTGTACCAACCTTACTTATCTTAACTGCTCCGGCAACTCGCTCACGAAACTGAATCTTTACACATTAAGAAAACTTGAGACCCTTCTCTGTTATAATAACCGTCTTTCCGATATTAACCTGGACAACTGTGCGGCTTTGAAGAACATATATATTATTGATGGATCCACAAATGCCTACAGTCTCAATTCGAATAACTCTCCGCAAATCGGCATCAAGAATTACACCCAGGCGACTACGCTAAAATTCTCGATGGATGTCATTAAAGGTCGAATCTGGGTTTATGGCAGTCCTGGACTGACATCTGTTGATTTATCGAACAACAGTTGTTCGGAGGTTGTGGTGAATGAGAATACGTCGATGAACTCTGTGAGTCTGCCCTCTTCACTGGTTAATTATTTCGGTTATTCCTGTGCATTGCAACAGGTCGATTTCTCTAATTGCCCCAAATTGCAATACATTCAGATTTATTCCAATCAACTGACATCGCTTGATGTTACGAACAATCCCCAGCTGCATACCATCCAGGCATATAACAACCAGCTTTCATCTTTGGACTTGTCCAACAATCCGAATATGAAGGATCTGTCTATCGCAAACAACCGTTTGACATCGATAAATCTTTTGAACAATACCAAGTTGGAGCGAGTTGACCTTGGGAACAATAATCTCTCGTCAATCAATGTCCGTACGCTGACAAATCTTAAAGTCCTTAGCGTTTCGGGGAATAGCAACATCTCGGTTGTCAATGTTGCGAACAACACCGCACTCACTTCTCTTAATGTTTACGGTACAGCGATTTCGGCACTTGATGTTACTCAGAACACCGCATTGACTTCATTAGTCGTCAAATCAACCTCTCTGACATCGCTGGATGTCTCGAAGAATACGGCGCTGACATCACTCGATGTGTCTGAAACATCGTTGACGAACATGGATGTATCCTACAACACAGCACTCACAACAGTTGTCTGCACAAGTTGTAAATTCAAGGGATTAAAAATAGGAACATACGTAACTGTGTCCGGCAAGAAAGGGATAGTTTTCTATTCCTCGGGAAGTACAGCAAAAATTGTCTCAACCGATGAGGCATCTAAGAAGTGGGAATACAATGGCAATTCAACAGGCGCTACGAGTACATCCGACGGCGCGGCAAACACCAATAAAATACCCAATTCTCCGGCGGCACAATGGTGTCGGGCGAAAGGAACAGCTTGGTACCTCCCTGCAAGAGATGAATTGCTAACCATATATAATAATAAAACAATAATAAATACGGTGTTGTCCTCTATTGGCGGAACACAACTTGGAACCGGCTATTATTGGTCGTCTACTGAAGTCAGTACTGCCGGTTCGTATGGGGTTAGCTTTAGTAATGGCAGTAGCACCCAAAACAATAAGAGTGTTTCATATGCTGTCCGTGCCGTTCGGGCGTTATGATTCCACGATTCATCAATTTGTCGTAAATATAGAATACTGTGTTAAAATTTAACTTAAAGACAGTACGGGTACTGCTCATGTCCTTTGTGGCGATGAGTATGTTCTTCTCCTGCGGTTCTGAGGAGCCGGAAAAGCCCGGGGAGCCGACGGATAAACCGCAGGAGCATGAGCAGGTCTCCGTGACAGGAATATCTCTGGACCCCAAAACGCTTGTTTTGGAAGAGGGCCAGTTGTCCACCCTAACGGCAACGGTCGTTCCGGAGAATGCCACTAACCCGAAGGTCCTCTGGACAAGCGGGGATGACAAGGTCGCCACGGTAGCAGACGGTCTAGTCAAGGCCGTCAAGGCCGGGAATACGGCCATCACCGCCACGACGGAGGACGGCGGCAAGACGGCCATCTGTATGGTGACCGTCAAGGCACGGATTATCCCTACTGTCACGATCAGCAAGACATCGCTTGACTTGACAGAGGGGGATATGGAGACTCTTACCGCAACGGTGGGTCCGGAGGAACTATCGGACAAGACGGTCACGTGGACGTCTTCGGATGTGAATGTGGCCGTGGTTGACAATGCCGGCCGCGTCATCGCGGTGGATGCCGGGGTCACAACGGTAAAGGCCTCGGCGAATGGAGGAGGGGGAGTATCAGCATCCTGCACCGTCACCGTCAGGAAGGGCGTAATCAGCCCGACCATTGTGGATCTCGGTCTGAGCGTCTATTGGGCTACCTGCAACCTGGGGGCGGCGTCTCCGGAAGAGTACGGCGACTATTATGCCTGGGGCGAGACGGAGACAAAGCAGAATTATAGTTGGGAGACTTACCTGTGGTGTAATGGCTCGTATAATACGCTTTCTAAATACAACAACTACTCATCCTATGGCATTGTCGATAACATCGTGCAACTCCAGCCGGACGATGATGTGGCGCATGTCAAACTGGGCGGGAATTGGCGTATTCCCACCAATGATGAATGTGAAGAGTTGACATACCAGTGCACGTGGCAGTGGACAAGCCTGAATGGCGTGATCGGCTATAAGGTGACCGGCCGGACGGGCAATTCGATATTCATTCCTGCTGCCGGGTACAAGAGCGGGACGAATCTCGCCAACGCAGGCATTCGCGGGGATTACTGGTCTTCTGTTCAGGTCGACGGCATTCCTTATCAGGCATGCAACCTGGACTTCGACAAATCCGGTTTTTACCGGCATTTCGATGACGAACGCTATTACGGACGTTCCGTCCGCCCTGTGACATCCAATCCGGTGGTTCCGGTAACATCCATAACGATGAACAGGAACACCCTCTATCTCGTAAAGGGCTCTTCTGCAGTCCTGACGGCGCAGGTCCGTCCCGATAACGCGACCGACAAGACCATCACCTGGACTTCTTCCGTCCCGTCCGTGGCCACGGTGAGTCAGGAGGGGAGCGTTACTGCTGAGAGGGCGGGAAGCGCTATCATTACGGCGAGCGCCGGAAACAAGACGGCAACCTGCATCGTGACGGTGAGCGACAATGCGATAGGCGTAACGTCCGTCACGCTCAATAAGAATGCGATGAGCCTCGTATCGGGCTCCTTTGAGTCCTTGACGGTCACGGTCAATCCCGCCAACGCGACCAATGTCGTGACGGCATGGACATCGTCCGACGGTTCCGTTGCAACGGTTGATAATTATGGGATGGTCAAGGCGAAGAACCCCGGCAAATCGACGGTAACGGTGACTGCGGGGGGCAGGAGCGCCTCCTGTGTCGTGACGGTGAAGAGCAAGGATGTCAACCCCGGCGGGATTGAAGGCACGGTAGAGGAAGGTTTGGACTAAAAAAGATGAGAATTATGAAACGAGATATGATCAGGAACTGCTCCCTCTTGCTTCTCCCCCTCCTTCTTCTATCCTGCGAGATGGAGAAGTCTATGGATGAGACCCTGGTGAAAGCCCCGGATGTCCAGGCTCGGCTCGGGACTGAGACCAAGACCGTGCTGTCCACGGACGCGGCCGGGAACGGCACCGTCAGCTGGCTGCCCGGAGAAAAGATCAACGTTTTCTTCAACACGGCGGGGATTGCCTATACGTCATCCAATACGGAGACAACGACGGAAACTACCTTCACGACGGACGGACAGGTTACCATCAAAGACCTGGAAAGCGGCAATGTCTGGGCCCTGTATCCCTTCGACGCCTCGGCGCAGAGCGACGGGAACCACATCACGACCCGGCTCTCCAATGAGCAGAGGGGCGTGGCGGGGACGTTCGATACCAATTTCTATCCGCTTCTGGCACATTCAAGCTCGACGGACCTGTCGTTCTATAATGTGTGCGGAGGCATCAAGTTCAGCCTGTCCCGGGGTGATATCTATAAGGTCGTTCTGCGTAGTAGTGCCGAGGAAGCCCTTGCTGGGCGAGTGTCTCTCTCCATGAACGGCGGCCGTCCCCGGGCGGAGGTGCTCTCGGGGGACAGCGTCATCACACTGACCCCCCAAGACGGTGCCGCCTTCCAGAAGGATCAGGATTACTATATCGTGTGCCTTCCGGGGACGCTGTCGCAGGGATTCCAGATGGATTTTTATTCCATGACAGGGAAGAAGGCTACCTATAAAAAGGACGAATCCTTTACGGTCAAGCGCGCCGTGTTCGCGAAGAAAGAGCACATTGACGAGGGGGTTGACGAGTGGGCTGACAATCCCGAGATGACAGGCGGCAAGCGCAGCGGCCTTTATCTCGGCATCACGGGATTCAACCAGGAACTGTACACCTATCCCATCACCCGTCTGAACGAAGTGACGATCTCGGATTTCAACGCCTTCGTCAACGGTCTTCAGATGAAGAACGGATCCCTGCTATGCTACGGGGTTGACCAGTCTATAGACCGGCTCAAGGAGGCGGTCTTCCCGGACGATCTCTGTGCGGTAGCCCTTGTCACCTTTACGGACGGCCTCGACCAGGGGTCCGTGATGATGAACCCCGCTTACGGGTCTGAAGAAACCTATCTGGATGCCATCCAGAACCGGATTCAGGACGAGAACATATCCAATCATCACATCATGGCCTATTCCGTAGGAATGAAAGGCTCCGACGTGAGCGATGTCGTCAAGTTCCGCCATAACCTCCAGAAACTTGCCTCCAGCAGCGACAACGCCTTCGAGGTCAACAGTATGTCTGAAGTCAACAGCCGCCTGCAGGCGATTGCCAAGAAGGTGACGGCCATCTCGTATATCTATGACTTCTCGATTACCATTCCCGGTCAGTCAGACGGAACCCGTGTCCGTTTCACGTTCGACAATGCGAGTGACGCGGCCAATTCCTCTGCTTATATCGAAGGAACGTTCCGTCTGGGCGATTACTCGCTTCACGACGTGACTTATCACGGATTATCCTCCACTTCAGGGAACACGATCCGTGGAAACGTGAACGGCATCTTTGTGACGTTCGCCTTCGACTCGGTCCGGATCGACAAGGGCAGGACTCTGGAGTCCGGCTCGATAGCCCAGTGGGCATACGTTTCCTCCACCGGCAAGTGGCAGGTCAATTCCGAGTTCGACGCCAACCAGAATATGGACATCGAAGTCACCAAGCAGTCCGTCGCGGTGATGCTGGTGCTGGACTGCTCCAATTCGCTGGACAATCAGTACAACACGATGCTGGGCCACGCCAGATCGTTTATCCGTGCCCTTCAGGAGGCCTCTTACGATCCCTATGCTGTGTCGTCGGTCAGGTTGGATCAAACGACCAGGACGGTTTATGTCGGAGATTCTTTCCCTTTAAAGGCGATCGTCGGCCCCGATACGGCTCGGGACAAATCCGTCCTGTGGACGACGTCCGACCCGGAAGTGGCTATCGTGGATCAGGAGGGCCTGGTCACTGCGGTCAGTCTCGGGAGTGCTGTTATCACGGCGACAACGATGGACGGCGGCTATACGGCAAACTGCAATGTGACGGTGAAGCCGGTTCCGGTAACAGGTGTTTCGCTTGACAAGAGATCCGTGACACTGATAGAGGGCGAGGAACTTATATTGACGGCAACGGTATCTCCGGAGAATGCTAGCGACAAGAGTGTGACCTGGTCGTCATCCGATAGTGCTATAGCTTCAGTTGACAATAGCGGAAAGGTGACGGCAAAGAAAACAGGTAATGCTACCATTAAAGCCACTGCTAATGATGGAAGCGGGGTATTCGCTTCCTGTGCGGTCCGCGTGAAGGAACCTTATACTGCTGTGGCCGGAGAAGCAGTTGATCTTGGGTTGAGCGTGAAGTGGAGTTCGACGAATCTTGGCGCAACGTCTCCAAGCGATTATGGCGATTATTTCGCCTGGGGCGAGACTTCGCCTAAGGAAGATTACGGTTTTGCAACTTATGAATTGTCCAACGGTTCATGTTCAACGTTGACGAAATATAATAACAGCAGCAGTTACGGTGCTGTGGACAACAAGACAGAGTTCAAAGACTACGATTATGTGGATGATGCTGCAAGACAGGCACTCGGCGGGAAATGGCGTATTCCGACAGATGCTGAGTGGACGGAACTCCGGGAGCAGTGCACGTGGGAATGGACATCAAATTTCAAAGGGACAGGCATCGCAGGTAGAATCGTCACCAGCAAAAAGACGGGATATACGGACAAGAGTATTTTCCTTCCCGCTGCTGGCTACCGGTACAATACCGATCTCTACACTGCCGGTTCCCGCGGCTGGTACTGGTCTTCGTCCCTCTATACGTTCCTCCCGTTCAACGCGTGGGGCGTCTACTTCAATTCCGGCGATGTCGGCAGGCGCGACACCACCCGTGACCAAGGGTGGTCCGTTCGTCCAGTTTTCTCCCGTCCTGTTGAGTCCATCACATTATCTAAGACTTCTTTGGACTTGATAGAAGGTGGCTCTTTCACCCTTATCGCAACAGTGACTCCGACCGATGCCACCAACAGGTCTGTCAACTGGACATCTTCGGACACATCTGTCGCTACGGTTGATGAAACCGGCAAGGTTAAAGCCATATCCAAAGGTACTGCCACCATCAAGGCTGAGGCAAATGATGGCAGCGGGGTATTCGCTTCCTGTGCGGTCCGCGTGAAGGAACCTTATACTGCTGTGGCCGGAGAAGCAGTTGATCTTGGGTTGAGCGTGAAGTGGAGTTCGATGAATCTTGGCGCAACGTCACCAAGCGATTATGGTGATTATTTCGCCTGGGGCGAGACGGAGCCTAAGGACAATTACATTTGGGCGACTTATAAATTGTGCAATGGTTCATCTTCAACGTTGACGAAATATAATAACAGCAGCAGTCACGGAACTGTGGACAACAAGACAGAGTTCAAGGACTACGATTATGTGGATGATGCTGCAAGACAGGCACTCGGCGGGGAATGGCGTATTCCGACAGATGCTGAGTGGACGGAACTCCGGGAGCAGTGCACGTGGGAATGGACATCAAATTACAACGGGACAGGCATCGCTGGTAGAATCGTCACCAGCAAAAAGACGGGATACACGGACAAGAGTATTTTCCTTCCCGCTGCCGGTCGCCGGTACGGCACGAATCTCGACAATGCGGGTTCCTACGGTTTCTACTGGTCCTCGTTTCTCGATACGGACCGTCCGCGCGGCGCGTGGAACGTCTACTTCGGTTCCGACTATGTCGGCAGGGGCGGCGACAGCCGTTACTGCGGGCAATCTGTTCGTCCAGTTTCAGAATAATACGACGTCTAGGGCTTTTTGCCCAGCTGTAAAAATAGATTGTCACAATTTTTAATAAGTTCTTATGACACAGTTTATTAACGCTCCGTACAAAAAGGTTGATTCTTATCAGAATGTTTATGCAAATAATCTGAAGGTAGTTCAAGGGCAGTATCGTCTTTGGAGGTATGTTTATGATTATGAAGTAGAAGAGCCCAAACTTGAACCAGTCCCCTTAAAGTTAAAGAGTAAGAAAGGCTTGCCATTGTTTCGTTATGTGTCTGCATCTAATTTTCTTTCGGATTTAAATGCATCTCAGTTGTCGTTTATCTCTCCCAAGTTATGGAATGACCCATTTGAGCAGCAGTTCTACAGAGAAGAAGGGATAAGTATAAATGGAAAGACATATTATATTAGATGTATCTGTCTTACTTATGACTGGATAGAAAGTGAGGAAGCTGCCTGGAACCGGTCGGCAGATATTCAAGATACAATAAGGGTGGAATTTGATTTTGATAATCTTTGTTCGATACTCGGGAATGCTGCTGACTATAATTTCTTTTTTAGCGTGGTTGATTATTCTTTACCTCGTAAGGACATCGTGAAACTAGCAAAAGAGTTGAAACGAGGGACGAAGATTCCTGCTTCTTTGGATGAGTATCTAAATATGCTGAGTCTTAAGAGAAAAGCCTTTTCTTTCGAGAATGAATTACGCATATTTATGGTTGGCGAGAATCCGTTTAATGACGATATTGTTCATATAAAATATCCTGTCCAGCCTATCAACTCGGTTTGCCTTCCTCCACAAAAAGGAAGTGAATTATTATCCTGCGTAGAAAAGGCCGTGATAGATAGGCAGACAAAGGTTTTAAAGTCCAAATTATATGACATTGATTAATAAAGTGAATGAGATTTAATCCGCTGAACTCAAGAACTTTGCAACTTTCGGACTTTCAATAATTTTAAGGAACTTTTTGAGTCTTTATTGGATAGTAATGGAATAATAATTTGCCCATGTCTTCTATGAAAAAGTATCTTCCCCTCCTTGCCGCCATTGCGCTACTGTTAGTGGGCTGCGCCACCAAATCTGACATCGAGTCCCTCCAGCAGCAGATTAACAACTTGACGAACACGCAGATTGCGACAATCAATATGCAGGTCGCCAACATCCAGAAGTCGATCGGCGATTTGTCCGAGGTTGACAGGGAACTTAAGGGCCTTATCACGGGATTGCGTGAGGATCTTGAGGAACTGGACGGAGAGTTGGACACCAAGTATCAAGAGATCACTCAGGCATTGGACGCCCTCGAGAATGAGGATGCCCTGCTGGATCAGCGGATAAAGGATCTCAAGACGTATTGCGACCAGCAGGATAGTGGCGTAAAGAATTGGGCGACAACTACTTTTGCCACCCTTGAGCAGCACAGCGCCGTCCTTACGGAGATGGCCGGCATCAAGACTCGCCTGGGAGAGTTAACGCAGATGATATCGGATCTGGATACGAGTTTGTCCCAGAAGGTATCGGATGTAGAGGGTCGGTTGAATGCCGCAATTGCCAGCTCGGAAAGTTCCGTGAAGGCATGGGTAAACGAGAAACTTGCCGACTATTATACCATTGCCCAGATAGAGGCAAAGCTGAAGATTCTGGAAGACGGATATAAGGAGGGGGATGAATCCCTGTCAACGGAGATATCGACGCTCCGGAGCAGCCTAGAGACGGCGAAGACAGAGTTGACGACTGCTTATCAGACGGCAGTTGCCGCGGCGATAGAGCAGAACAACGGCGTCATCAATGCGAAGATCGCCGCCGATATCAAGACAGCCTCGGATGCCTTACGGGCTCAGATTGACGAAATGAAGGGTCGATTGGACAGCATCGAGTCCAGGCTGTTATCGCTTGAAGCGTCCGTGGCCGAGTTGATCGGGATGGTGCAGTCTATTGTCGTAGTGCCGGATTATTCGGATGGGTCGGTGAGGATTTCAAACACCACCGACAATACGATTCGATTCGAGGTTTATCCGCTTACCGCCGCAGCCGCGATTGCAGAGAAGGGGACATCTATCTTTACACTGGATTATGTAGAAACGACGACCAAAGCAAACGGCATTCTCGCCAATCTTCCGATCACGGCGGTGTCGTTTACGGATGAACTTCTGGTGCTCTCCGTGGATGGCTCCGGACTACCCGAAAGCGTGCTGTCCGGCAGTATCTCAGCCAATGCACGACTTAAAATCTCCGATGGGAACATGACTAAGAGTTCGGCGTATTTTCGATTGACGTATTGGGAAGACAAGGGTATCCGCACAGTTGCCGATCTACTTAATTTCGCTATGGCTGTGAATGCGGGGGAGTCAATGGCCGATTGGGTATCGGACGGCGCCGTCATGTTGAAAGCCGATATCGATATGGCGGAGCTGACGATTAATTGGGACGGCATCGGTACCGAAGAACATCCCTTTACCGGTAAATTCAACGGAAACGGGCACTCTATTTTGAACCTCAAAAAGGCCAAGGCCGGATTCTTCCATTTCTGCAAGGATGCTTCGATCAGCAATCTCATCATCGGAACGGGATCCACGATGTCTCTTTCGGGCTCGTTTGATGAGCAGGTGGCTTGGGGCGGCATTGCCGACAAGGCCGAGAATTCGACCTTCTCGTGCTGTACCTATTCCGGTGCCATCGAGTTCGAGCAGTCCTCGAGCGGGGAGGCTTATATCGGAGGTATCCTCGGCAAAGGTGATGCCTCAACCCGGGTTCTCAGTTGCCGGACCGATGGAACGATCACGCTCTCGTCCGATTCGACTTCGATGACAATCTATGCCGGCGGCATTGCGGGAGAGGCCGGAACGGTCTCCCGCAATGAGTTCAGCGGCGAAATCAAGTGCCTTACCGGAGCGATCTGCCGCATCGCCGGCATCATTCCTTCCCTGGGTGAAAACAACAAAGTTACCGACAATTCCTTCCTCGGAACCCTGACTCTGAACGGATCCTCGGTGAATATGAAAGTCGGCGGACTCTATGCCGAAATCGAGGGTACCCGGGCCTTCGACGAAGCTTCCGACAAGTCCGTCGTCTCGGGAACGATCGATATCCTTAAGTTCGGAACCAGTACGAGTGCTCACCATTATGTTGGTGGAATGGTCGGATATCTTGGGGGCGATGCATACCTGAACATCGCCGGCTACACGTCACAGACCAATATCAACCTGAATTACGCCGAGGACCGTGTCGCGCAATATCTCTGCATCGGCGGTTTCCTGGGCGGATGCGACCTCGAGGCACCCGTGTCCGGCATTGCCATGGACGGCGTTATCAACCAGGGGACGGTTTCCATCAAATACGATACAAGGACCTGGATTTCTGTCCGCCGTACCTGCGTGGGTGGTATGGCCGGTCTGCTCAACGGTCCGGCGACCTTCAAGAACTGCGTGAACCAGGCGGAACTCGGAGCGAAGACAGGCGGTGACTACAGCGCCAAGTCCAATGCTTTCTCCGTCATTATGGGCGGTATCGCCGGATTGGGCTTCGGTGGAAATATGGAATTCGAAAAGTGCAGCAATCTCTTCCCGCTCACGAACAACTTCTACTCCAACCACTGGCTGGAGAGTTACTCCGGCGAACTCCGTACCACGCCTGCGACCGGCGGCATGATCGGCGCCTTCAATTACAACAAGACGTTTCAGGAGATGCACCTGAAGATCAGCAACTGTACCTCAAGGGGCAATATGACCGCTTGCCGCGGTTTCTTCGGCGGAATGGTCGGCTTTGCCTACGATGCGGAAATTTCCAATTGTTCCTGGGAAGGGAACTCTGCCTGGACTTCCGACGTGATGGCTAACCAGGCGCCCTACAAGGGCGGTATCGCAGGCGTACTCGGAAAGGGCTCGATCAGCGGTTGTACGGTCCGGGGCGACATCTACGCCAGCATGGCCGGTTCGGCCGAATCGGCGGACGGCGGCGGCATCCTGGCCCGCGCGTATGGCTCAGAAGACGTGACCGTCACCGGATGCTCGTATTTCGGTAATATGGAGAGCCGCAGCACGACTTCCACGCCGGTAGTCAGTCAGCTGGGAGGCATCGTCGGCTGCGCAACGGAAAAAACCATGATTGCTACCTGCAAGTTCGGCGGTTCCATCAAATCGATTCCCATTTCTGCGAATAATCTCTCGGAGATGGTTGTCGGTGCTGGAACGCCGGCCTGGATCACGGGTTTAACCTACTGGGATGGAAATTAGAAAACTGATCTCTATGAAAAAGTATTTACCTTTCCTTGCCGCCATTGCGTTACTGTTAGTGGGCTGTGCCACCAAGGCTGACATCGAGTCCCTCCAGCAGCAGATTAACAACCTGACGAACACGCAGATTGCGACAATCAACATGCAGATTGCCAATATCCAGAAGTCGATCGGTGATTTGTCTGATGTTGACAGGGAACTGAATGGCCTTATCACGGGACTTCGTGCGGATCTTGAAGGGTTGGACGGAGAAGTTGACACCAAGTATCAAGAGATCACTCAGGCATTGGACGCCCTCGAGAATGAGGATGCCCTGCTGAATCAGCGGATAAAGGATCTCAAGACGTATTGCGACCAGCAGGATAGTGGCGTCAAGAATTGGGCGACAACTACTTTTGCCACCCTTGAGCAGCACAGCGCCGTACTTACGGAGATGGCCGGCATCAAGACTCGCCTGGGAGAGTTAACGCAGATGATATCGGATCTGGATACGAGTTTGTCCCAGAAGGTATCGGATGTAGAGGGTCGGTTGAATGCCGCAATCGTCAGTTCGGAGAGCTCCGTCAAGGCATGGGTGAACGAGAAACTTGCCGACTATTATACCATTGCCCAGATAGAGGCAAAACTGAAGATTCTGGAAGATGGATATAAGGAGGGGGATGAATCCCTGTCAACGGAGATATCGACACTTCGTGGCAGCCTCGAAACGGCTAAGACGGAATTGACGACCGCGTACCAGACAGCTATTGCAACGGCGATTGAGCAGAACTACGGCGTTATCAATGCGAAGATTGCCGCTGACATCAAGACGGCCTCGGATGCACTCCAGGGCCAGATTGACGAAATGAAGGGTCGCTTGGACAGCATCGAGTCCAGGCTGTCATCGCTTGAGGCGTCCGTAGCCGAGTTGATCGGGATGGTACAGTCGGTTGTCGTTGTGCCGGATTATTCGGATGGGTCGGTGGGGATTTCAAACGCCACCGACAATACGATTCGATTCGAGGTTTATCCGCTTACAGCCGCTGCCGCGATTGCAGAAAAAGGGCCCTCTATCCTTTCAATAGATTATGTAGAAACGACGACTAAGGCAAACGGCATTCTCGCCAATCTGCCCATCACGGCAGTATCATATGCGGACGAACGTCTGGTATTATCGGTGGATGGCTCCGGGTTGCCCGAAAGTGTGTTGTCCGGCAGTGTCTCAGCCAATGCACGACTTAAAATCTCCGATGGGAACATAACGATGAGTTCGGAGTATTTCCCGTTAACCATTACCGGTGGGTCCGGCGAGGATCCGATTCCCGAAGATGCTATGGATCTTGGCTTGTCCGTGTATTGGGCTACGTGTAACATCGGCGCCAGCAAGCCTGAGGACTACGGCGACTATTATGCCTGGGGCGAGACGGAGCCGAAAGAGAATTACTCCTGGTCAACCTACAAATGGGGAACAAGTTCCACATCGTTAACGAAGTATAATACGGATAGTTCATGTGGTCCTGTAGATAACAAGACAGTATTAGATCCGGAGGATGATGTTGTCCGTGCAAAGCTCGGTGACAATTGGCGTATGCCTACGTATGAAGAGTGGACAGAACTCTGTACAAAGTGCACCTGGGAGTGGACAACAAACTATAACGGAACTGGAGTAAAGGGAAGAATAGTCACAGCGTCCAACGGCAACAGCATCTTCCTTCCCGCTGCCGGTTACCGGGACGGCACGAATCTCTACGGTGCCGGTTCCAACGGCTACTACTGGTCCTCGTTTCTCACCACGGACGGTCCGGACCGCGCGTGGACCGTCTACTTCAGTTCCGGCGGTGTCGGCGGGTACGACGACCTCCGTTGCCTCGGGCAATCTGTGCGTCCAGTTTCAGAATAAAAGTCGGGCCAGGCGAAAGCCAGCCCGACAGCGGTTTGCTTTGTGCGGACCGCATTAAAACTTTAAATCTTGGGCGAAGCCCTCGCGCCGGAGACGGCTAACGTCCTCGAGGCGCCCTTTCCCATGAGGCCGGAATGGCAAAGCCGCTCCGGCCTCCAAAAATTTGGGAATGGGAGGTATTTCGCCCAGCGTTCCCGACCCTGCAATCCGTTGCGGGGTCAAGAGCAAATACCCGCCAGGCCTTTTCCCCGTTGCTCTGCGGGTTTGGCCGGGAGGCACAGATGCCCGATCTGGGTCGGGCATGACAGGGGGAGGAAGCGCAGAATTTCGCGGATTATTTGACACATCCTACCCTTCCACACCGAGGATGCGCAGATTTTCTGGGGTTTTCTGACACATCCTCTCCTGCAGACCGGTTGTGCATCACGAAAGCGGCCCGTACGTGCCTTTACCCCCTGCGGTGTGGCTGCAATCGACAAAATTTGCAAGTTCGGGGTAAAAATGCTACATTTGCAGACTGAAAGCGAAATGTTTACCCCTGGAAGGAATCCGGATTATGCTGAATATCTTTTATCGGAAAGACGGGAAAATCGCGATGGCCAACGGTGCGAAGGCCCTGAAAGGGCTGGACCTTGCCGAGGTGGTGTGGATGGATCTGATCGATCCGTCCGGCGATGAGAAGAGGGCCGCGGAGGCCTTCCTCGGTACCGAGATCCAGAGCCGCGCGCAGGCCGAGGAGATTGAGAGTTCCTCCCGTTATTTCGAGACGGATGACGCCATTTTCGCCAATACCAACTTCCTGACGCCCGGTTCGGACGAATATATGATGCAGCCGGTGTCGTTCACCCTGGTGGACGATACGCTGACGACCCTCCGCGAGGTGCCGCTCCGCAGTTTCACCGACCTCCAGCGGCGCATGCAGGTCAATCCGAAGCAGTATCCTTCCGGCTTCTCGATCTTCGCCAGCATCCTGGACCAGCGTGTCGACCTCGACGCCGATATGATCGAGATCCTCGCGAAGGAGATCACCCAGTACGCCAAGCGCATCAACCAGCAGGAAGACATCAACGAGGATCTCCTCCTGGATATCAACCAGCTGCAGGAGAACAGCATGGTCGTCCGCGAGAACGTCGTCGACAAGCAGCGTCTCATCTCCAACCTGATGAAGAGCGCCAAGTATCCCAAGGACCTTGAGGGCCGCCTCAACGTGCTCCTGCAGGATATCTCCTCGCTGATCAACCATACCAACTTCATCTTCGAAAGACTCGAGTATCTGCAGGATACCGTGGTCGGTCTCATCAACCTCGACCAGAACCGCATCATGAAGGTGTTCACCCTCATCTCCCTCCTGCTGATGCCTCCGACCCTGATCGCCAGTTTCTACGGCATGAACGTCCGCCTCCCGATGATCGGCGCCGACGATCCCAACGCCACCTTCTGGAACTGGATCATCATCATCGCCGTGATGCTGGCCTCCGTCGCCGGCGTCTGGTTCATCTTCAAACGGAAGAAACTCCTGTAGATTATCATCTCTGCAGGAATGCAGTTATATCAGTTTCAGAGACCGTGGCCGCCCGTGGCCTCGTGAACGGGAGGGGCCCGCAACCAAAGGTTGTGGGAGGGATGGAGGAGCGAAGCTCCGGAAGTTTCGGAAACTGATATAACGGAATTCCTTAAAAAAGATTTGTATGTTCAAAGATATTTTTATACCTTTGCACGCTTTTTTGAGAAAGCACATAAAATAATGTTAAACCCCTAGTATTGTTTGTAAAAATCATTATGGAAGAAAACAAGACTGTACTCAATGCTTCGGTCGCTCCCGAGGAATTCAACTGGGAAGCGTTCGAGAATGACGGTGTTCAGCAGGAAGACCGCACCCAGGACGCCGCCCTTTACGACCAGACCCTCTCGAAGGTCGTCGAAAACGAGGTCGTGGAAGGTGTCGTCACCGCGATCAACAAACGCGAAGTCATCGTCAACATCGGTTACAAGAGCGAAGGCGTCATCTCCGCTCCCGAGTTCCGTTACAACCCTGACCTCAAGGTCGGTGACAAGGTCGACGTCTATGTCGAGTCTGCCGAAGACCGCAAGGGTCAGCTCATCCTTTCCCATAAGAAGGCACGCGCCCACAAGGCTTGGGATATGGTCAATGCAGCATATGACAACAACGAAATCGTCAAGGGTTTCATCAAGACCCGCACGAAAGGCGGCATGATCGTCGACGTGTTCGGTATCGAGGCCTTCCTCCCCGGCAGCCAGATCGACATCAAGCCCATCCGTGACTACGACGTTTTCGTGGGCACCACGATGGATTTCAAGATCGTCAAGATCAACCAGGAATTCCGCAATGTCGTCGTCTCCCACAAGGCCCTTCTCGAGGCCGAGCAGGAGCAGCGCCGCGCCGAGCTCATCTCCAAGCTGGAGAAGGGCCAGGTTCTCGAAGGAACTGTCAAGAACATCACCAACTACGGTGTGTTCGTCGACCTGGGCGGTGTGGACGGTCTCATCCACATCACCGACCTCAGCTGGGGCCGCATCTCCCATCCGGAAGAGGTGGTCACCCTCGGCGAGGAGATCAAGGTCGTCGTCCTTGACTTCAACGATCAGCAGAAACGCATCGCCCTCGGTCTGAAGCAGCTCAGCGCCCATCCTTGGGACAACCTGAGCGCCGACGTCAAGGTGGGCGACACCGTCAAAGGCAAGGTCGTCGCCGTCGCCGATTACGGTGCATTCGTGGAAGTGGAGCCCGGTGTCGAGGGTCTCATCCACGTCAGCGAGATGTCCTGGTCTCCCAGGCTTCACAGCGCGCAGGAATTCCTTACCCTCGGTCAGGAGGTGGAGGCCGTCGTCCTCACCCTCGACCGCGAGGCCCGCAAGATGTCCCTCGGTCTCAAGCAGCTCACTGCCAACCCCTGGGACACCATCCGCGAGAAATATCCTGTCGGCAGCCAGCAGAAAGCGACCGTCCGCAACATCACCAACTTCGGCGTCTTCGCCGAGCTTGAGGACGGCGTTGAGGGCCTGATCCACATCAGCGACCTCAGCTGGAACAAGATCAAGCATCCTTCCGAGATGGTCCAGAGCGGTGACGTCATCGATGTCGTCATCCTCGACTTCGACGAGCAGAGCCACAAGCTCAGCCTCGGCCACAAGCAGCTCACCCCGAATCCTTGGGACGAGCTCGAGGCCAAGTATCCTGTCGGCACGACCGTTGAGGGTACTGTCGCCGCCATCGGCGAGAAGGGTGCCACCATCAAGTTCGAGGACGGTACCGAGGCTTTCTCCTTCGTACGTGAACTCGTTAAGGAAGATGGCAAGCAGGCCATCGTCGGCGAGACGCTCCCGATGAAGGTTGTCGAGCTTCGCCGCAGCACCCGTCGCGTCATGGTTTCCCACCTGCGTACCTACCAGGAGGTGAAGGAAGCGAAGGTTGCCGCCGAGGCCGAGAGCACCAAGAAGGCTGTCAAGAAGATCCAGAGCAACGTCGAGAAGACCACGCTCGGTGACATCTCCGAACTGGCAGCCCTGAAGGACAAACTCGCAAAGGGTGAGTAATCCTCAAAATTGTTTTTCGGTAACGATGCTCGGCACGGCTTCGGCCATGCCTGTATCAGACCGGAACCCCAGCGCCCAGGCACTCCACGTGCGTGGGCGCTTTTTCCTCGTGGACTGCGGCGAAGGCGCCCAGCGGGCGATGGTCCGCTTCGGCGTTCCGCTTCAGCGGATCGATTCCGTCTTTATCACGCACATCCACGGAGACCACGTCTACGGCCTGCAGGGCTTCCTGTCCACCCTCGGGATGGGTGGGCGGCTTGCTCCGCTGGACATTTTCGGCCCGCACAATCTGGGCCCCATCCTGAAATTTTTCCTCTCCTACAACGACTGGATTCCCTACGAAATCCGCTTCCATCCGCTGGAGATGAAGGCCCCTGAACGGATCGTGGATACGCATTCCTCGGAGGTTATCGCCTTCCCGCTCAGGCACGGCATCGAGACCTTCGGCTTCCTTTTCCGCGAAAAGGAGCCGCTCTGGAATGTCCATAAGGACGCGATTGAGAAGTACGGCCTCACCCTTACCGAAATCGGAACGCTCAAGCGGGGAGAGGACGTGCTCCGCGGGGATGTCGTAATCCCGAACGGGGAAGTGGCCTACAAGCCCTACGTGCCTCGCAGTTATGCGTATGTGAGCGATACGGCTGTCTTCCCGGAAGAGATCGAATGGCTGAAGGGGACCGATGTCATCTATCACGAGGCGACCTATCTGGAAGCGCATCGCGATAAGGCGACGGCCCGTCAGCACAGCACGACGCTCGATGCGGCCCGCGTGGCCCTCGAGGCCGGTGCAAAACGCCTTCTGATCGGCCATTTCTCATCCCGGAACCGCGACGCCGCCCTTTACGAGGCCGAATGTCGCACCGTTTTTCCCGAAACAATCGCCGTCTCCGACGGGGATGTGTTTGAAATTTGAAAGGGAATTCCTATCTTAGCAGAGATTATTGCCAAGAACGAATATGTCGAGAAAAAGAAAGAAATCTTCCGTCGGCCGGTTGCTGGTATGGCTGCTCATCCTCGTGGCCGGCGTCCTGGTCCTGCTGTTTTTCACCGGCAGGGTCTATCAGGATTACCGGGGCCGTGCCTTCTCCCGCCAGTTTGAGATGTGCGTCACCCCCGAAATGACGCCCCAAACGGTCCTGGACAGCATCCTGGCCCTGGGCTATGCCCGCGACGAGGCCAGTCTCAAGCGCTGCTTCGCCCGGATCGGCACCGACAAGGCCGTCAAGCCCGGCCATTACACCTTCGACACCCGCAGTTCCGCCATTTACATCGCGCGGATGCTCGCCAGGGGCTGGCAGTCTCCGGTCAACCTGACCCTTTCCGGCACGATCCGCACCAAAGGCGGCCTGGCCCGCAAAATTGCCAACCAGGTGATGCTCGATTCCGCGACCGTGGCGGACGCGCTCCGTTCCCCGGAATTCCTCGCAGCCTACGACACCGACACGACGATGCTCTTCGCCAGCATCATCCCCGATACCTACCAGGTCTATTGGACAGCCTCGCTGGAGGAGATTTTCGCAAAATTCCGTCAGGGATACGAGACCTTCTGGACACCCGAGCGCGATGCGAAAGCGCAGGCAATCGGCCTCACCCGTGAGCAGGTCGCGACCCTCGCCTCCATCGTGGACGGCGAATCCCGCTACCAGCCCGAGCAGCCCGCCATCGCCGGCGTCTACCTCAACCGTCTCCGCAAGGGGATGAAACTCCAGGCCGACCCGACCGTCGCCTTCTGCTTCGGCTATAGCCTCAACCGCATTCTCACGGCCCACCTCAGCGTGGATTCCCCGTACAACACCTACCGCTACGAGGGCCTTCCTCCCGGGCCGATCTCCTGCCCGCCGAAGAATTGCCTCGACGCCGTCCTGAATCCGGAGCAGCACAACTACCTGTTCTTCTGCGCCGATCCCTCCCTGAACGGCTCGCACGTGTTTGCCGCGACCTACACGGAGCATCTCGTCAACGCCAAGGCCTTCCAGAAGGCCCTTACGGAGCGCCTCCGGGCACAAGGAAAGAAGTAATGGCTCCCGTTTTCGACAATTATTCGCCCGAAGCCCAGGCGCTCATCTCCCGGGCCCGCGGGGTTGCCGAGGCGGCCCTGAAGGAGTACCAGCGGGGGGATGGCACGCCCTTCATCGGTCATGCCGACGGTGTGGCGAAGATTGTCGCGAACGAAATCGGCCTTCCAGGTGAATGCGTCGCCGCCGTGTACCTGCACGAGGCGATGCGGATGGAGGGCGCCGTGGATGTAAAGGCGCTCGGATTCGATGACGGCATCGCGGCGATGGTGGACGGCCTGAACAAGATCGCCACCATCAAGCCGAAGGACACCCGTCTCGAGGCGGAGAATTACAAGAAACTGATCATCCAGTATTCCCGCGACCCGCGGGTGACGGTCCTCAAACTGGCCGACCGCCTGGAGGTGATGCGCAATCTTCAGCTCTTCTCCAAGACATCCCGTGAGCAGAAGATTCTCGAGACCCTGATGCTTTACATCCCGCTGGCGCACCAGCTTGGGCTTTATCTCATCAAAAGGGAGATGGAGGACATCTACCTGAGCTATGCCGAGCCGGAGAAATACCGCCTCATTACCAATAAGCTCAAGGCGACCGAGCGCGATCGGGAGAAGCTGATGGCTGAGTTCATCGAGCCGCTCAAGGCCCGTCTCGACGCGGCCGGGATCCATTACAAGCTCAAGATCCGCACCAAGGCCGCGTATTCGATCTGGGCCAAGATGGAGAAGCAGAAAGTGCCCTTCGAGGGGGTCTATGACGTGTTTGCCATCCGCTTCATCATCGATTGCGAGGATGATCCGAAGGTGGAGAAGGAACTCTGCTGGCAGGTATATTCCTTCGTTACCGAAGAGTATGAGCCCGACACCACCCGTCTCCGCGACTGGATTACCAATCCCAAGCCGAACGGCTACGAGAGCCTGCACATCACCGTCAAGAACCGGGAAGGGGCCTATTTGGAGGTTCAGATCCGTACCCGCCGGATGGATGATATGGCCGAGAACGGATTCGCGTCCCACTGGGCCTACAAAGGCATTAAGCACGAGGAGACGATGGACCGCTGGCTTACTGCCGTTCGCTATGCCCTCGAGCATCCCGGCTCCGATTCGGCGGAGGATATGCCGCAGCCGCCTTCCCGGGAAATCTTCGTCTTCACCCCCACCGGCGAGCTCCGGATTCTGCCTGCAGGAGCGACCGTGCTGGATTTTGCCTTCAGCATCCACTCCAAACTTGGTTCCCGCTGCCTCGGCGGCAAGGTCAACGGCAAAGGGGTTTCCATCCGTGAAAAACTCTCCACCGGCGACGTCGTCGAGATTCTCACCGGCAAAAACCAGAAGCCTTCCCCCGACTGGGTCAACTACGTGGTGACCTCCAAGGCCCGCACCAAGATCCGTCAGGCCCTCAGCGAGATGGAATTCGCCAAGGCGGCCGACGGCAAGGAACTCCTGCTGCGGCGTCTCAAGAACTGGAAACTCGAATTCCCCAACGAGATGCAGGCGGAGTTTATGAAACTGCACCGCTTCTCGTCCGTGAACAGCCTTTTTGCGGCCATCGGGGATGGAACGCTTGACGTAAACATCATCAAGGACTATATCCTCTCGGAGGAGCGTCGGCACGCCGAGGCCGTGGAAGCGGCCAAGGCGGCGGAAGCAGCCAAGGTCCGTCACGGTATTTCCGACAGTCACGACGATATTCTGGTGCTGAGCGCCAAGGGGGTCAAGGGTCTCGACTACAAGATGGCGCGTTGCTGCCATCCCGTTTTCGGCGACGACGTGTTCGGCTTCGTGACGCGGGACGCCGGCATCAAGATCCACCGGATGTCGTGTCCGAATGCAGCCCGGCTCATCGAGATGTACCCCTACCGGATTCAGAAGGTTAAATGGGCCGAGACGCCCTCCAGCGGCAACTTCCAGGCAAACGTCAAGGTCACCGTCGACCTCGATTCGGGCACGCCGGGGCGGATTATGGACATCGTTAATTCCTTCAAGGCCTCTATCCGCACCTTCAATGTCACAGAGAACCAGCGGGCCGGGACCTACGAAATCGCGATGAAAATCGCCGTCCCGTCGAGCCTCGAACTCGACAAGGTCATTTCACGCATCAAGCAATTGAAGGGCGTACAGAAAATCGTACGCTAGTCTTTCCACACCTTGAGATACTGCTCCAGGGCCCACATCTCGTCGCGGAAGCGGGCTGCGGCCGCGAAGTCGAGGTCTGCGGCGGCTTTTTGCATCTTGCGCTTGGATTCGGCCGCGGCCTTTTCCACCTGCCCGCGTGACATCGACCGGATGACCGGATCCTGCAGCACGGCGGCGAGGTCGGCGGTAATGTAACCGTCGACGTAGGCGGAGCCGGGCTCCCTTGCCGCATCGTGCCCGAAGCCGACGCTGATTTTGCCTTTGCCCAGGGAGGAAGGGGAGGGGATGTAGGTCGGATCCGAGACAGAGTCGCGCGCGCTGACGAAGCCGCTGATATGGGAGGTGTCCTCCTTGTCGTTTACGAGTTCGCTCAGGAGAATGTTGGACTTGACGCCGACCTGGGTGGGGGTGATGCCGTGGAGGGTGTTGTATTCCTGCTGCTTCCGGCGTCGGCGTTCCGTCTCACGGATGGTCTCGTCCATACTCTGAGTAATGGTATCGGCATACATGATGACAAGGCCGTTGATGTTGCGGGCGGCCCGGCCGGCCGTCTGGGTCAGGGCGCGGGCGCTGCGCAGGAATCCCTCCTTGTCGGCGTCAAGGATTGCCACGAGCGAGACGGTCGGGATATCGAGCCCTTCCCGGAGCAGGTTGACGCCGATCAGCACGTCGAAAAGCCCGTTTTTGAAATCCTCGATGATCTCCACGCGTTCGGCCGTGTCGACATCCGAATGGATGTAGCGGCACCGGATGCCCGTCTTACGGAAGAAGGAATCCAGTTCCTCCGCCATCCGCTTTGTCAGGGTGGTGACGAGGACGCGCTCGTCTTTTTCGGCGCGGACGCGGATTTCCTCCATCAGGTTGTCGACTTGGTTCTGGGTGGGGCGGATCTCGATCGGCGGGTCCAGCAGGCCGGTCGGCCGGACAATCTGCTCGACGACGAGCCCCTCTGAGCGCTCCAACTCGTATTCCGACGGGGTGGCGCTGACGTAGACCGTCTGGGAGGTGACTTCCTCGAATTCGTTGAAGGTGAGCGGCCGGTTGTCGGCGGCGGCGGGAAGCCGGAACCCGTATTCGATCAGGGTTGCCTTGCGGGAATGGTCGCCCCCGTACATCGCGTGGATCTGGGGGAGGGTGACGTGGCTCTCGTCGATGAAGGTGATGAAGTCGTCGGGGAAATAGTCGATGAGGGTGAAGGGGCGCTGCCCGGGCTTCCGCCCGTCGAAGTAGCGGGAATAATTCTCCACGCCGGGACAGTAGCCCATTTCCTTGATCATTTCGATGTCGTATTCGACCCGTTGCTTGAGGCGTTTGGCTTCCAGCGGCTTGTCGATGGATTCGAAGTATTCGAGCTGTTTGACGAGGTCGTCCTGGATATGGCTGACCGCCATCGCGCCCTTTTCTTTGGACGTGACGAAGTTTTTGGCCGGGTAGAGGAGAATTTCGTCGAGGCGCTCGAAGGTGGCGCCGGTGACCGGGTCGATCAGCGAGATGGCGTCGACCTCGTCACCGAAGAATTCGATCCGGGCCGCGTAATCGGCCCCGCCCAGGAAAATGTCGACGGTATCGCCCCTGACGCGGAAGGAACCGCGTTTGAAATCGGTCTCGGTGCGGTAGTAGAGGGCGTCGACAATGCGGTAGAGGAGCCGGGTCATCGAGAGTTGCTCGCCCCGGGTAACTTTGACGGTCTGGTCGTGGAAGTCGTCGGGATTGCCGATGCCGTAGAGGCAGGAGACGCTGGATACGACGATGACGTCCCGACGGCCCGACATCAGGGCCGAGGCCGCGCTGACGCGGAGTTCGTCGATCTTTTCGTTGATGCTGAGATCCTTCTCGATATAGGTGTCGGTGGTGGGAATGTACGCCTCCGGCTGGTAATAATCATAATAGGAAACAAAGTATTCCACGGCGTTGTCGGGGAAGAAGGATTTGAATTCGCCGTAGAGCTGGGCCGCGAGGGTCTTGTTGTGACTGAGGATCAGGGCGGGACGCTGCAGCCTTTCGATGACGTTCGCCATTGTGAAGGTCTTGCCGGATCCCGTGACGCCGAGCAGGGTGACGGCGTCAACCCCCTCGGAAAGCGCTTTCGCAAGGGAATCGATGGCTTCGGGCTGGTCGCCGGAGGGGGCATAGGGGGACTGCAGACGGAATTTCATAAGATTTTTTAAAAATTCTTTGACAAATTTAGCAAAAAAGTTTGCAGATCTAAAAAAATGATGTAAATTTGTGGGTAGAAAGGGGATTGTATACCCGTTTCAGTGAAAAGCAAAAACTAAATTATTGTATAACTAGTTATTATGAAAGGTTTTAAAACAATTCTTGGAGCCATCGCTGTTGCGGCGATGCTCTCCGTCTCCTTCAGCGCCTCCGCACAGGAGAACGCCAATCGCGACGAGAACGGCAAGATCAACCGTGGTGCGTACGAGACCAACGGTTTCTGGTCAAACTGGTTCATCGGCCTCGGTGGCGGCGTTAACACGTATTGGGAGAAGGGTCAGGAAGGTCTCAAGATCGGTATCGCCGGTGAAGGCTTTGTCGGCAAGTGGTTCACCCCTTGCGTCGGTGCCCGTATCGGTTATAAAGGTGTGACCGACCGCAAGCCCATCGAAATCCCCGGCAATGCCAATGAGAAGAATCAGTGGTTCATGCATTCCGTTCATGCGGACATTCTCTGGAACATCTCCAACACCATCGGTGGTTACAAGGAGACCCGTTTCTGGGAGTTCGTGCCTTACTTCACGAGCGTGTTCTACGATCACGTCTACAAGGATGCTGACGGTGCTAAGACCAACAACCTCGAGTGGGCTGCCGGTTTCGGTCTCCTCAATGACCTGCGCCTCCACAAGCACGTTGACCTCTACATCCAGATCCAGGCTGTTATGGCCCGTGCTGCTGCCCTTAGCGCCAGCCCTGAGATGTTTATGTCCATCATCCCCAGCGCCACCATCGGCTTGATGTTCAACCTCGGCAAGAGCAACTGGGACCGTCACAGCAGCATTACGCCTGTTGTCATCCCTGTTCCTTTCACCACCGAGCAGTACAACGCCCTCAAGAAGCGTTGCGAGGAGCTCGAGGCTGAGAATGCGGCCCTCAAGGATCGTATCGCCCAGCTCGAGGCCGAGAACGCCAAGATGAAGGGCCTCAAGGATGGTCACACCTACATCTACAAGGA
>JAEEGL015725144.1_pt1 | contig 30855 bp, 27 predicted proteins | sample 9134231 | NCBI WGS metagenome assembly JAEEGL01 (sample SAMN16246548, study PRJNA631951) | gut metagenome | biome: gut microbiome; feature: rumen; material: fiber-attached | host: Bos | place: Iran: Karaj | collected 2018-10
CAGGTACCCTTTGGAATCCCTTTATTTGTCAGTCTTTGCTCAGCTCGACCGGTGTCGTCAGTATCCTTATTTTCGGGAGCTTCCCGAGCGTATAGTAGTAATTGAACTGCCCGTCCGGCGCGGAAAGATCATTCTCGCCGGTCGCGGGAGGTGCGAATATCTTCAGTGTCAGGTCTGCTGCACCGCTCAGCGGCTTGTCGTAGAACGCGCTCATGAGATCTATCGTCTTCGCAGCGGGAGACTTGTAGAACCACCGCCCGTTCAGCTCTATCATGAGGTTGGAGTCGTCCTCGAAGACGAGCTCGCAGAAGTGCGGGTCGCCGTCGAAGTGTACCGGTATCGCTATGCCCTCCGCGTCCTCGGAGCTGCCCCAGCGGAGCGTCACCGGAAGCGTCAGCTCCCCGCCCTGCGTCATGGATGGCATGAACCACGGGTCGTGGATCACGTCGCGGTAGGTGCGCATAACGGGCTGTTCTATGCCGACATTCGGGTTGTTCGGGTCTTCGGTCTCAAGGCCCAGCCTGCCCCTGTCGCGGAACTGGTAGAACGTTAACCCCGAGAACCACTCGGCGTTGTCCGCTTTCACCATATCGCAGAACATCCTGACCATTTCTGCCTGTTCGTAGGCGCCGGTGACATCGCCGTCCGCATTGAACTCGGACATCACCATGGGCTTTGCCTTGCCGCCGTTGATGTAGCGGAAGCGCTCGTAGCTCGCCTTGGTCATCTCGTAGATGTCGCGCACGGAGTCCCGCTTGTGGGAATTGCCGCCCGGCTCTGCGACGTCGTACGGCCAGCCCCAGTGCAGCGCCATGTACTTGTCCACAGACCAGATGTCGGTCTCGCGGACAGCTTGCGAGAATTCCTTTTCCTTCTCGATCTCGGGTCCGTTTTCAGGATTTTCCACGCCGCCTATGCAGAGTATCGTCTGAACGTTCGGGGCGTGCTCCTTGATGATGCGTGAGGCGCGGCAGTAGAAGTCCGCGACCTCCTGATACGAGCAGCGCTTGTTGAACGAGAACCAGTTGCCCGTCGCTTCGTGGTTGATACGCAGGAGGACACGTCCGAAGGTGCTGAGGTCGTCGCCTATCGCTGCGAGGTGTTCGTCGGAGACTGCGGGGTCGATAGTCAGGGTGAGGGTGACGTCCTGACCGTGCCTGCGCACGTCTCTCATGCAGGTGAAGGGCTCGCCGTCGGTGTTGCCGCCAAGCCCGCCCAGATAGGGGAAGTAGTCGTCGTAGGGGTAATCCCACTGGAAAGAGACGTTTGAGCCCTTCATTGCCTCTGAGATACGCGCGGGCCACTCCTTGTCGAGAGGGTAGTAGCAGTACATCAGACTGATACTGCGGAGCGGTCTGCCGAGCTTATGGAGGATATAGTCCTGATCGACGTATTCGCCTCTTTCGCTGCCGTCGCCGAGGTCGGCGGCGCATTTTGCCTTGCCCATTGTGAGCCTGAAGATCTTTTCCATTTTAAAACTCCTTCTGAGGGTGATCTATAGTTATATTGTACCATAACCACGCGGGATTTGCAACCTCTGGGAGAAACTTTGGCTCCGGGACTGCCCCGAAGCGGGCGGGATATGCTCTGAATAGTGAAAAATGCATATTTTGTCCGGCGGTCATATTTGAAAAATCGGCGATTCTGCGGGGCTCAGACGATTGACAACGCGGTAACGATTTGGTATAATTATTCTTGTATGACTATGGCAAATAAAAAGATATACTGGAGGAGAGGAATTGAATAAGATACTTTTCGTCGCCGGGATAATACTTTCTGTATTCGTGATGGCGGCTAATATATACGCAATGAAATGCACCGAGGAGAAGAAGGAGCAGTCAAAGCGCGGCAAGCTCATCGGAAAGATCGCACTGGAGCTCTCTATCGTTATTTTCGCGATAGGCAACGCTGACCTCTGCGGTCTCATCGACTTCGGACGCTTCAACGGCACCTTCGGGCTCATGGGTATCGCTTCGGTGGCAACGTCCGGTCTGAGGCTCGTCGGAGCGAAGAAGCAATCCCCGCTGTTCCGCTTTGCTGCAAAGGTGGTGCTCGTTGTGTCGGTGCTGGAGCTCACTGTATTCAACATCGCTGCGTACCGCCTGTGGTTCAGGGACTTCCCGGAGGTGACCGTCGGTGCCTCGGATATCTTTCTTGAGGGCGGAGTCACTTACCGTCCGGAGGAGAACGACCTCTACATCAAGGAGGGCGAGGAGGGCGTAATGTCCTTCGGCTACTTCAAGATGCCCGTGGGTACGGTCTTCGCGGATATTTCATTCGAGGGCGGCACGAAGGCTGCTGATATGGTCCTCGATATCAAGGACGACACACAGTCCAACTACTACAGATACGACATCGCGAGCGACAGAGCCGTTACCGGCAAGTGGCGCTCACAGTTCATAGAGTGTGAATTCACGGGCAATGTCACCGAGATGCGCCTGAAGGTCACTCCGCTCAACGGCGGCGAGGCTGTTATCCGCAGCGTCACCTTCAATGCGGATATCCCTGTGGTCGTGAACTGGTACAGAGTGCTGCTGCTCATTGCGGCTTTCTGTCTGGTGTTCGCGGTGATGAACTGCGTTTCCATGCAGAAGGAGGTCGGCAGCAACAGGACATTCTGCCGCAATGCAACTATCTACATAACCATATTCTCCTGCTTCCTCGCATTCGCAGTCGCGAACCGCGCGCTCGACGGCAAGACGTGGAAGGAAGTCTTCGACAACGTCGGCGGAAATCAGGTCACCAAGGAACTGGTGGAGGCGTTCGAGCACGGGCGCACCAACATCGAGTTCGAGGGTACTACCGACCCCATATCGGGGCTCAAGAACCCCTACGACCGCAACGCCCGCGAGACTGCGCTCAGTGAGTATTCCGCCTCTATCCGCAGCGATCAGGACACTCAGGTCGCTTATGTCTGGGATCACGTTTACTACGAAGGAAAGTATTACTCCTACTACGGAATAGCACCGGTAGTGCTGCTGTTCATGCCGTACCACCTGATAACGGGGAAGTATTTCCCGGATATGCCGGCGGTGCTGCTGTTCTCGATAATCGGCATGATCGGACTCAGCATGATGTTCAGCGAGTTCGTGAAGAAGCTCTTCCCTAAGCTCCCGAGCGGCATTTACGTCCTTGCACTGATAACGCTCCAGACCGTCAGCGGCATCTGGTTCAGCGTAGGAAGACCTGACTTCTACGAGAATGCGATAGCCTCGGGCTTCGCGTTCGTAACGTGGGGAACGTACTTCCTGTTCGCGTCTAACGTCATCGGCACGGGGAAAATATCCATTCCCCGCGCGACAGTCGGCTCGCTGCTCATGGCGATAGCGGTGCTCTGCCGCCCGACCCTCGTGCTGTACTGCATATGTGCGGCGGTGTTCATCATCTGCGGCGCTCCGAGAATGTCCGACAAGACCCTCCCCAGCGGCAAGCCGAAGTTCTTTACGGGCAGCTCCGTGAAGTACATGATCTGCGCGCTCCTGCCGATGGTGGTGATAGGTCTTGTGCAGATGGGGTACAATTTCGCAAGATTCGGCAATCCGCTCGAATTCGGCATACAGTACTCGCTCACTATCAACGACTTCACCCGCGCGCAGTTCCACGGAAAGCTCTCGTGGATCGCGATATACAACTACTTCTTCAACCCGCCTGTGTTCACACCGAAATATCCGATCGTTTCCACGAACTTCCAGTATCTCGGCGTAAACGGATTCTTCTACAGCGACTACGACGCCACGCACAACACCTCGGGACTCTTCTTCCTTGCGCTCCCGATGTTCGCGTACTTCTTCTCCGGGCGCGCGCTCCGCACCTTCCCCGACCGCCGCACGAAGATAGCCCGCGCTGCTGCTATTGCTGTACCGTGCCTGATAATGCCGTTCATCATCGTGTTCTCCGTCTGGGAGAGCGGCTATGCGGTGCGCTATATGGCTGATTTCTCGTGGCAGGCTGTTACTGGTGCGTTCGCGATAATATTCTATCTGGTATGCCGCAACGACGACCAGAGCAAGCGCAATATCGCAAAGGCGCTCCTGTGCTTTGCGTGTCTGTGGGCGCTCGTGGTGAGCGGCGTGCAGTCGCTGGGACAGGCGTTCCGCTTCGCGCAGTACCACAAGGACTTCCCTGAGATCGCGTACATGATCGAGAACACATTTGCATTCTGGGAATAATAATTATGAAAAAGGGCAGACCGAGGGGTCTGCCTTTTTTGCTGCGGCATTTTGTTTTTTGTGCGACCGGTGATGCCGCACGTCGCGGAGATAACCTCGGACCAGCGGGCCCCCGAAGGCAGCACTTACAGCAGTGCTCAGCTGATCTCCCAAAAAAGGACGCACCCAACGGTGCGTCCTTTGCTTGTCAGTTGTTCTGTGCAAGGTACACGCGCAGCTCGATGAGATCGAATATGTTCGTCACACCGTCTGCTATCATGTCCGCATTCACTATATCCACTTTCTCGCCGAGTATGAACTGCTGGAGCACTACCGCGTCCGCGATGTTCACTGCGCCGTTGTTGTTGTAGTCGCCGGGCAGGATATTGCTGTCGTAGATTGCCTTCACACTGACGTTTCCGTTAACGGTGAGCGTGAGCGTGGGAGATGTGAGATCCGCTGCGCTGACCTCCGCGCCCGTTACCTCCCAATGGGAGAAAGCACAGCCGGTATTCGCCGAAGCTGTGATCGTTACGGGGTGGTCGGAGTAGTACTTTCCGCTCCACTCGTCCTCGCCGTCCTTGAAGGTGAGCGTGTTCAGTCTTATGCTTCCGAGGGCGCTGTTGTTGGAGATGCTGAGCGTCCCGAGAGTGCCTGTCAGTCCGAGCGAATTCTTCAGCGTGGAGGTTATGCTGCTGTATCTGTTCTTGTAGAACTCAGACAGCGTATTGTACTCGCTGTTGAAGCGCTCCTCGCCCTTGCTGCCGGAGAGAGAAGTCGAGAAGAATCTCTCGTAGGTGTCGAGTATCTGCTCCTTATATGCGCTGCGGTATTTCGAGATGAGCGCATCTGCCTTTTCAGGGGCGAAATTGTAGTTCGCCATGTCCATGAAGGTGAGGTCGAACTGCTCGCAGAAGTCGGGGTTCTTGAGCAGTGACGTGAACATCTTGCTCGCGGTGTCGGTGTTGCTGCGTATACGGCTGAACGGGTCGGAGTAGGAGGAGTTGTTCTGCGAATTGTAAAGCCCCGTTGAGGACTCTGTGTCGAACAGGAACATACGCCACTTGCCGTCGTCGTAATCTGTTGTGCCGTCTGTGAGATTCGAGCGCCATACCGCGAAGTTGTTCTGCGGCCAGTCGGAGTTGCTGAAATATATCTGTGCTGCGAAGTAGTCGATGTAGCTCTGTACGTCAACTGCGTCGGTGAAGCGCTTGTAGTTCTGCTCGCTGGTCATATCCGAGGACGCGCAGAACTCAGCGAGAGCTTCCCATTCGTCGAGGTCCTGCTGTTCGCCCTCCTCGAGCTCGCCGTTCTTGATGAGCGCGATGTTGTCCTTGTCCACGCCGTAGTGAGCCTTGAGGTAGTCGCCGGCAACTCTCTCGGTGAACTGGTAAATGCCCCAGAATTCACCGTCGATGAAGAGTACGCACTCGCTCGTCGCCTGAGTTGAGATGTCGCGGTCAGCTACGAGCTGCTGGTCGATACAGTCTCGGAAGTATGCGTAGCCGTTGTCGTTTCCGCCGTTGCGTATAGTGAAAGAATCGAACTTCTTGATCGCCTTGCCGTTTTTCTTCTTGACTGCCGTGCCCTCGAAGATATCGTACTCTACCTCGGTCTTGCCGTACTCGGCGCGCGCATAGATATTGAAGCTCTTCTGCGCGTGAGATCTCGAAGCGGCGCCCTTTATGCGTATGCCCACGTTCTGCGAGAGAACGAGCTGTCCGTCGTCGAAGAGCTCGAAGCTCGCCTCGCGCTCCCACTCACGGCCCTTCTGGGTGTAGTTTGCTTCCATTTCCCACGGGTTGACTATGTTCCAGCCGCCTCCCCAGCCGCCGCCGGGTCCGAAGATACCGCCGGGACCTCCGGGCTGCTGTCCGCCGGGATCGGAGCTGCTGCCGTTAGCGTCGTCGTAGACCTTGCCCAGACAGTAGATGCCTTTCTCGTAGTCGAAGAGGTTGTCGGGGTCAGTAACGAGTGAGATGACCTTCATTTCGGTGTAGTAGGGCTGATCGGTCTTCCCTATGAAGTAGGTCTTAGTCACGGGGACGCTGACATTGCCGTTCGCGTCCACGGCAACTGCGCGGACTATCGCTGCCTTGTCTACGGGCGAGGTCGGAGCTGATGCGCCGGACGCACTGATGTCGGTGCGCGCACTGAGGACGTTCTGCGTATCGGACATATCCTTCACCGTGATCGGCGAGGTGTACTTCTCAGACTCAGCGGTCGGATCGCTGCCGTCGAGAGTGTAGTAAACTGTAGTCCCTGCGGGAGCAGTGATGCTCAGGCTGAACGAGCTGCTGTAGAAGCCGCTCTCCGCCGAAAATTCAGGCAGAGCGACTGCATTAGAGCCCTCGGGGGCTTTGTTCTCGGCATTGGGCGTGCAGGGGATGGTGTAGAACTGTCCGCTGCCGTCGGGGTACTGTCCGTATGAGGTATCAGCCATAGCTGCCTCAAAGGTGAGCGTATCGACTGTATTGCCTGCGGCGTCGGTCAGGGTGAGTGTCTCGCCGGAGGTCGAAAGTCCGAACGGGGCGATAGATGAATTGTTTGCCGCTGCTGTTGAGTCGCAGTAGATGAGCATACGTCCGCCCGCGGAGAGCGATGTCCCGCTGGGGAAGGTATAGCGGTAGGGCGTTGATGCCTTGTCGGTGAGTCCCCAGCCGCTGATGTCCACGGAGCTGCCCGAGCTGTTATAGAGCTCAACAAAGTCGTAGTTTCCGCCGTCGGGAGCGGGGTACTGGGTGTTCTTGGCGCAGACCTCATTGATCGTAACGCCGTTCCCCGCAGCGATGACCGGTGCAGGGAAAGCTCCCGAAGCGCACAGCGTAAGTGCCATGGCCATAACGCCCGCAGCAGCCTTTTTGATTGCCTTTGGCTTCATGTTTCCACTTCCTTTTATTTATTTGAAAAACGATGAACGATACCTCAATAATAGCACCTCAGCACGATAATGTCAAGCGAAATCGCGAAAATCAGCAAAAAATGGGAAAAGAAAGCGCCGGCAGCACATTTCTGTGATGCCGGCGCTGTATTTCTGTCAGCTTAAGCCTCGGAGAACATATCCTTGCCGACTCCGCAGAGCGGGCAAGCGAAATCCTCGGGCAGGTCCTCGAACTTAGTTCCCGGTGCTATGCCCTGATCGGGTGCACCGAGCTCCTCGTCGTATTCCCAGCCGCAGGCGTCACATACGAACTTTGCCATGTCATTTTCCTCCTTTTCTGTTAGATATATCATTCAGCTTGGTGAGTATCACGTTCGCTGCATCAAACTTGCTCATCAGCTCGAGCTCCTCGGTGTCTTCTGCGGTTATCATCGTGATGATGTTGGTGTCCGTGCCGAATCCAGCCCCGGCGCTGCGGAGCGAGTTCGCGCAGATCATGTCTGCGTTCTTGGAGGCGAGCTTTTTCCGGGAGTTCTCCACGACGTTCTCCGTCTCCATGGAGAAGCCGCAGATGACCTGTCCGGGACGGCGGTTCTCGCCGATATATTTGAGGATATCAGTCGTGCGCTTCAGCGGTATGGAAAGATCTCCGTCGGACTTCTTTATCTTGTTGTCGGCGACGGTCAGGGGAGTGTAGTCCGCGACCGCAGCCGCCTTGACGATAATGTCCGTGCTGTCAAGACGCTCCTTCACGGCGTTGAACATATCCTCTGCGCTCTGAACGGGGACGACGTCCACGAACAGCGGCGGCTCGACGTCTGTGTGCGCCGCGACGACAGTCACCTCTGCGCCGCGCAGCATGGCTGCCCTTGCGAGCGCGAAGCCCATCTTTCCGCTGGAGTGATTGGTGATGAAGCGGACGGGGTCAAGGCTCTCGCGGGTCGCTCCGGCAGTGACGAGCACGCGCTTCCCGGCGAGGTCCTTTTCAAACGCAGCTTCGCGTATTATCCATTCGAGGAGCACGCTGATGTCCGGCAGCTTGCCGTCGCCGATGTCGCGGTTCGCGAGCATTCCGCGCACTGGCTCGATGATCTTATAGCCGTGGCGGCTGAGCTTTCCGATGTTTTCATGCACTATCGAGTCATGCAGCATATTGTGGTTCATCGCGGGAGCGATGAGCCGCGGGCACTTGCACGCCATGACGGTCGTGGTGAGCATATCGTCGGCGATACCGTTCGCGAGCTTGCCGATGACGTTCGCAGTTGCGGGCGCGACAAGCACGACGTCCGCCTTCTTCGCGATCGAGACGTGTTCCACGCTGTACTCGAAATTGCGGTCGAATGTGTCGATGAGGCACTTGTGCTGGGTGAGGGTCTCGAAGGTGAACGGGTGGACGAAGTTCGTCGCATTTGCGGTCATCGAGACGTATACGTCCGCGCCGAGCTTGGTCAGCTGGCGGGCGAGGTCGGGTATCTTGTAAGCCGCTATGGAGCTTGAAACGCACAGCAGCACGGTCTTTCCGGTGAGCATGGTACAGCCTCCTCAGTTATCGAAAGTTCTTACGCGGAGCTTCGCACCGAGCGACTCAGCGACCTCGCGCGACCGCTCTATCTGCTCCTGCGGGATAACGTCCACAACGGACATCATGACCTCCGCCGTGCCGGTCTTCACGCAGTCGGCGGTGAAGCTGCACATCGCCTCGAAGGCGTTATCGTACTTCGGGCGGGTCACAGCCATGTAGTCGTCCCTGTCGGGCGCGTTCAGGCTGACGGAGATAACGTCGAGCGCCCCGCAGAGCTCCTCCGCGACGCTCCTGCCGTTGATGAGGTCTCCAAGACCGTTCGTGTTTATGCGGAGCTTCGGGCAGTCCGGGAGCTTTTTCAGTTCCTTTGCGACTGCGGTCACGGTCTCAATGCGCTCGGTGGGCTCGCCGTAGCCGCAGAAGACGATCTCGCTGTAGGAGCCGAGGTCGCGCCTGCCGAGGTCAGCCATTATCTCCTCCATTGAGGGTTCATGCTCGAGCCAGAGCGGGTCGGAGCCGTATGCGCCGTCGGCGTGGGTGCGTATGCAGAAGGTGCACGCGCACGGACATTTATTCGTTAGGTTTATATAGAGATTGTTTCCCACCTCGTATGAAATGGTCATTGCTTTTTTCATCGTATCATCCCTCATTGTTATCGTTGTCAGTATAGTCCGGGGCTAAGCTGTGAGCAAGCTCCATAGCGGACTCTTTATCAAAATTCCCCGTGATAACGGCGACTCCGTCAGTTATCGCAGTGCTGACGGTCGGTGCGGAGATCATTTCATCACCGACCCATATCGAGAGGGGAGTGTCGGTGCCGGCGAGCTGAGCGGTCACCTCCGCGAACTTTTCTCTGCCCTCATCGTTGAATGTGAGATTTACTGCCCACTCCTGAACGTCCTCGGAGGAATAGGTCAGCGCGGCGTAGGCGGAACTTATATCCGCGCGGGTGAGGACTGCCTCGCCGTCGGGGTCGGTCCCGACGCGCATAACGAAGTCCCCGTTCCCGGGCTCAGTAGTTTCAGTCTCCGTTGTTTCGGCTGCTGTGGTCACTTCCGGAGCCGGGGAACTGTCATCTCCGGCACTGCCGCAGCCGGTCAGCAGCAATGCCGCAATGGCGGCTGTGAACAGCATTTTCTTCATTTCAGTCAACATATATCCTCGGTACTCGCTTGGAAATTCCGCACACTACCTCGTAGCCGATAGTCCCGTAAACGGACGCCAGCTCGTCGGCGGTGATGCAGTCATCGCCGTCGCGCCCGATGAGGGTGACTATGTCCCCAGCGCGAGCTGCCGGAACGTCAGAAACATCTATCATTAACTGATCCATGCAGACCCTGCCCACTATCCTGCACCGCTTCCCGCGTACGAGTATCTCACCCTTTCCGGAGAGCAGTCTCGAATAGCCGTCCGCATAGCCGATAGTCACCGTAGCTATGCGCATTTCGCGGTCCGCGGAGAATGTTCTGCCGTAGCTTATGCAGTCGCCGGGCTGGACGGTCTTGACGTGCGAGATGACTGCCTTGAGCTCCATTACCGGCTCGAGACCTGCGGGTATATCGAGCGATATATCGGGGTGCAGACCGTACATTATGATACCTGCGCGTGAGAAGCAGCTCCGCGGGGAGTTCCTGTAGCAGGTGGCGGCGCTGTTCATGAAGTGCATACACGGCAGCTTCACGCCCATTTCTGCGAGGGCGTCGTATGTATCGGTGATGAACTGCTGCTGGCGGTCGGTGTAGGAGATGTTGTCAGGGGAATCGCTGTCCGCGACGGCGAAGTGCGTGAATATCCCCTCGACGGAGAGTCCCTCAATGCCGCAGAGCTCCTTCAGCTCCTCGGCACACTCACGGGGAGTGCCGTGCTTCAGACCGATACGTCCCATACCTGTATCTATAGCGATGTGGCAGCGGATAACTCCCTGCCGCGCCGCTGCGAGCGCTCTTGCGTACTCGCCCGAAACGACGCCCTGTATTATGTTGTACTGCGAGATCTCGTGGGCGTACTCCGGGGGAGTGTAGCCGAGTATCAGTATCTCTGCATTCGGCGCGAAGCCGCGTACAGCTATCGCTTCGTCGAGGTTCGACACCGCGAAGCAGCGTATCCCGCAGTCCTCCGCGAGAGTCCTGACGATGTGCTCGTCGCCGTGGCCGTAGGCGTCAGCCTTCACGACCGCCATTATCTCTGTTTCCGGCGAGTTTAGTCCGCGAATGACCTCGATATTTCTCCTGAGCGTGCCGAGCGAGACCTCAGCCCACGCTCTTTTCAGATATGGCTTCATTCTATCATGTCCTTTCCTTGTCTCTGAGACTTGAAATATTATCTGATATGTGTTATAATAATAGAGTACGTTATTTTACCGGAGGATAATCATGTTAGTATCTATGGATTCCGGGGTGCCAGTGCGCGACGCCGCGGACTTCCGGAACGATATAAAACGCACTGCCTGTATCACCGGACACCGTATGCGCGGGGTGCTCCCGTGGCGCGGCGACAGCGGCAGGCTCGGTATAACGCTCTTCACTGTGAAGAAAATGCTCGCGCGGTGCATCGACGTTCTCGCGGAGCGCGGATATGACTGCTTCATCGACGGGCTCGCTGCCGGGACAGACCTCTGGGCTGCGGAGCATATCCTCTGGCTGAAGGAGCAGGGCAGCGATATCGAACTCGTCGGCGCGATGCCGTACCTCCGGCACGCTCAGCGGCACAGCCGTGAGGACGCGGAGATCCTAGTGAGAGCCGAGCGCGGAGCTGATATGCTCGTCACGACCTGCACAGACCCGCTCATGGACTACGGCAAGCGTGAGGGTGCTCACGTCTCACCGGAGCTGTACAAGGTGCGGAATTATTTCATGGTGGATAATTCAACAGCAGTCGCTGCGTTTCTCAATGACACAGCCCCGTCGGGAACTCTCCAGACGGTCAGCTACGCCCGCCGCAGAGGCAGGAGCGTGCTCCGGTTCAGCATTGAGGACGTCTGGCGCGCGCTTGACGAGTGCGGACCCGACAGGGAACGTATTTGCCGGTATATCGCGGATATCGGCTGGGAACTGCTCTCCCTGTGACCGCTGCATATACCTATTATAGCACACCTTTCCCGAAATATCAAGCATTGAGACGAATGGCATATATGTTTGTTTCAACAGACTGTTGAATAGTGTGTTTAAACATATTCACCCCAGCCAAAATGTTGAAAATGTTGAAAACTCTGTTGAGTAGCGCTGTTACGCGGACAAGTTTTAAACGCCTGTTTTGGAAAATCATTTTCATTCACTTTTTGACGAATATTTTCGGGAAATCATTATACGAAGAGTTTACATTCCGGAAAAATCTACCGGAAATGAAAGGAGAACAATATAAAATGGCAAAGAAAAAAAGCGGAAGCATAGCGATCCCGTTCCTCGTTACGATATTCCTCGGACTGCTCATAGTCGGAGGCGGAGCATACGCGATATACCGGTATTTCGGCTTCGGCGGCAACGAGAAGCCCAAGGAGCCGACCCCGCAGGTGGCGCTCTACGTCCCCACGGAGGAGGATTCGCATACCATGCTGCTCATGCTTGACTCCGCGGAGGCGCCCGACAAGAAGAGCTCTGTGACCTTCGTGCTCCTGCGCTCCATCCCGGTCAAGAAAAAGGTCGTCCTCATCGGTGTGCCCTCCAATACTATCATCTACGACAGCGAACAGGGCAGACAGCTCAAGCTCCGCGAGGAGTACGACAACGGCGGTCCGGCTGCTGCGAAGTCGTTCGTGGAGAAGACCTTCGGCGTGACCGTTGACAGGTACATCAAGTTCGATTCCGAAGCCTTCCGCAAGGCGTGTACGATACTCGGTCTCGTTTCGTACCGCGTGGATATCGACATCGCGGGACTCAATTCGGGCACGCTCCAGAAGCTCAACGAGGAGCAGATCGAGCGCTACATCACCTACTCGCTGTTCGACGGCGGCGAGGAGACCCGTGCGTGGGTGGCGGCTTCGATAACGGAGTCCATGCTCAACCAGACCGACGGGCTGCGTATCGCGGATCAGCTCGACAGCTACTTCGACACGATCGTCGATATGACGACCAACGATATCAACGTCGTTGACAAGAACAACTACACCAAGGCTATAAAGTACCTCTTCGAGAACGGCAGCGGTATGGCGACCTGCTTCAAGCTCGACCGCGCGTCCGGAGACAGCGCTACCTCACAGGATTTCCGCCCCAGCCAGGGTACGATAGACTACATCGTCCGCCAGTATTTCACAGAGGACGCTGAGCAATGAGGAACATTTTCGACACTCATGCCCACTACACGGACAGTGCGTTCGATCCCGACCGTGAGGAGTTGCTCGCGGCGCTCCCGGAGAGGGGAGTGAGGTACGTCATGCTCGCCTCGACCTGTCCTGCTGATATCGCGGGGAACGCTGATCTTTCGCGGAAATATGACTACATCTACACCTCCGCCGGTTTCCATCCGGAGGAGCTCGATAAGCTCCCTGCGGACTGGCTCGATGTCCTGCGGGAGAGCGTGAAGGCCGAGCCCAAGCTGAAGGCGATAGGGGAGATAGGTCTCGATTACCACTATGAGGGCTACGACCGCGAGGCGCAGATACGGGTCTTCTCCGAGCAGGTGGCGTTCGCGAATGAGCTCGGGCTGCCGGTCATTGTCCACAGCCGCGACGCGACCGAGGACACCCTCGAGGTGCTGAGGAAGTACCGTCCGCGCGGGATAATGCACTGCTTCAGCGGCTCTGCGGAGACGGCGGCGGAGGTCCTGAAGCTGGGAATGTACATCGGCTTCACGGGCGTGCTGACGTTCAAAAACTCGAAGAAAGCCGTCCGGGCGCTCGAAGCTGTGCCGCTCGACCGTCTGCTGCTCGAGACTGACTGTCCCTACATGGCGCCCGAGCCCATGCGCGGGAAGCGTTCGGACAGCTCGATGATAGCGTATACGGCGGCGCGTGCCGCGGAGATCAAAGGGGTCCCCGTGGAGGAGCTGCTTGAGATCACCTGCCGGAACGGCATGGAGGTCTATGGGATAAATGAATAACAAGAAAGGGCGGATCTTTCCGCCCTTTTCAGGTATCAGGTTTCAGGTGTCAGGTTCGGCGTGTGCGGCAGATTTGTTGAACGTATTTGTAGGGGACGCCGCCCACAGTCAACAGAATGACTCGCGGGTCGATGTATGAATCTCCCGCACAATACCATACATAAACGTAAAAAAAGGTGCCCCGAAAGGCACCTTTTTGTTATCAGCCTAATACGACCTTTATCTCGTTCACCGCTGTGAGCTTGTCCGCGGGGACGTAATTCCCTGCGAGCTTCTCGCCGTTGAGCGTGAGCTCCTTCACTCCGGACTGCGCGTGCGCGGAGTTGTCCACGGTGATGTTCAGCTTCTTGCCGCGGAAGTTCTTCTCGATCTTGAAGCCGTCCCACGAAGACGGGATAGCCGGTGCTATCGTGATACCGTTCGCGTCGGGTCTCATGCCGCAGATACCCTCTACGCAGCCGACCATGACCGTCGAGGCCGTACCTGTCAGCCAGTGAACGTGTGAGCGTCCCTCGAACGGGGAAGCCTTGGACTCGGTGAACTGTCCGTGTACATACGGCTCCATCACGCGGATCTCAGCCTTGTCGTTCATTGCGGCGGGCGAACTCTCCATGAAGTACTCGAATGCGCGGTCGCCGTGACCGAGCAGAGCCTCAGCGAGTATCAGCCAGCCCTGCGACTGCGAGAAGATACCGCCGTTCTCCTTGGTGTCAGCGTTGAAGATGTGCATGAGCGCGCCGTTGAAGTAGTGATCCTTGTACGGCGGCTCAAGGAGCTTTGCACCGTAGGGAGTGTTGAGTATATCGTGGACACTGTTCATTGCCTTTTCAGCCTGTTCGTCGGAAGCGAAGCGCGAGATGACGCTCCAGCTCTGAGGATTGAGCCACATATTCGCTTCGGGATCCTTCTTTGCACCGACGATAACGCCGTCCTCGCGGATACCGCGGACAAATCTGTCCTCGTCCCAGCACTTTCCGAGCGAATCGCCGAGTTTCTTCTGAACATCGTCGATGAACGTGATGTAGTCTGTGTCGTTCTTGTCCTTTGCCATGTCGCGGATAACGGACATAGCGTAGTAGAGCTGGAATGCAACGAACGTTGACTCGCCCTTTGCGCCGAGGCGGAGGCAGTCGTTCCAGTCAGCGTGCAGACCTGCGGGCATTGCGTGACCGCCGAGCCTCTCGAGCGAGAAGCGGATAGCGTTCTTGAGGTGCTCATAGACGGTAGCCTCACCGCCGCCCTCTTCTGCATAGGTGATGACCTCGTCGAGGAACGCGGTGTTGCCGGTCTCGCCGATGTACTTTACTATAGTCGGGAACAGCCAGAGCGCATCGTCTGCGCGGTAGGACGGATGGCCCGTCTCCTTTGCGTAAACGCTGTTCTCGTCGTTCTCGTCGGGGCAGGTCTCGTGACCTGCGTTGTGGTTGAACTTAACGAGCGGGAGACCGCCGCCGTTGCTGACCTGAGCGGAGAGCATGAAGCGTATCTTCTCGGCAGCCATCTCGGGGTCGAGGTGGATGATGCCCTGAATGTCCTGAACGGTGTCGCGGTAGCCGTAGCCGTTGCGGAGACCGCAGTATATGAACGAAGCCGCACGAGACCAGATGAACGTGATGAAGCACTGGTAAGCGTTCCAGACGTTTATCATGTTGTTGAACTCAGCGGAGGGAGTCTCTACCTGGAAGTTAGAGAGCTGACCGTGCCAATAATCCTTGAGCTGCTTAACCTCTGCGTCTACCTTGCCGGGAGCCTCGTACTCCTTCAGGATAGCGTCAGCCTGAACGTTGTCGCGCTGACCGAGGATATATACGAACTCCTTTGTCTCGCCGGGAGCGAGCTTGATGTCGCTCTGGAGAGCGCCGCACGCATTGGAGTTGAAGTTCATCTTGTTATTGCACTTGCCGGACTCAACGGCGATAGGATTCGAGTATGTCCTGTAGGGACCGATGAAGTCGGCGAGGGAGCCGTTGTACGCGGATATCGGCTGACCTACCATGCCGAAGAAGCGCTCGCGGTGATTGGAGCCGGAAGCGTCCCTGCCGGAGTTCTCGTTTATGTGCTGGAGGATCTTGTTGCCCTCAAAGCTCGTCCTTGTGATGAAGAGCGTGTACTGGAGGTTGACCTGATCCTGCTCATAGTTGTTGTCGTTGGTGAACTCAACGAAGCCGAAAACAGAGAGGTCTCTGGGCTTGTCGGAGGTGTTTGTCACCTTTGCACGCCATACCTCGTAGGTCTTGCCGTAGGGGACATAGTATGTAGTCTCGGACTTTATGCCCTCATACTCCGCGGAGATGACGGTATAAGCCGTGCCGTGGCGGCACTCGGACTTGTACTTGTCGAGCGGCTTGCCGACAGGCTGCCATGAAGCCGACCAGTAGTCGTTGAGGCCGTTGTCGCGGATATAGATGTATCTGCCGGGCAGAGCCATGTCAGAATTGAAGCGGAAGCGCGAGATACGCCCGTTCGCGCCGGATTTTACGAAGCTGTAGCCTGCTGCGTTGTTGGAGATCATCGCACCGTATTCGGGGTCGCCGAGGTAGTTCGCCCAGGGTGCGGGAGTAGCAGGATCTGTGATGACATATTCCTTGTTGGCAAGGTCGAAGTGTCCGTATTGCATAATCATTTTCTCCTTTGCGGCTGAGGTAACAGTGCATACTACCTCAGTATAATACTATATACTATTCTATCATAAAAGCGCACGATATGCAAGGGCTTTTATGAAAAATAAGTGGGAATGCGATATTATTATATGATTTATATATTGTGAGCGGCGGACGGTCGGGAGATTGCAGGGGAGGATATTCCGGCGCCCGCCGATTTTGGCGGCTGGACGTCGGGGACGCCGTCCCCTACAGAGTTCATGTGATACTTAACTAACAATATAATAGGAATTTTCGGAAAAATTTGCAAAAACCCTTGATTTTTCTGAAAAAGGGTGATATAATACATATGATGATAGTTTAAGCTAAAGACCGGAACCTTCCGGTCTTTCGTTTATATTGGGCTATTGAACGACAGAAGAAGGGAGAGAGATACATGAAGCTGAAAAGATTCGGCGGCACCGAGCAGAAGGTCTATGACCTCATCAAGCCAATTACCGACGACCTCGGCTACTACCTCTGGGACGTCAGCTACGTCAAGGAGGGCGCGATGTGGTACCTGCGGGTATTCATTGACCAGGACGAGGGCATAACCATTGCCGACTGCGAGCGTGCGACCGCGCCGATAAACCAGATACTCGACAAGGCTGACCCTATCCCGCAGAGCTATATGCTCGAGGTCGGCTCAGCGGGTCTTGAACGTGAGCTCCTAAAGGAGGAACACTTCGAGGTCTGCCGGGGGGATACCGTGCGGATAAGGTTCATCCGCGCACATGACGGTGAGAAGGAGCTCACTGCTCAGCTCGCCGGAGCGGACAAGGAGGGCATATCGGTCGTCCTTGAGGACGGCACCGAAAAGACCTTCCCGCTCGAGGACATCGCATTCGTAAAGCTCTATCTTGAGTTTGAATAAATTATATTGGAGGAATATTTGGAAATGAACAAGAATAACAGCTTCTTCGAGGCGCTCGCGCTGCTCGGAGAAGAGAACAGCGTAGAGACCGAGCTTCTCATCGAAAAGGTCAAGTCAGCCATGCTGAAGGCTGCCCGCAAGGCGTATCCGCACAGCGAGGAGAACATAAGGGTCGAGATAGACCCCGCGACCAAGAAGTTCGAGATGTACATCGAGCAGGAGGTCATCGACGACTACCCGATCGACGAGAATGAGGTCAATATCGACGTCGCCCGCACTATCGACCCCGACGCTTACGTCGGCGGGAAGATCCTCAAGGAGATCGACATCTCCAAGCTCGGCAGAATGGCGGCTCTCTCCGCAAAGCAGAGCATTAAGGGCGACCTCCGCGAGATAAACCGCGAGCAGATGCTCTCCCGCTTCGAGTCAAAGGAGCATGAGTGCATCACCGCCAAGGTATCGCAGGTCGAGCCCGGCAGAGGTACGGTCACTGTTGACTACGAGGGCACTGAGCTCTACCTCTTCCGCAACGAGCAGATACCCGGCGAGACCCTCGAGGAGGGACAGAATGTCAAGGTCTACATCACCGGCATCATCGGCAAGAACAAGAAGCCGGTCGTAAAGATCTCCCGTACACACAAGGACCTTGTCAAGAGGCTCTTCGAGATAGAAGTCCCCGAGATATACGACGGCACCGTGGAGGTCAAGTCCATATCGCGTGAGGCTGGCTCGAGAACAAAGATCGCTGTATGGTCGAAGGATCCGAACGTAGACGCAGTCGGTGCGTGCATCGGTGCGAAGCGCTCGCGTATCACAGCTGTAGTCAGCGAGCTCTCCGGCGAGAAGATAGACATTATCCCGTGGAGCGAAGTTCCTGAGGAATTCATCGCACGCGCGCTCGCTCCGGCTGAGGTGCTGAAGACCGTCATCACCTCCGAGCTCCAGAAGACCTGCACAGTTGTCGTTCCGAACAATCAGCTCTCGCTGGCTATCGGAAACAAGGGTCAGAACGCTAAGCTCGCCGCTAAGCTGACAGGCTACAAGATCGACATCAAGCCCCAGTTCGACGCTCTCACAGGCGACGAGGCCCCCGAGCTCAGCCCGGATTACGTTCCGCCCGTGATCGACCCGCTCCCTGAGGAGGTCGAGGAGGCAGAGGCTCCCGCTGAGGTTCCTGCTGAGGAGACAGCTGAGGCGACCGCTGAGGAATGAGCATGAAACCGAAGAAAACACCCATGAGAATGTGTCTCGGGTGCGGAGAGATGAAGCCCAAGAAGGAGCTCATCCGCTGCGTGAGATCGCCGGAGGGAGAGGTCAGCCTCGACTTCACCGGCAAGAAATCAGGCAGGGGAGCGTACATCTGCCGCAGTGCGGAATGCCTTGAAAAAGCAAGGAAGGCACGCCGCTTCGAGAAGTCGTTCTCATGTAAGATAGAGGACTCTGTATACGAGGTGATGACAGATGAACTCAGAGCAGCTCAGGACTAAGGCGCTCGGACTGCTCGGTATCTGTATCCGGGCCGGCAAGGCGGTAAGAGGTGCAGACCCCTCCGCACAGGCAGTCAGCTCCGGAAAGGCAGGATGCGTTATCACCGCTTCCGACGCCTCGGAGCGGACAGTCAGGGGCGCGGAGAACGTCTGTGAAAGATACGGCGTTCCGCATTACAGGCTCCCGATAACCGTTGAGGACACCGAGAGGCTGTTCCGCAAGCCGGCAGCTGTCATAGCAGTCTGCGACAAAGGCTTTGCCGACGGCTTCGCAAGGCTCATCACCGATACAACTGAATAATCGTACAATTGAATAAATGGAGGTATTTACGACCTATGACGAAAAAAATAAAGTTAAGCGACGCCGCGAAGGATCTCGGCGTTACCTCGCAGGAGCTTATAGACCGCTTCGCCGAGAAGGGCGACACCAAGAAGAAAACTTCCACGGGTCTCACCGAGGAGGAAATGGATCTTCTGCTCGAGAGCTACTCCAAGCAGCATGAGGTGAAGTCCTTCGACGAGTACTTCAAGTCGCAGGATCTCATCAATCCCATGGCTTCGGAGAGAGCTGCGAAGAAGGCGGAGGAGAAGTCTGCTGAGAAGGCTCCCGCAAAGACTGAGAAGAAGCCCGCGGCAAAGAAGACTGAAAAGCCCGCCGAGGAGAAGAAACCCGCAGCTGAAAAGGCTCCCGCCAAGGCAGACAAGAAGCCTGCCGCAAAGAAGACTGAGAAGCCCGCAGAGGACAAGAAGCCCGCTGAGGAGAAGAAGCCCGCAGCAGTCAAGCCTGCTGAGGAGAAGAAACCCGCTCCGGCTCCCGAGAAGCCCGCTCCCGCCAAGGCTGAGCCCGTCAAGAAGGCTGAGCCGGTGAAAAAGGCTGAGCCGCCCAAGCAGGATGCTACCAAGAAGAAGGAGAAACAGCAGGCTAAGGCTCAGGACAGAGGTGAGCGCAAGAGCTTCAATGCGAATTTCAGCTCCGAGACCGCCCAGACTGCCGGTCAGCGCCGCACAGTCGATACCCGCGGAAGCTACATCGACCTCGACAAGTACAACGAGCGCTACGACAACATGGCTTCCTCGAACAAGCACAAGGATGATAACTACTCCTCGAAGAAGCAGAAGATAAACCAGAAGTCCGCACAGCGCACCCGCCAGCAGTACTCCAAGAAGGAGACCGAGGCTGAGAAGCTCAAGCGTCTCGAGCTCGAGCGTGCAAGAAAGCAGCAGCTCAAGGTGCTCATCCCGGACAGCATTACAGTCGGCGAGCTTGCAACACGTCTGAAGGTAACAGCCACGGACGTCATCAAGAAGCTCATGGGACTGGGCGTTATGGCTTCCATAAACCAGGAGATAGACTTCGATACCGCTTCGCTCGTGGCTGAGGAGCTCGGCGCTAAGGTAGAGAAAGAGGTCATCGTCACCATTGAGGAGCGCCTCATCGACGACTCCGACGACGAGGACATCAACCTCCAGCCGCGCTGTCCTGTAGTAGTGGTCATGGGACACGTTGACCACGGTAAGACATCTATCCTCGACAGGATCAGAAATGCCCACGTTGCTGCCGGCGAGGCTGGCGGTATCACACAGCACATCGGTGCTTATCAGGTGAATATCAACGGACAGGACATCACCTTCCTTGATACTCCCGGACACGAGGCTTTCACTTCCATGCGTGCGCGCGGCGCGAACATCACCGATATCGCGATCCTCGTAGTTGCTGCGGACGACGGTATCATGCCGCAGACCGTAGAATCCATAAACCACGCCAAGGCTGCGGGCGTTTCGATAATCGTGGCTATCAACAAGATGGATAAGGAGGGAGCAAATCCCGACCGTATCAAGGAGGAGCTCACCAAGTACGACCTCGTGTGCGAGGACTGGGGCGGCGACGTCATCTGCGTTCCCGTTTCCGCCAAGACCGGACAGGGTATCGACGAGCTGCTCGAGAACGTTCTTCTTGTTGCTGAGGTCAAGGAGCTCAAGGCTAACCCCGACCGTCTTGCAAAGGGTACAGTTATCGAGGCGAGACTCGACAAGGGCAGAGGTCCTATCGCGACGCTGCTCGTACAGAACGGTACGCTGAAGCAGGGTGATGTCCTCATCGCAGGTACTGCTGTGGGACGTGTCCGCGTGATGACAAACGACAAGGGCAGGACCGTAAAGTCTGCCGGACCGTCCGTACCTGTTGAGATAACAGGTCTCGCGGAGGTTCCGAGCGCAGGCGATATCTTCAACGCAGTTGAGGACGAGCGCCTCGCACGCGAGCTCGTTGAGCAGAGAAAGCACGAGCAGAAGCAGGAGCAGTTCAACGCCTACAGAAAGGTAACTCTCGACAACCTGTTCAGCCAGATCGCCGAGGGCGAGATCAAGGAGCTGCCTATCATCGTAAAGGCGGACGTTCAGGGCTCAGTGGAGGCTGTAAAGCAGTCCCTCGAGAAGCTCTCGAACAACGAGGTGCGCGTAAGAGTCATCCACGGCGCTGTCGGTGCTGTCAAGGAGAGCGACGTTATGCTCGCTAACGCTTCAAACGCTATCATCGTCGGCTTCAACGTAAGACCCGACCCCGTTGCTGCTGAGAATGCTGCACGCGACGGCGTTGACATCAGACTTTACCGCATAATCTACGACGCTATCGAGGAGATAACCACCGCTATGAAGGGTATGCTCGCTCCGAAGTTCAGAGACGTCGAGCAGGGCAGAGTCGAGGTCCGTCAGGTATACAAGATATCGAACGTGGGCATGGTAGCAGGAAGCTATGTGCTCAGCGGAAAGGTCACACGAGGCAGTCAGGTGCGCGTAGTGCGCGACGGTATCATCATCGCGGACGACCACATCGCGGGTCTCAAGCGCTTCAAGGACGACGTCAAGGAGGTCGCTGAGGGATACGAGTGCGGTATCAGCCTCGAGAAGTTCAGCGACGTCAAGGAAGGCGATATCTTCGAGACATATGTCGTTGAGGAATACCGCGACGAGGAATAAGCTCTGTGCCGGGAATACGGCTCAGATAAGTATTATAAATTCAGACATCAGGATAAAAATGATATCACGATGTATCAAATAGGGAGGTAAAGGTAAATGGACAACAGCAGAATGAGCACATCTGATATGCTGCAATACTGCAACGAAGCGCTTGCATGGGACGATTTCGGACCTATCGACATCTTCTTCTTTGAATCTGTGAAGAAGATACTTCTCGGACAGTGCAGCGCGATCGACGACCAGGAAGACGTTATCGACGACCTCATGGGGATAGAGCGCCCCGTCCGCGACGTCGAGCTCGAGCCCGATTATGACAAGTACGCCGATATCTACTACGGCGAGGAGGGCGACGATGACGTCCCCGACTACAGCCGCTCCGACGAGGACGAGGCGTTCGACAAGGCTATGTTCAGCGGCGGATTCTTCGATGAGGCAGCAGCTGCTGCAAAGGAGGCTGAGGCTGCTTTAGCTGCTGAGAATGCAGAGAGTGAGGCTCCCGCCGAGACCGCTGAAACAGCTGAGCCGGCAGAGGAGACAGCTCCCGCAGAGACAGCTGAGACAACCGCTCCTGCCGCTGAGGAGGCTCCCGCTGAGGAGCCCGTCAAGCCCGCTAAGAAGGAGAGCAAGAAGAGCTCCGCTGCTGCGGAGAAGGCTCCCTCCAAGGATAAGCATTCCGAGAACAAGGACGGGAGCTTCACGGTAAAGATCTGACCGGAGGATAGTTATGCCTAATTTCAAGAACAGCCGCATGGCTGAGGATATCAAAAGAGAAATGACCGCGATACTCCGCGAGCTCAAGGACCCGCGCATCGACAAGATGCTCACCATAGTGCGCGCGGACCTCTCAGGCGATATGTCCAGCTGCAAGATATATGTATCGAGCTTCGAGGGCATTGAGCGTGCAAAGGAGTCCGTGGCAGGGCTGAAAAGCGCGGAGGGTTTTATCCGCCGCGAGCTCTTCCACCGCCTGAAAATGCGCAAATCGCCGGAGCTCACCTTCGTTGCGGACGATTCTATCGCACGCAGCGCGGAGATAAGCCGAAAGCTCAATGAGCTTCTGTAAAGGAGGGAAGGGTCAATGTATATAGGCTTCAGCGAAGCGGAGACCTTCCTGCGCAACTGCTCTGACGCCGTCATAATCACCCACCGCAATCCGGACGGTGACTGTATCGGCGCGGGCTTCGCGATGAGGGATATCCTCACAGAGCTCGGCGTCCGCAGCAGGGTCGTCTGCCACGACGAATTCCCCAAGCGGTACGACTTCATGACGAGCACAGGCGCGGGAGAGGAATTCGAGCCGCAGACCGTCATCGCTGTGGATATCGCCGATGAGTCTCTCATGGGACGCTATCAGGAGATATACGGCGGGAAGGTCCAGCTTTGCATAGACCACCACATCTCAAACAAGGATTATGCCGAGCGCACGCTGCTCCGTCCGAGAGCGACAGCTGCCTGCGAGGTGATCTACGACCTCGCGCAGTACATGGGCGTGAGGATTACTACGCACTGTGCGACCTGCCTGTATACCGGCATCGCGACGGATTCAGGCTGCTTCAAGTACGACTGCACCACTCCCCGCGCTCACGAGATAGCCGCGGAGATGATGCGCAGCTACGACATAAACTTCGCGCGGATAAACCGCTATATGTTCGACGTCAAGTCGCTCGGACGAATGAAGCTCGAGAGCGCCGTGACACGGCTCATGGAGCACTACCTCGGCGGCAGGCTCGTGATGATAGTGCTGACAAAGCAGATCATGGACGAAATGGGCGTGCAGAGCGAGGAGCTCGAGGGCTTCGCGCCGCTCACGATACAGCTCGAGGACGCAGAGGTCGGCATAATGGTGCGTGAGCGCTCGGACGGGACCTTCAAATGCTCGTTCCGCTCCGCGAACGACGTGAATGTCTCGGAGATATGCCAGACTTTCGGCGGAGGCGGTCACGCTAAGGCTGCCGGCTGCACCATGACCGGCGACATCGCCGACGTCCGGAAGCGGCTCGTCGATGCTGTAAGGAGGACGTTTGAATGAACGGTATCCTCTGCGTGAACAAGCCGCAGGGCTTCACTTCGTTTGACGTCATCGCAAAGCTGCGCGGGATAATGCGCATTCGCCGTCTCGGGCACGGAGGTACCCTCGACCCTATGGCGACTGGAGTGCTGCCGGTGTTCGTCGGCGCTTCAACAAAGGCGTGCGACATCATGCCGGATTCAACTAAAAGCTACACAGCCGGGTTCGCGTTCGGGCTGACCTCCGATACGCAGGACATCACCGGCACTGTGCTCACGCGCTCGGATATCCCAGTTGAGCGCGCGCAGATAGAAGAGCTGCTCCCCGGATTTACGGGGAAGATAATGCAGCTGCCGCCGATGTATTCGGCAGTTCAGGTGAACGGAAAGCGCCTTTATGACCTTGCAAGGCAGGGGATAGAGGTCGAGCGCGAGCCGCGGGAGGTCGAGATCACTCAGCTCTCCCTCGGGGACTACGATCCCGCTCAGCGCACGGGCACGCTGTCCATAAGCTGCTCAAAGGGAACGTATATAAGAACGATAATCAGCGATATCGGTGAAAAACTTGGCTGCGGCGGCATTATGACGTCGCTGGTGCGGACGTCGTCCTCGGGCTTCACGCTCGATGACTGCTGCACACTCGACCAGATACAGCAGGCGGCTGACAGCGGTGAGCTCGAAGCCCTGATAAAGCCGACAGACCGCGTGTTCACCGCGTATCCGGAGCTCAGGCTCGGTGAGGCGCAGACCCGTATGTACCGCTCGGGCGTGAAGCTCGATCCGGCGCGGGTGCGTGGAGTGAGGTCTGACAGTGACATCTATCGTGTCTACGCAGACAACGGCGATTTCATCGGGCTCGCGCGGATAGACCGCGGCGAGGGCGTGCTGAGAGTCATGAAGAATCTGGGGTGAGCGCATGGAGAAAAGAACATCGCTCGCGCTCGGGCTCTTCGACGGGGTGCACCTCGGTCATCGGGCTGTGATAAATGCGGCTCTTGCCCAGCGTGAAAACGGGCTCTCGGCTTCGGTATTCACCTTCGAGCCGGAGTGTGTTCTGAGAAAAAACGGCGGAGCTTCGGGGTACATCTACACGAGTACCGAAAAGGAACGGATCCTCCGGGACCTCATCGGCGTGGACGAAATCGTCAGCCCGCCGTTTGAGAGCTTTTGCAGGCTTACCGGCGAGGAATTCGCTCAGGAGATACTCTCCCGAAAGCTCGGCGCTGCTCATGTGTGCTGCGGCGAGGATTTCAGATTCGGCAGGAATGCTGCGTGGGACGCACAGGAGCTCATGAGTTTCGGCAGACGCTTCGGCTTTGAGGTCGAGGTGGTCGGCGCAGTGGGATACGGCGGCAGCATCGTGTCGTCGAGCCGGATAAGAGAGCTTCTGCTGGAGGGTGATATCCCAGCGGCGAACAGTCTGCTCGGCTCTGATTATTTCATAAATGCTGCCGTGACGGACGGCAATCATATCGGCAGGACTATCGGCTTCCCGACGATAAATCAGCAGTTCGCGGAGGGACAGCTCGTGCCGGGATACGGCGTGTACAGCACCGTCACGAATGTGGACGGCACTATGCTCCCGTCGGTCACGAATGTTGGCGTAAAGCCTACCATAGAGGGCGCTCGCAGACCGCTCGCGGAGACCCACATCATCGGCTACAGCGGCGACCTCTACGGCAAGACCGCAGAAGTGTCCTTCAGACGCTTTATCCGTCCCGAAACGAGATTCTCCTCGCTGGACGAGCTCCGCGCACAGATCGCCGCGGACATTGAAAAATGCCGGTAATATTCGCGATTCTTTCACGCTGTTATCACATACAGGAGTTACCATTAATAATGGTTTGTTTACAAATATATAACTTCTAAAAGGAGGAAAACCAATGATAGAAGTTAAACACCTTACGAAGCGCTACGGCGACAAGAGAGCCGTAAACGACATCAGCTTCAAGGTAGAAAAGGGTGAGATATTAGGCTTCCTCGGACCTAACGGTGCGGGCAAGTCCACCACTATGAATATGCTCACCGGATATATCTCATCCACTTCCGGACAGATTCTCATCAACGGAGTGGATATACTCGAGGACCCGAAGAAGGCAAAGTCCTATATCGGCTACCTTCCCGAGATACCGCCGCTCTACGTTGATATGACGGTAGACGCTTACCTCAGCTTCATGTACGACCTCAAGAAGTGCAAGCTGCCGAGAAAGGCTCACCTCAACGACGTCTGCAACCTCTGCCGCATAAGCGACGTCCGCGGCAGACTTATAAAGAACCTCTCCAAGGGCTACCGCCAGAGAGTAGGTCTCGCACAGGCGCTCATCAACAACCCGCCCGTGCTCATTCTCGACGAGCCTACAGTAGGTCTTGACCCGAACCAGATCATCGAGATACGCACTCTTATCCGCAAGCTCGGCAAGCGCCACACAGTCATTCTCTCCTCGCATATCCTCCCGGAGATACAGGCTACCTGCGATAAGATAATCATAATCAACAAGGGCGTCATCGCTGCGGACGGCACCGCCGATGAGATCGCTCAGAACATCACGAACGAGCACAAGATGACCCTACGTATCGAGGGGCCCACTCACACTGCCTCCGACAAGAAGCAGATAGCCGACGCTATCCGCAAGGTGGAGGGCGTCAAGTACGTCCGCGCCGATATGGAGCGTGAGAAGGGCATTTACGATTACGACGTCGAGACAGACGGCAAGACAGACGTAAGACGCGCACTCAACAAGCTCTGCGCCGACAACGGCTGGAATATCCTCATGCTCCAGCTCTCCGACCTCACCCTTGAGGACATCTTCCTCAGGATAACTATGGACGAGGGTATCCTCGAGATGCAGGACGAGGAGAAAAATGAGAAAAAGGGCGAGGCCAAGAAGGAAAAGAAGCCGCGTCCGCACATCGAGCTCAATTTCGATGACTCCGCGCCCGAGGCTTCAGTCTCCGGTACGGACGATGACAGCGAAGAAGATACAGAGAACGGAGGCGAGGAATAATGGGTGCTATCTACAGGCGCGAAATGGGCGCATTCTTTACATCAGGACTGGCATATGTGTTCCTGTCGGTATTCTACCTCCTCTCGGGAATATTCTTCTGCTCGGGAGTTGTCGCCGTCGGAACTACGAACACCGCGAACCTCTTCGGTTCGATGTTCATAATCGTGCTCTTCCTCATACCTATCCTCACGATGAGACTGCTCAGTGAGGAGAAGAAGAACCGCACGGATCAGGGACTTCTCACAGCACCGATAGGCCTGTGGGACATCGTCCTCGGCAAGTACTTCGCAGCTCTTACGCTTTTCATCATCGCAGAGAGCATAGTATTCGTCTATGCGGTGATACTCGGCATACTCGGCGGAAGCGTGGTATGGTCCACGCTCCTCGGCAACTACTTCGCAATGCTGTTCCTCGGAGCTGCATTCATCGCAGTGGGACTGTTCATCTCCTCCCTCACGGAGAACCAGATGACCTCCGCGGTAGTTAGTATGCTCGCACTTTTCGTGCTTTACCTCATGGACAATCTCGCAGCCAACACCGGCAGCGAGTTCCTCATCAAGATAGTCATGTCGCTTTCCTTCTACACAAGATATATCGAGTTCACAAAGGGCGTGTTCGACCTTCCGAGCGTGCTGTTCTTTGTAAGCGCAGCGTTCATATTCAACTTCCTGACAGTCAGGGTGCTCGATAAGAAGCGCTGGGGCTGATAGAAAGAAAGGAAGGTAATACAGATGAACGAAAACGAAAAGCTCAGCGGGGCGCAGGCTCCCGAGCAGCAGAAAAAGGCGCACAGGAAGCTCCGTTTCGGCTCGATGTCGCTTATAGTGATAGTTCTCGTGATCGCGATAGTCGTTGTGGTCAACCTCATGGCTGGCATTTTCGCAAAGCGCGTGAACACCGAGATAGACCTCACTCCCGATAAGCGCTACGAGCTCAGCGACGAGAGCATCGCGGCAATGAAGGACCTCAGCAAGGACGTTGAGATAACAGTTACCTGCTCGCAGGAGGAATTCGAGCAGTACTACACGAGCTACATGGCTCAGATGTACTACTACTACCGCGGCGTGGCTCTCACCTCTGAGGACTGCCCGTTCGAGATGGTCCCCAAGATACTCGAAAGATACCAGACTGCAGCTTCTCAGGGCAGCGGCAAGATCACCGTAAAATACGTTGACATGAACACCGACCCCGATGTCATCGCAAAGTACAAGAAGTACTACAACGGCGAGATCGAGGCGCGTTCGATCGTTGTCTACTCCGATGAGAGAGTCGACATCATCGATTCAACTGAGATAATGTCGATGTTCCAGCCGGACAGCTCCACCACCTCCACGAACATCTCCATGACGTTCGCAGGCGAGAGCATTATCACCACGGCTATCCAGAACGTTACCGATTCTCACCCTGTCCGCGTTGCATACGCGAGCATGATGAACGGCGCTTCGATAAGCGACACACAGTTCGAGGGCGTATCGGCTGCTATCCGCACATTCATCACGAAGTACGGCTATGACTGCACAGATATCGACATCGCGTCCGATGACCTCTCTCCTGAGGACTACGACCTCGTGATACTTCCCATTCCTGCAAACGACATCGCTCCCGACGTCGTTTCAAAGCTCACCGACTTCCTCTACAATGACGGCAAGTACGGCAAGAATATGCTCTATATCCCGTCGCTCTTCGCAGTTGAGACTCCTAACCTCGACGAGTTCCTTGCAGACTGGAGCATCGAGGTCGGAGATACTATCATCAACGACGAGAAGAATATGAAGCAGGTTTATCTCGCGACCTTCGGCACCTACGACAATGCCCTGACAGTTTCTGTCAGTGACAGCGAATCAGTGGGCACGCTCCCGAACAGCAGCCTCCCGGTCGTTTCGCCCTATACCCGGTCGATAGAGATAATCAGCAAGAACAGCGACGCAGTTGCGAGCGCACTGCTCACTTCACCCAAGACATCATACCTCATCTCGCTCATCGACGGCACAGCAGGTTCGGACACCGGCTCCTACAATGCAGCAGTCATTTCCAAGAAGGAGGCTGCGGACGGCTTTGAGGTATACACCAGCCGCGTGCTCGTACTCGGAAGCGCATTCTTCGCTGACGACGGCATACTCGCTAATTCCAGCATTTACAACAACGCTGACGTGCTGCTCAGCACGCTCAATACAATGACAGGCAAGGAGGCTTCGGCAGTCATCGCTGAGAAGGCTCTCCAGCAGTCGTATATCGCTCCCACGCAGTCGCAGTACAACGCTGTACGCGCCGTGACGGTATACGTTATCCCGCTCCTCGTTGCGGCTGTCGGAGTATTCGTACTGATAAGGAGACGCAACCGATGAACAAAACTGAAAAGGGAATAATCGGGCTGAGCGCGGCACTCGTCGTGCTCGGCGGCGGACTTGCAGTTCTGAAATTGACTGAGAAGGACAGCGGCTCCGGCAATGAGAGCTCTCTGTCCGAGACCGAGCCCACCACAGAGGCTGAGGGCTCGGGACTCACTCTCGTTTACGATACCTCCCTCGAGGGTCCCGATTCGACCGAGCACGTCCACGGCGTAGTGGATACGATCGAGGTCACGAACGAGTCGGGAACGTACACCGCAAAGCTCGTGCAGAAGGCTACGGACGACGAGGCTGCGGTCTACACTATCGAGGGCTGCGACGATATCCCGCTCAAGGCGAGCACTATATCCTCGCTCGCGAATAATACTGTCTCGCTCTCGACTACGGCGCTCATCGAGGAGCATCCTGAGAACAAAGCGAAGTTCGGTCTGGCTGAGCCTTCGGCGACGGTAGTGGTAACATTCGAGAGCGGCACCAAGAAAACACTCTATATCGGCGATCAGGCACCCTCCGACGCGCAGACTTACGTCATGGTGGACGGCGTCGATAAGGTCTATACCTGCAGCAACTACAATGTGTCCTATTTCGGCAAGAGCCTCGAGGACTACATCGACACGGAGATAGCTCCCTCATATGACTCGAACGAGTACCCGCTCGTTTCGGAGCTGAAGATCGAGCGTACCGACAAGCCCGACATGGTGATACAGTACGATACCTCCTCCGGGGAGGAGGGAAGTGTCTCCGGCTCGGCTGCAACTCATGTGCTGGTAGAGCCTGCACGCGCTTTCCTTGCTGTTGAGCGCTCGACCCCGATCACACACGGTATGTTCGGTCTCACAGCCAAGGAGATCTACGCTGTCCGCCCGACCGAGGACGACATCAGCAATACTCAGCTCGAAGAGCCGTACTGCCGCGTGACTATGGTCACCGAGGACAAAACCTATGTCCTGCTGCTTTCGCAGATAACCTCTGACGAGGACGGCAACAGGCTCGTATACGCGATGCTCGAGGGCGTCCCGCTCATCTACACTCTTGATGCTGACGACGCTCCGTGGGTGACTGTTGAGCCGGTGGACATCACCTCGCGCAACAACGTATTCACGACCTATGTCTGGCTGATCGACTCGCTGAAGGTGAGCTTCGCAGACGGCACTAAGGCTGATTTCTCGATAGCCGCGAAGAACTCCGACGTTGACCGCACATCGGCTTCGGCAGATGACTTCAACGTTACTCTCAACGGCTCGCAGTTCGACGCAGAGCGCTACAGAAAGTTCTATTCGTACCTCGTCAACAACCTTTCGGCTGAGGATTTCGCGACAGACGAAGCATTCAGCGGGACTCCGCTCGCAACTGTTGAATTCAACGACACACAGACCGGCACTACCACAAAGGTCGAGTTCTATGAGCGTTCGCTGATGACTGCGCTGGTAGTCATCGACGGCGAGAGCAGGTTCACCTGTTCGGCGTCGGCAGTGGAAACGCTCGCTGAGAACGCCGCGCTGCTGAACACTGACGAAGAGTTCATCATGAGCGTGAAGTAAGCCGGGATACGGCACAATCAACCCACCACAAGGAGGAATTACCATGAGCGAATTTTACACATATAAGGGCTACCCGCTCGTCCGCAGCGGCAAAACGATCTACTACGGATATATGTCCGATCCGTTCGTGACGATGATACAGATATTATCGACGAAGAAGGTCGGCGAGGAGGACGTGACGTCCAAGGTGCGCGTTTTCCAGATGAGCACTGACCCGAGCCTGAACCCGCTCCAGGCGGTCGTTAAGAACGCGGAGCGCGAGTGCGGTCTCTACGAGGCACTCGACATCGCGCACGTCTGGCTCGAAAAGGCGCTTAACAGTTAAACAATGGGATTCCAAAGGGTCGACTGACCCTTTGGCGGAGTCCAGAGGCAGCGCCTCTGGCAGGGTTC
>JAEEGL012036608.1_pt1 | contig 30854 bp, 29 predicted proteins | sample 9134231 | NCBI WGS metagenome assembly JAEEGL01 (sample SAMN16246548, study PRJNA631951) | gut metagenome | biome: gut microbiome; feature: rumen; material: fiber-attached | host: Bos | place: Iran: Karaj | collected 2018-10
GAATTCACGGCGTCGAGGCCGGAACCGCAAACCGCGTTCAGCGTCTCCGCCGTCGTTTCATAAGAGAGACCTGCCTTGACCGCGGCCTGGCGCGCGACGTTCTGACCGAGTCCGGCCTGCAGAACACATCCCATATAAACGTGATCCACTTCCGCCGCCGGGATCCCGGAACGCCGAAGCGCTTCTTTGATGACGATCGAGCCAAGCTCCACTGCGGACACTTTCGACAATGCCCCGCCCATCTTGCCGATCGGCGTACGTACGGAACCGAGAATAAAAACGGAAGACATCCCCTCTCCTCCTCACGCTTTTTGCAGCTTTTCCATGAAAGCTTCCTTGTTTTCCTTCGGCGTCGTGGTCGGCCGCCCGAGGTCTTCCCGCGCGCCGATCGCCGACTTCACTTCGATGAACGACAATGCATTACGTTCCTTCGCCCGAAGGAGCGCCTGATCCAGTTCTTCAAACGTCGCGACGGATTCGGCGAAAGGATATCCTGCCGCCTTCGCGAGACCGATGAGGTCCGCGTCCGCGAGCACCGTCGGCTGCCCGCCGACCGTCTCGTGCGCGCCGTTGTTGATGACGATGTGAACGAGGTTCTCCGGACGGTAGTGACCGAGCACCGCAAGCGAGCCCATATGCATCAGCATTGCCCCGTCCCCGTCAATGATCCAGAAGCGTTTTTCCGGTTTCTGCAATGCGATTCCGAGCGCGATCGAAGAGCTGTGCCCCATCGAACCGACCGTCAGGAAATCCAGTCCGTGCGACTGCCCCTTCTCCGCGCGAATTTCGAACAATTCGCGGCTTGCCTTTCCGGTAGTGGAAATGATCTGATCTTCTCCCGAAACCGCCGTAACGTGCCGAATCACGTCTTCCCGGCGCATTTCGTAGCAGTTCGCGTACTTCACCTTGACGTCGAACGACAGAGCGCCCTTCCGGATCACGAAAGCGACCTGTTTTCCGGCCGAAAGCAGTTCCCGGAACCGCTTCATCACTTCTTCCACCTCTGCGGCCGTCGTTTCCTTCCCGACCGTGAACGACGCGACATCGAGATCGTCCAGCAGTTTCACCGTGACCTTGCCCTGATACACGTGCTGCGGCTCGTCGTGAACGCCCGGTTCCCCGCGCCAGCCGACGACGAAGATCACCGGGATCCCGTACACGTCCGTGCTGAGCAGCGACGCCGCCGGGTTCACGATATTGCCTTCGCCGGAATTCTGCATGTAGACGACCGGCACCTTTCCCGTCGCGAGGTGATAGCCGGCCGCTGCCGCCGCCGCATTGCCCTCGTTCGCGGCAATGAGATGATGCTTCCCGTCCGCGCCGTACGTGTTCATCAGATAATCGCAAAGCGCCTTCAGCTGCGAATCCGGCACGCCTGCGAAATACTCGGCGCCGAGCGCGTTCAAAAACTCTTCCACTCTCATTTTACGATCTCCCCGTACATTCTTTTCATTTCTTTTCTCGCAATGCCGACCGGATGATTCTTCAGCCGGAGCGGATTCACGGAATCCGCGAGAAGTTCAACGTCCTGCTCCCTCGTTCCGGAAACAGGGGCCTGCATTCCCAACCGCTCCAACAGTCCGGAAAACCACTCCGGTCCGACCGGGATCTCCTTCAGGATCTCCCTAAGAAACTCTGCCCCTCTCGGGTCCGAAGTCTCCGCCGCATGCTCTATGGTATACGGCCAGACCTTCGCCATCGCCAACGCCACCGCATGTCCGTGCGGCAGATGATACATCGACGTCAGCTTATAGCTCATGGCATGCGGCGCCGTCGTCGCGGTGATGTTGATCGCCCGCCCGCTCATGTTCGCGGCTTCCATGATCTTCCCCGCTGCCGCCGTGTCGCCTTCTTCGATATACGCCTGCCAGTGATCCCGGATCCCCTCGACGGCGTTCCGGCTGTATTCCCGGCTCTCTTCGGTGCTGTTCACCGACCACCAGGACTCGATCCCCTGACAAAGCGCATCCAGCATCGTACACTTTTTTTGATACAGCGGCAGATTCTTTAAGAGCGCAGGTTCCAGCACTGCGACGTCCGGCACGATCGAAGGATGAGAAACCGACTGTTTCTTTCCCTCATAATAAATGACCGCATGCCTCGTCGATTCCGAGCCCGTCCCCGCCGTCGTCGGAACGGCAATGAGCGGCACTTTCGTGTCGCTCCATTCCTGATCGAGATAGTTCACGGAACCGTCCAGCCGGCAAAACAGCTTGATGCACTTGGCGACGTCGATCGCAGAGCCGCCGCCGACCGCAACGATCACGTCTGCCTTCGATGCGCGGAACGCTTCCACGCCGGCCTCCACCTCTTCATACAACGGATTCGGCGAAAAGCCGGTGAAATGCGTAACGTCAGACCGCTCGAAGAAAAAAGGAAGGGAGGCCGGCGCATTGCCCCCGTCTTCCGGAGGAAGCGTAAGCGACGCAAACGAACGGCCGTGAACGAGGAATAGTTTCCTGTCCCGAAGAACGTCTGAAAGCTGCCGGAATCCGTATAAAATCTGCTGCTTCATCACGTCTCCTTGCACGGCGCTCATTCTCCCGGAATGAGGTTGATGATCTCCTTGATCGACATGCACTTGTCGTCGCATTCCTTTGCGCGGTGATTTTCAAGGATCGTCCGCGCTGCGTCCTGCATGGCCGGGAAGCCGGTCCGCGTCAGCTGGTTCGCGTAGATCACGACGTTCACGCCGCGCTCTTTGAATTCGTCTTCGTAAACGGTATTGAACGAGGTCGGAACGACGACGAGCGGCGTCGTTTGATTCTTTGCACGGAATCTCTCCGTGAACTCGAAGATCTCGGCGGGATCCTTCTTCCTGCTGTGGATCATGATCGCATCCACGCCCGCCTCGACGTAAGCAAACGCTCTCTCAAGCGCGTCGTCGATGCCCTTATCCAGAATGAGAGACTCGATCCTCGCGCAGATCATGAATTCCTTCGTCTTCTTCGCCTTCTCACCGGCGCGGATCTTCTCGGAGAAATTCTCGATCGTATCCTGCGTCTGCGCGACTTCCGTTCCGAACAGGCTATTCTTCTTCAGGCCCGTCTTGTCCTCAATGATCACCATCGAGACGCCCATCCGCTCCAGCGTCCGGACCGTATAAACGAAATGCTCGGTCAGTCCGCCGGTGTCACCGTCGAAGATGATCGGTTTCGTCGTCACTTCCATGATGTCGTCGATCGTGCGGAACCGACTCGTCATGTCGACGAGTTCGATGTCCGGCTTTCCCTTCGCTGTCGAATCGCAGAGCGAGGACACCCACATCGCGTCAAACTGATAGGTACGGCCGTTCTGCAGGACCGTCGTATTCTCGACGATGAGCCCGGTGATGCCGGAATGCGCTTCCATCGCCGTCACGCAACCCTTCATGGCAATGAGTTTCCGGAGCCGCCCGCGCCGGATGTCCGGCATCGACAGTTCTGCCCGGGAGACTTTATCGAGCTCCTTGTATTTCGGGTCATTGGAATACGGGAATTCCACGAGTTTTCCGCCATACTCGGCGAGCACCGACACGACTTCGTCGCGGATCGGTCTCTGGAACCCTTCTCTCCAGTCGTCCCCGTGCACGACGTAGGTCGGCCGGAGCGATCTTAATATCTCCGCGTAACTTAAGGTCTTCTGTTCGACGACCTTGTAAACGCCGCTGATGTTCTCGAAGACGGACTTCCGCTCCTCGAACGGCATCAACGGGAACCGTTTGTAGCTCGCGACCGCCTCGTCGGACAGCACGCCGATGATGAGTTTTCCGAGTTTTTCCGCCTTCCGGATGATCGCAATGTGTCCGCTGTGAACCATGTCCGCCGAGAAGCACATGTAAACCGTGCGGTTCTCGACTTCCTGCAGCCGCGCCTTCACGATCGCCAGATCTTCCGGCGTGTCGATTTCCGAGCAAAGCCGGTCCTGCACGTCGTACGCCAGGATCTCGCAGCGGTCCGTCACCTCGTTCAATGCCACTTCCGCATAGCATTTCCGGCGGTCCGTCTCACAGAATTCCTTGATCCTGTCCAGCCAGACCTGCCAGTCCGCCTTATTCAGTTTGTAGAGCGCCTGCGCCTCCATTGCATCGTTGAAGAACTCGATGCCGACCTTCTCGACGCGTCCGTCGTGCACGACCGCCTTGAAATCCTTCTCCGGCAATGCGATCGTCGAGCTGACCTTCATGCAGCTCTTCGGGCACGCAAGAAGATCGTCAAGCACCGACGCCTCAAACACGAGATCCCCGTGCATCAGGATGATGTCCTCGTTTTCCAGATAGTCCTTCGCGCAATAAATCGAATAGATATAGTTCGTTTCGCTGTAGATCGGGTTCTTCACAAACGTGTAATGGATCGGCAGCGACAGGGAATGGCAATAATTCACCAGCACGTCGTCGAAATAGCCGGTCGTCATCACCACGTCATTGACGCCCGCCTTCGAAAGCAGTTTCAGCTGACGGCTCAGGATCGTGTCCGCTGCGGAAACCTCGGTCATGCATTTAGGATGCTCGCTTGTTAACACGCCCATGCGGTGTCCGAGACCGGAATTCAGAATCAAAGCTTTCATGATCAATTCTCCTTTTCTTGGCCGGGCAGGACCCGACACTCTGAATGATTATACAGATATTGCCCTGAAAATCAACCTTTCTGCCTGTTTTCACTGAAAAAGCGGTTGAAAATCAACAGGAGTTGATTTATAATCCACTTTACCACCCGTAAGGAGGTTCCCTATGTCCATCGGCACCAACATAAAAAAGCGCCGGTTCGAGCTCAACATGTCACAGGCGGAGCTTGCGAAATCGCTCGGTTATAAAACGAAATCCACGATTGCGAAGATCGAATCCGGAGAAAACGGCGTTTCCGTCAGCAAACTGCAGGCGTTCGCCCGCGCGCTCGACACCACGATCGACGCCCTCCTCTCCGGCACCGACACGCTATCGAGCCCGGAAACGCGGACGGCTCACTTCCTTCCGGGGAGCAAGGTCATTGCCGTCATTCTGGCCGGCGGCAAGTCCAGCCGGAACCTGCAGAACATCCCGAACCAGTTCGTGACTGTGCTTGGCAAGCCCGTCATCATCTACAGCATGGAAGCATACGAGCGCCATCCCGCCGTCAGCGAGATCTACGTCGTCTGTCTGAAGGGCTGGGAAGACATCCTCGCCTCCTACGCTGAAGAATACGGCATCACCAAACTTGCCGGCATCATCCCGGGCGGAGACACCGGCATCCGCTCCATCAAAAACGCCGTCGACCGCCTCGAAGCCGAGAGCGACGACGACGTCCTCATCCTGCAGGAATCCACGCGCCCGATGGTCACCGACGAGATCATTTCGAAACTCCTCCCCGTCTGCAAGGAGTCCGGCAATGCCGTCACGAGCGAGCCGATGGACGGCATCGTGCAGTTCTTCGTCGAGGAGGACCGCGTCCGCTACCTGAACCGGAACCTGATCGTCGAGGCCCAAAGCCCCGACGCCTACCGCCTCGGGCTCCTCCGCGAAGCCTTCCGGACCGGCGAAAAAAGAGGCGCCAAACTCGAAGAGTCCTGCGCCTACATGTTTCTTTATAACCTCGGTTTCCCGCTGAAATTTGTGGAAGGAAACCACAACAACCTGAAAATCATCCGTCAGGAAGACGTGGCGATATTTACGGCGTTACTGAAGGCCGGGAGGTGAGGCTCTTTACTTTACTTCCACTCCGCCTGCTTTAAAAAACCGCTTCATATGCTCATAGTCCTTTTCGCTCACATTGCGATAATCCAGCATCTTCCCCTTTGATTTCACATCACTACGGAGAAATCGGAGTATTCTTTTTATCCAACAGAAAGGCAGTAAAATCGGCCACTTCTGTAATATTGGAAACTGGGCTTTCATGCGACTATACGGCAAAAAGACCGCCGCAAGTGCAGATTTCACCTTCCCGCTCTTCAGGGATCCTCCCATTGAAGCAATCCTTCCCGCCTTATAACTGATTCCGGACCCGTAGATTCCGTGAGTAAAGGCATGCGCCAATAAAAACTCATTGTCCTCATTCATCGAAATCTCACCCATGGCAGCCTTGGAAAGATCCACCATTCTATCGTGGAAATTCTGAATTCCGAATGACGCAAGCACAGGCATGACGATCTCCGACTTGATCTGCCGGCGATTCAGCAGCCATGTATCAACGATCCGTCGCAGCCCCAGGGAACCATTCATGAAATCCTTGTGGAGATGAACAAAATGGAAAATGTAAAAATCTTCGTCGCTCATGCGATAAATATTCCCGTGATCGACCGCAGCATGATCCCAAAGATTATTCTCCCATGTCATAATCTCTCCGCTGTCGTCTGTCAGCCTCTTATGCATTTCCACATGGACCGATTCTTTCCAAAAGTTGTCATGCTTCCAGCTACTCTCTTCTTCTGCGGAATAGCCTATATTTCCGACGATTTCCTTGATTTGGGAATAATCGTACGGCTTAACCAAAACGTCCAGATCCGCCATCTGACGCATAGACTCGTCGGGATAAAGCTTTCTTAATTCCCAACCTTTAAGCGCAATACATGACAGTCCGGCGGCATCCAGAGCATTCAACAACCGTTCCCCCTCATAAGCCTGAAGAACCGACTGGTTGAGTGCTGCGTAATACCTTTGCTGAAGGTCGGATTGCATTCCCGCTGACAAAACCGGGTAGACCGTCATAAGAATACCGTTGCGAAGAATCATTTTTTCAACTGCCGGTATTTGGATATCAGACTCATTGATCAAAGAGTCTTTTTCTACCCCAAATGCTTTCCGAAGCAGGGACAAAATATAGTTTTGTTCAGTTGTCAGCATTTCTGTCCCTCCGTTACCGCATCTCCATCATTGTCTTAGAACTCCGCTAAATACGCACGTGGATCCTTTTCCTGCCATTTATTACCGCTTAACGCTTATGGTTCGCTTTATTGCGGCCTTATAGTTTTTCAGTTTGCGAGATAAATAGTTTTTCTTTTCAGTCCAACGATCCGCTGTTTTCCAAATGGAATCAAAGAACTGTTTTATGATCCTATAGTTCTCCATTGCTTCATCCCAGTAGGGGTAGAAATAAACTTGCCTTGCATTAACATCTCTTCCCCTATCCTCATCATGAAACAGATTGTTCAACAGATTGACCTGCTCCATAGGATCATAAACGACATCGTACAACTCTTCTGTCTTTTTGAGTTTATTGTATATATACTTGTACCGGCCTCGAATGATCGCGAGTTTTCTGTAAGGCTGCGCATAATACTGAGAATCACACAAAACAAATTCTAACTGCGGAATTCTTTCCTCCAAAACGATATCTGAAAGCTGTATGTTTGAAGTCGGAAAGTCCACAGAATCCAATCCCTGAAGCCTGGGAGTGATCATCGGAATACGTGCAGCCTGTTCATATACGTCGAACCCGTAAGTCGTTTTTCCCTTTGCGCCATTCATGTTTCCATGATCCGCAGTAATGATGATCCAATCCCCGAATTTCTGACGAATATACCCGATAAACTCGTCAAACAAATCCATATCCTGCCCATACCCTGACCGTCCAAGGAGAACGTGTGGCAGGTGAACCCACAAAAACACGGGTTTAGATGCATCGATGGAGTCTATTTCATTTTTCAAATACTCCATCGTTTCTCTTTCGAGTTTCTTGTCCGGTATTATTTCATTTGCCTCCTCGTTATGTGGCATATGAACGCCGACCGACTGATTCAGTTTCCGACTGTCATGGTGAATGGTATGTTTCCCAAAACACTTGGAAAAGCGCTCAGCCATTACAATGTAATTGTTGCTCCACAGCAAGTGACACGAGTACCCCTTCTCATACATTCGATCAAACAAAGTGTCTCCGTTATAGTCTTCGACAACGGAATAGTCTTTTCTATCCAATTCGTACGGAAACTTACCCGTAAACATGCCGGTCATTGCCATGGCAGTAGAGGGAGCACACGTATAGTGTCTATGAAACACTGTCCCCTTCTGAGCCAATTCGTCAATGTTTGGCGTACTCCAGTACTTGTTTCCGTATACGGGAAGATAATCCGGTATTAAAATATCTTTAGATACTATTACTTTGTGTTGCATATTACATCTCCAATAATCACCTATACTTTTTTTGATACCTATACAGTAGTATTACACACAAGTATAAGATTCCCACAAAATATACGCCATTCCTAATTGCCGTCATCATCTCCCGTCGGGGAATGGAGAATAAGACAACAAACAATCCCATTTTACAAAAAGATTCAAGAGCATCTTCTCTATCCTCGATTTCCGACAGCAGAAGTGAAACAATTCTTCCAAATAGAACCATGAGCAAGATTCCGAACCACCCAAAGTTATAGTATGCCTCTGCAGGCATAGAAAACCCGGGACCAAAAGATAAGCCCATTGTTTTTTTCAGCCATTCAGGAAGACCTGCATATTGAACAGAAATATGTGTGCCACCTAAAATATTGGGAACGATTGACAGTAGGGCGAAAAAATACGATTGACCGTAATGAAACGGAAAGTCCTTTGGAATCAATCGCATAGTTTTGACCAAAGGATATCCACTCCACCCCAATGTGATAAAAGTTTCTTTTATAGCATTAAGCACCGATTCTTTTCCATAAATGGCACTAGAAATAGACTCTAATCCTAATGTACCATTATTTCTGGTCTGGCCTATTATAGGTATTACAAGAACCAATAAGCAAGAACCGATTATCATAATCAATGATGTAATCTTTCTCCCAGTTCTTGATTTGGCATATGTCTTGAAAAACCATAACAAAGCAACTATATAACAAATAGGTTCGCTTCGATTTCCAACGGCGAAATTTGTGAAAGAAATAATGACAATAAGTACTGCCGGAAAAAACCTAAACTCACTATCCTTATACCCGGCCAGTAACATAAATAGCCCAAAAACAAAGTATTCTCCTATCACAGAGAGTATTTTCGACCAACTCGTTGATCCGCTAATTAACGAAAAACTTTCCTTATAACCAAATGTTTGAAACGAATTCAAAAGCATAATCTCTTGATACACGTATGGAACAATAGAAACAACAACTACAATCCAACCTATTGTTCTTATTGCATTGGAATAATCAGGACGATTTGTCGCTTTTAAATTTCTTTTCCAATCATCATTCTCAAAGGAATGCTTTTTGCCGAAAAGCTTAGTCATCGTTCCTAAATGGAACAAGATAATGCAAAAGAAAGTATAGATATATGCATTATTAACGGTTACAGCCGAATCAAACCGATACAAATCTAGAGTAGAATTCAAGGGAATACCCAAAGCACACAAAACACTTTGCCCAGCTGTAAGAGTATAAAAAGAGAGTTCGAACATCAGGATCAAAGAAAAAAATTTCCCGTACATAATCCTTGAAGATACGATACACCATCCAATTATAATCAGGCCTATTACCCCTATAATTTGATTAAAATGTGCACCGGCACCACTAGAGCTAACCCAAATAAGCGCACAACTACAGCTAGCAATCACAATAAAGGTAGATAGAAATAGCCTCGTTCTCTTATTCACCACCATCGCCTCCGTGGGAAATAATAATAGCCTTTGGCCCCACAACTGTAGAATTCGATGGAACATCTTCTATTACAGTTGCATTTGCTCCGATCATGCAATTATCCCCTATGGTTATTCCTCCTAAAATGCATGCACCGGCACCAATAAAGCAGTTTTTACCAATCACAGGATGTCCCCTGCCGTTTCTTCCCCCAATCGTGACATTTTGGTAAACCATTGTATTTTCCCCAATCACCGCTTTAGAGTGAATTACGCAGCCCAACCCATTGTGTTCAAAAGTGACGTTTTTTCCTATCTCACAAGTATATGGAAGATCAATTGAGTAGAGAACTCTACATAATCGCATAATAATTCCTGGCAATAACGGAATATGTCTCTTCCAACATTTGTTCGCAAATCTATAATACCGAGTTATTTTTTTCTCCTTCATTGAGTGTCACCTTATTGCTTTTTTAATCAATCGAACTATTACCTTTAGATCTTTTCGCCAAAAAATGAATGCCGTTCCCACCGTTACACAAGCAGAAATAAAGAATACCGGTACTGCGTATAGTAACCACTGACCATAAGTGGTTATGACGGCTCCGGATAAAAGCCTTGCAATGAGAATAATCACAACTGCCTGAATAACCATCACAGTATTGCGGATGATAAATTTCCAAATCGACTCATGGATGATATTCTTATATGAAAACACGGCATATTGAACCGTTCTAAAACACATCGCCACAGCTGTACCAATAGTAACCCCCACAAGTCCAAACTTAATTACCAATACTACAGAAAAGGCAATATTGAAAACTGCTTCTAAAATAGCTCCATTTCTGGTTTCTTTGTATTTTCCTGCTGCCTGTACAACCGTTTGATAGGGGATCCTCAATGTAGAAAACAAGCCCGCAAAAGATACTAAATAGCCAAACAACAATCTATCGTATGAAACATCAGAAACACCTCTCGTATAAACTTTCACGAATGGAACTATTAATACTGCACAACAGGTATATAGTATGGTGGAAAGCATATAAATAATCGTTTCATATGCAGACATATTCTTTTTCAAACTATCCGTCTCGCCTTTTGCGATAATGTTCCCAAAGGCGCCTTCAAGTCCACTGGAAAAAGCCGATCCAATTTTGTTTAACCCATTAATAACCAAATAATAGATTGCGTATACAGAAACCTCCTTGACATTCGTAAAAATCGTTAATACTACTATATCAGTATTCTTGTTTACAAACTGAGCAATCGAATGCGCCCCAGCGTCCCATCTTTGTTTAATGCTATCTTTATCTGGTTCGACCGTATAATCTAATTTGTAGTGTTTCTTAACATAAATATGAAGTGCAATGGGTCCCAATGCACGAGCACCGACAGCACCTAGTTTTACTAAATGAATTGAATCAGTACAGTAAATCAATACAACAGATACTAGTGAACTTAAAACCAATGCTGCGATATCGATAATCGTTAATACATAGTTCTTTTGGTCTGCGGCCAGTATTATCCGACACGGCATTCCAAAATAGTACTGAAACAATGTATTAATCCCAATAATAAGCGTTAACGATGAAGCATAACCCCAAGAGAACTCATCATTTACAAAAAAAGGATAAATGCAGGAAAAGCCCAATAAAACAGCAAAAGTAATAATAGTAACCTTTTGCATAAATTGTTTTGTGGTTGCCATGATTCTGTTCACAGAATTATGATCATCCGAACTTAGCGGCTTATAAAGAGCCGCTCTGGTTGCACCTGTCAATCCTAAATATAAGAGCGAAGTATAACTTAAGAATTGCTCAATTGAAGCCGTGAGGCCATTGTTTCCCGATCCAAATCTTCCAAGGATCAACCTCGGAAGAATAAGCGAAACAACCACCTCAATAATCATACCACCTAAGTAGGTTGAAGTATTATAAAGAGCTTTTTTACTTCTCGATTTTTCCACGATTGTTTGTTTCATGTTACCGGTCATAGCCTGCACTATCTATCTAAAAGAGCTTCAAAAGCCGATATCCATTCATTTCCCACCAATGAAACATCAAGTTTTTTCCGAATGTATTCGGCCTCTTCCCCAAATTTCTTTGCTATTCTTTTATCATTCAGTATTGTGACTATAGCATCAGAAAGGTCATTAATGTCATTTACTTTTACCAATAATCCATTTTTTTCATTTTCAATTAAGTCTCGCGGTCCACCTGATGGGCAATCTGTAGAAATGCATGGCAATCCCATAGCCATTGCTTCTATCAACGCATTAGGCATTCCTTCAAGATTTGATGAAAGAACATATGCTGATGCGCTTCGAATATCTGCCAATACGGAGTTGCTTGCTCCCATCAATTTGATAAAACTTGATGCATTTACCTTATTGATATATTCAGCCAAAGAGTTTCTTAATTCACCATCCCCATATATTTCCAAAGAATAGTCGGGCCTTGTTTGATGGACAATACAAAATGCATCGATCAAACATGGATAGTTTTTTGCCGGAATCAGTCTGCCAACCGCTACAACCCTTTTATCTCTTTCTCCTTCGAATGGTATAGGTATCTTTTGGGAATCTATTGGATTCGCTATGACCGTACTACGTTCTCTGATCTTTTTACTATAATAATCCCTGGCCTCTTTTGTCTGAAAAACAAACCCAACGGCATAATTCATAAGGATATGCGATAGTATCCTTGTCGAATTCTTAATTGCATTTGTATTTGGGGCACTTCTCTCTGATACAACGAATGGAACATGTAATCCCATCAGCGCCGGAACCGCAACGACACACATAGGTGTGTCCATGATAATGATAATATCCTGGCGGTTATCCTTTATTCTTTTTCGCAGAGATTTAATAGTAGATAACTTGTTACCAGAAAAACAATCTATTCTATCAATTCCTTTATCCAGTACATATTCTTGATCCGGCTTCTTCATCGTAGTAAAAATGGTGATTCTATGGTTTTGTGAACACCAGTAATTTGAAAGGGTCGCCGTAACCCTTTCCGCTCCTCCGAAGCCCAATGATCCTATAATAATTCCTATCTTCATCGGTAATCTATTTCCTTAAGTAACGCCTTTCCAAAACATAACTTGCAAAGGAATAATAGAACTCTTCCCTACGCGCATTGAGATACTGACTACTATACTTCTCAAATGCCATTCTTTTATTCCTGATACTAGCCTCTAAAAATTCACTCCCGCTGAACATTCTGCATACAGCATCCCCAATACGATTTGAGAACTTGCCCCGTGGCGTAGTACTAACGATCCAACGAGAATCGATTAATTCCGAATTTCCTCCACTATTTGATGCAATACAAGGCAGTCCTCTGCTCATTGCTTCAATAAGTGCTCTTGAAAGACCTTCCGTCATACTTGGTTGAATATAACCATCCAGTTTATCCAACCACCGAAACACCTCTTGATGAGGAATAGTCCCCCTGATGACCACGCGATCCGCAACCTCAGCTTCTTCCGCTATTTTTTGAAGTTCTTTTGGACTACCAGAGCCAATTAACTCATATTTGACTTTGATTCCTAATTTTGCTTCAATCAAAGGAATCGCTTTAATCACGTATTCCTGCCCTTTATATCTGACATCCACCGCGGCGACCGTTCCTAAAACAAGTGTTTTTCTATTCGCCCACAATTTCTCTTGTTCTAGATGATTCTTTTCCGGTTCAGTGTTTTCAATTGAAACATCTGACACACCGATTGTCTTTCCTTTACAAGGATACCTCTTTTGAAGGAATTCTGATGTCACATATAAAACATACGGCGCATTTTTGACATAATGCCTCATCACAAAAAAAGCAGGAACCGCCAAAAACTTCCCTTTTAAGCCATAATTCCAATATGCATCAAAAGTACAACCAACAACCTCAACCAAGTAGGGTATTCTGTGCCTTTTGGCTAAATGTATTGCCTTATATCCATTTATGCTCGGAATCCTTGAGATGACACAGTCTGACGACTTTACGGTCTTCTCTAAATCCTCCGCGGTCAAAACTGTAACGTTGGGATTCGTAATCTTACTATAGCTTGATTTAGCCTCTTTCTCCTCGATAATACGCCCGATAACAGTCAATGCTCCAAACCACTTGACATACCTCGACAAGACTTCATCAGGTAATCCTCCAGGCGAAAAGATTTCACCGTTGACTCTTCTAAACTTGTGATCATGAACAAACACGACTTTCATACTATCTATCTTTCATTTTTTTTGCCGGCACTCCGACATATACTCCTTCTGGCTCCAAGGATTTGGTGACAACAGCTCCAGCACCGATCACAGAGCCGTGACCGATGGTAACTCCACCTAAAACGGATGCCTTTGCTCCGATCCACACGTTTTCTTCGATATGGACTGGTTCGTTTTCGATTCCTTGATCTCGAATCTTTTCCTCATGACTGCCGAATTGATGCGTCGTGCCCATAATAGTAACGCCATGAGCAATGGACACATCATCATCGATAGTGATTCCGCCTTTAATATGACCACATTCAAGATAGCACATCGGCTGGATGGACACATTGTTTCCAACCACTAGGTTTTCTGGATTTAGAAGATAAACTCCGGGAAAAATGGCCACATTATCTCCCACTGAATCAGAAATGGATTTCAAGATAACATATCTTAACCCCACACCAAATTTCCCACGCAAATACCTGTGTTTCTCCAATGCAGCTTTTCGCCTACTAAGAGGAAGAATTCTATAAAGAGAAGTCCAAATCGAAAAGACTCCCTTATACTTTTCAAATTGCTCTCTCCCCCGCGGCTGATTACTCATAGTCGCACTCCTTCTTTTCTACTCACAGATTCTCTTTATACCACTCAATTGCCGCCTTGATCCCACGCTCGAAATCCCAATCGGGATCATATCCCAGCATTGCTTTTGCCTTGCTGATGTCCGCATTGCTGTGTTTTATATCACCGGCACGATCAGGCCCGAAGTTCGGTTCCACACTGATTCCGAGTGCTTTCGTCAGACCGTAATAGATATCGATCAGATACTCTCGGCCGCCGTATGCGATATTGTAAGCTTCTCCGGCTGCAGATGACGGTGCCAAACACGCCTTTAAGTTGGCCTCGATCACATTCTCTATGTATGTGAAATCACGGCTCTGACGACCGTCTCCATGGATGGTCGGCACTTCACCGTGAAGCAGCTGTCTTATGAACTTCGGAATGACTGCAGCATAGACGCCGTTCGGATCCTGACGGCGGCCGAATACGTTAAAATAGCGAAGGCCGTAGGTGTCCAGTCCATAATGACGCGTATATTGTTTGCCCCATTCTTCATCGCATCTTTTACTGACTGCATACGGAGAGAGCAAATTTCCTTCCCGGCCTTCCTTCTTCGGTAAGTTCGGCTCATCGCCGTAAACAGAACTGCTGGAAGCATAGACAAACTTCTTTACGCCGCATTGCCGCGCCGCTTCCATCATGTTCAGCGTTCCCATGATATTATTGGCACAATAGTACAACGGCATTTCGATGCTTCGGGGGACAGATCCCCATGCCGCCTGATTCAGCACGTAATCCACGCCGTCACATGCTTTCATGCATGTGTCCAGATCCTTGATGTCCCCCTTAATGAACTCGTAATTCGGATGCTCCAAAAACAAATCGACATTTGCCTGTTTTCCGGTACTGAGATCATCGAGGCAGCGTACCTTATGACCCAACTTTAAAATCGCTTCACAAAGATTTGACCCGATAAACCCTGCACCGCCGGTAACCAGGAATGTGCTGTTGTCAGGAAACCTTACATTTTGATAACCCATTTTGTTCCCCTAACTACGTGATTGACCGATCACAATCTCCAATAACTGTATCCGGCAGCTTCGTACTCTTTCCGGTTGAGGATCCCCTTGAGATCAAGAAGGACTTTCTTTCCGGAACCGAAGAATTTCTCTATGTCCGTCATGGATAGGGCACTGAATTCTGTATGTGCCACTGCCAGGATCACTGCGTCCATATTCTGAATCGTCTTCATGTCAACAAATTCCACTCCGTAAAGCATCTTCGCTTCTGCCGCATCTGCCTGCGGATCGGCAATCAACGGAGTGATACCGTATTCACGCAATTCGCGAACGATATCAATGATCTTCGTATTTCTCGTGTCCGGACAATTCTCCTTAAACGTAAAACCAAGAATGGCCACTTTCGCGCCCTTCACCGCCTTATCTGCCGCAATCAGGTTCTTCACACAGTTCTCTGCGCAGTACTTGCCCATATCGTCATTGATCCGTCTTCCCGCCAAGATGATCTGGCTGTGATAACCGAGCATTTCGGCTTTATAAGTGAGATAATAAGGATCTACGCCGATGCAATGACCTCCGACAAGACCGGGATAGAACTTGAGGAAGTTCCACTTGGTTCCGGCCGCTTCCAAAACGCTCTTCGTATCGATGCCCATTTTGTTAAAGATGATGGATAATTCGTTCATGAACGCGATATTGATGTCACGCTGCGAGTTCTCAATGACTTTTGCAGCTTCGGCAACTTTGATGCTTTCCGCATGATATACTCCGGCATCCACGACAAGTTCATAAACCTTCGCGACACAATCCAAGGTCTCTTCATCCATACCGGATACGATCTTCTTAATCGTTTCCAGACGATGCACTTTATCTCCGGGATTGATGCGTTCCGGACTGTATCCGATTTTGAAATCCACACCGCACTTCAGTCCGGACTCTTTTTCAAGGATCGGCACGCAAACATCTTCCGTGACGCCGGGATAAACAGTTGATTCAAAGACCACAATGGATCCCTTGGTAAGATTTCGACCGAGAATCCGGGAAGCGCCTTCGACCGGCGTGAGATCCGGAGTGTGATCCTCATTCACCGGCGTCGGAACGGCCACGATATGGAATTTTGCCTCACGAAGTTTTGTTTCGTCTGACGTAAACTCCACCGATGTTTTGGCAATCACCTCATTGCCCACTTCATGCGTAGGGTCGATCCCGTTTTTATATAATTCGATTTTCTTTGCATTGAGATCGAATCCGATGACGTCGATTTTTCTCGCAAAAGCCACTGCGATCGGCATTCCGACATAGCCAAGACCTACCAGAGACAGCTTTTCGGACTTATGCACAAGCGCACTATAAAGATCCATATACATCCACTCCTTACAATCCGTTGATCTCATTGATATACGTTTGAACCACGTGATCGCGGTCAAATGACTGTTCCATAAACTCCCGGGCTTTTTTGCCCATTTCTGCCCGGGTTTCTCTGTCGGTATCCATGAATGCTTTCACCTTCTCATACAGGTCGACAGCGTTCTTTACTTCGAAGAGAAAACCTGTCTCATTATCCTTGACAGCTTCCTTGCATCCGTTAATGTCCGATACGATACAAGGTCTCCCGGTGGCTGCCGCCTCCAGAATAATGTTCGACATTCCCTCATGATGTGAAGGCTGAATCAGGCAATCGCACATGGAAATGTATTTGTGCATCTGATCGTGCGGAATAAAGTCATAGAAGAAAACCCCGTAATTCTTTTTCAAATCTTCCACGATCTCTTTGTAAGATTCTTCCTCATACCAGCCGATGATGTGAAACTCGGCCGGAATGCCTTCTTCGTGCAATCTTTGAATCACGGAAAACAGTTCATCATAGCCTTTATCCTGCCGGATCCTTGCTGCCGCCAAAAACTTGACCGGTTCGTTCTCCGGATAGGGCTCATACGAATTCATTTTCAGATTCACACCGGATCCGGCGATCAATTCGCTGTTCTGCAATGCAATGCCGTGCTTTTGCAGAATGGATCTGTTCAGTTCGTTCTGAAAATAGACCTTCGAAGCGTTTTTGAACGCTGCCCGCTCCATCCGGATCATTATCTTGCTGATCAAGTTTTCTTTATCAAAATTGCTCCCCAGTCCGGTTACCGTCGAAATATACGCCACCTTTTCCTTGGAAGCCGCCAGGCCGCCGTAAATGTTCGGTTTTGCCGTATACGTAAGAACGACATCCGGTTTTTCCGTCCGTATCGCTTTTCGTATTGCCCGATATGTCTTATACTCGCTGAGAGGATTCGTGCCGAATCTGCTTAACGGGATCGTAACCAGCTTTGTAATGACCGGAAGGAACACTTGATTCTTTTCGTCTTCCGGTAAGACCAATACGGTCTCAAATCCACTTTCATGAAGCCGCTCTAATAACTCCATCCGGAAATGGTGGATCGTTGTAAAGTCATTTGCGACGATCAGAACTCTTTTCATCCAACCACTTCTTTCACTGCCTTGACGATATCATTGGCATAAATATAGTATGCCGCCTCAAGTGATTTACTGGCGGGCGCAGGACAATTCGGAAGCGTGACCGTTTTTACCGGAGCTGACAGAATCCCGAAGTTTGCCTCATATATCCCTCTCGCCACGGAATCAGTCACGCTGGCAAAAGCCCATTCAGCAATGGTGACCACTGCTTTTTTCGTCTTTGCCACACTCTGATTCACCGTCTCCATATCCACGGGCTTCAGTGTACGAAGATCGATCACCTCGCAAGAAATATGATCGTCCGCAAGGATTTCTGCGGCCTTTAATGCTTCTTTTACCATGAAGGAAGCCGCCACGATCGTAACATCCGTACCCTCTTTTAAAACATTCGCCTTCCCGATAGGTGTTTCATAATACCCTTCCGGGACGTCGTCCTCCACTTCATACAACCAGCGCTCGTCAATGTAAATCACGGGATCCGGATCATTAACAGCCGCCAGCATCAGCCCTTTGGCATCTTTCGCAGTGGCCGGCGTTACCACTTTCAGCCCCGGGATATTGGCATAAATGCCAAACGGGCTCTGAGAGTGTTGTGCGCCCTGTTCTCCTCCGCGGTTCACAATGCCTCGCAATACCAGCGGCACGTGAACTTTTCCGTTGAACATATAATTCCACGATGCGCAGTGATTGATCACCTGGTCGAGTGTCAGATACATAAAGTCCATACGCGGATGGAAAACGATCGGCTTCATTCCGGCCATGGCGGCACCAATACAGGCACCGGTCATGGCGGCTTCACTGACCGGAGAATCCATCACACGGTTCTCGCCGAATTCCTTGGCGAGATTCGTAGTCGTTCTTCCAACGAACCATGGATTATTCACTCCCTGCCCGATCACGAAACAGGTAGGGTCGCTCTGCAATGCGATGCGATGAGCTTCATTAATGGCGTCGCCGTAGGAAAGAATTCTTTCTTGTTTCATTTTCATACCTCCTTCGCGTAAACGTGATGAAGGAGTGTTTCCGGCATCGGTTTTGATGCGGCGATTGCTTTGTCTTCCGCGGCATCAACCGTTTCCTGCGCCTTTTCTTCCATGGAAGCCACTTCATCTCTGGTCATGATTCCGTCATTTACCAGTTTTCTTTCCAGATTGGCGATCGGGCACCTCTGTTTCCAAAAGGCCAGCTCGTCTGCATTCCGAAGACCAACGTCAATGTCATCCCGCGGACCGACATGCCCGAGCCAGCGGTACGTCCTTGTTTCTATAAACTGCGGACCCTCGCCGTTTCGCGCCCGATCGACCGCTTCCAACGCTGTTTTATGAACTGCAAAGACGTCGTTTCCGTCCACCACATCGACGTGTAATCCGTGAGCCTTTGCGACTTCGTGGATATTGTCCGAAACACGACGTTCTGCAAGAGAAGCGGACGCCGCATAGAGATTATTCTCACAAACATAAACAACGGGAAGTTTCTTGACCGCTGCAAAATTCAAAGACTCGTGCCAGATGCCTTCTTCCGGGACGCAGTCTCCATGGAATATCACGCTGACGTTGTCTTCATTCATGATCTTACTTCGAAACGCCGGACCGATTCCGATCCCGAGACATCCTGCAACGATCGATGAAGAGCCAAGCAACCCTATCGACGGGTCACATAAATGCATTGATCCGCCCCTGCCGCCGGAGCAACCGGTTTCTCTGCAGTAGATCTCTGCAAACAGTTCGTCAATGCTTCCGCCTTTAGCCAAAAAGTGGCCATGAGAACGATGCGTACTGAACACGTAATCCGTTTTTTTCAATGCAAAACAGACGCCAACAGCATCCGCCTCCTGCCCGATATAAAGATGGCACGGCGTAAATATCTTTCTTTCTGTCACTCGATCCGCGATCCGCTGTTCTGTCTTTCGAATCAAAAGCATGCGTTCCAGCATCCTCTTTATGATTTCCGGGGACAAATTCAGCGTGTTTTCTAAAACCGGCAATGTCGGTACAACGATTTTTCCCACTTTCCTATCTCCTGTCAACGAGAAATCCTATCGAGCAGTTCGATATCTTGTTTGTCCAGTGTCCATCCGAACGCCTCGCAATTCGAAAGCACCTGCGCGCTTCTTTTTACGCCGACGATCGCAACAGATTCCGGTATATAGTCCATGATGAACCGAATAGCGATAGACGCGGGCTTTTTGCCGTACTTCGGTTCCATTTTTCTCATTTCATCAACGATGTTCAAATTCTTTTGAAGCTTGACACCGTGAAAATTTACAAAAGTATCGCGGGAGCGCTTATCCGAAGCATTCATCACCACGTCCCGCCCATATTTTCCGGTCAGGATGCCCTGTCCGAGACTCCCCCACGTCAAAGGAGACGCTTTGATCTCCTTGGAAATGCTTTGAATATCCTGCTCATAATCCCGGCAGGCAAGACTAAACTGATTCTGAAAACTGCAGTATTTTCCCTCGAATGGGCGAAGAGTTTCTAAATCTTTCAAGTAGACGTTGGATAACCCGATATAGCGTATTTTCCCCTCTTTTTGAAGTTCCTGCAGCGTTCCCATCACGTCCGCCAGCGGCGTCACTCCGTCAAAGTAATGGATCTGGTAAATATCCACGTAGTCGGTTTTCAGCCGCCGCAAACTGCCGTCCAGGGCCTCACGGATCCACGCCGGAGAATTGTCATAAAAAGTCCGGGTATTGTCCTCCGTTCGGCGCACCCCAAACTTCGTTGCAAGAATCAATTCGTGCCGGTGACCGGCGATGCCCTTACTGAGAATGGTCTCCGCCGTACCGAGTCCGTAGACGTCAGCCGTATCGAAGAAGTTAATTCCCTGATCTATCGCAGTATGAATCGCGGATAACATATCGGCTTCATTGGTATCTCCCCAGGCATGCAAGCCCATAGGATCACCACCGATCGCGATCCGCGAAACCTTAAGATCTGTATTTTTTAAGACTGTGTACTCCATTTTACCGTTTCTTCAAGGATCCGAACATACGCTTGCAAACACTCCCTACGGTCATAAAGAATATTTTCACATCCGTAGCAAAAGAGAGTTCTGCAACATACTGAACACGAAGTTTGTTTTTCTGACCTAACACTTCTTTCTGGAAATACTCATCAGCATTCTTTTCGCCTACTATCTCATCGAGGTTGATATATTTGAGAGAACTGTAATCCGTGATTCCGGGACGAACCTCAAGAATATACTTTTCGAGACCTGTAAAGCGATTCACATACTCCAAAACTTCCGGACGGGGTCCCACAAAACTCATTTCGCCCTTCAAGATATTCAAAAGCTGTGGAATCTCGTCAAGTTTCACTTTCCTGATAAAAGCACCAACTTTAGTGACGCGAGGATCATGATTTGCCGTTGTGTATCCGCCGATCTTGTCCGCATTTTTTACCATGGAACGGAACTTACAGATGCGAAAAGTCTTATTATGATATCCGCCTCTTAGCGCCCGATAAAGCACCGGTGTTCCGCTGTCTATAATGATCGCAATTGCAACGATCAAACTCACCGGAATGCAAAGCACAAACAAAACGAGCGCCAGAAAGAAATCTATCCCGCGTTTCACGAATCTGTTATAGAAACTCCGAGTTTTCTTCTGAAGTTGCTCTTCGGTATATTCAAGCTTATTGCTTTCCGCCAGCATACCTATCCTATCCACTGATCTTTATACTTCTGCAAAACTAATCTGCAGTCTACCCCTATTACCCCTATTATAGATATATAACTATACTCCTATTCGCTAAAAAAGTCAAACAAATCCTACCCGGAAGAAGACCGTCGTCTCACCCCTCCGAACCCCTTGATTTTCCTATGCTCCCGGCATATTTACAGCTTTGATTTCTGAAAAATTTTTTTCTTTATAAAATGCGTTTTTCCATTTTCGGATCCGTAAATACCGTTTGCGATGCAAAAACGAGGGATAGTATACGAATCTGTCAACGTTCCTGTGACTGGTGTTTTACCGGCGGCCGTGTAGAATGAAGCCACCTGTTCAGACCTTTCCCGATCATATGACACAATAGAACTAAGTCTTGACAGTTTGTGTAATATTGTGTAATATGGAGGTGCTTCTTGAGACCAAGGAATCAAGCTGTTCAGGAACTGTATGCTCATGGCTATATCGTAAAGAGGCACGGAGGGCGCCATGACATTTATTACAATCCCGTTTCAAAAACCATTATTCCACTGAAACGTCATGATTTTGACGAAACCGATTTAAGATACATACAAAAAGAAATTGCTTCTCAGGAGGACCAAAAATGAATTACGTCTACACCGCTATTTTCCATCAGGATTCGGGGAAAATCATTGCCCGCATTCCGGATCTCCCGGGATGCATCTCATCGGGCAGGGAACTCACTGAGGCCATTCAGGAGATCACAGACGCCGCATCGGGCTATCTTGTGGTGGCCGAAGACGAAGGACTGACGATTCCTGCGCCGACACCGCAGAATCAATTAACTGTTCCTAAAGGTGACGAATTGTCCTATATCCGCGTGGATACTCTCGCATATCGCCGGTCCAAGGACACGCACGCCGTAAGAAAAAACGTTTCTCTGCCGGCTTGGATGGCCAAGCTTGCAGAGAAACGCGGAATCAATTGTTCTGAAGTATTGCAGGAAGGTCTGCTGAAACGTTTTTCCGCCTGACCCCTACTCTTTCTTCCCGACCAGATTATTGAGCCAGATGTTCTTCTTCACCCAGACGTAGCCGAGCGCGACCTTCGCCAGATCCGCTATGGAGACGCAGATGAAGATCCAGAGCGCGCTTAAGCCCGTGAGGCGGCTTAAGAGAAAGGCGATCGGGATGCTGATGAGCCAGACGGAGCCCGAGTCGAAAATGAAGGTGAGCACCGTCTTTCCGCCGCATCGCAGCGTAAAGTATGCGCTTTGCAGGAAGGCGTTCTTCGGGAAGACGCAGGCGAAGGCAATGATGAAGCCGAACGCCGCCTCCTTTGCCTCCGGGCTCGTGTTGTAGATGTTCGGGAAGAAGAACGCGACGCCGATCATCAGGAAGGCCGAAACGATGCTGACCGCGATCGCGAAGAAGATCATCTTCGTGTCCTTGTCCTTCGCTTCCTCCAGGTTGCCGGCGCCGAGCAGCTGCCCGACGATGATGCCGATCGAATTGCCGAGCGTAAAGAAGGCAATGTCGATGAAATTGTTGATCGTGAGCGCGATGTTGAGGCCCGCAAATACGGCAATGCCGCGCGTGGAATAGCATTGCGTGAGCACCGCCTGACCGGCCGACCAGGCTGTCTCGTTCGCGAGAAGCGGCAAGCCTTTCTTGAGATACTCAAACGTCTCCTTCGGGAGCCGTAAGTCCCTGTAAACGCCTTTCACCCAAGGATTCTTCTTTTTGTGCGTGTGCGTCCAGGCGACGACGATGGCCGCCTCGACGTAGCGGGACAGGACCGTCGCCGCAGCAGCGCCCTGCACGCCCCACTTCGGGAAGCCGAGACTTCCGTAGATCAGGAGATAATTGAAGACCAGGTTCACGACGACCGCGACAATGCCCGCCTTCATCGGGAGTACGGTTTCACTGCACTCGCGAAGCGTCGACGTATAGACCTGAAGCATCAGAAACGCCGGGAAGGACAGGAGCAGGATGTTCAGGTACTGACGCCCGAAAACGAGCGTTTTTTCGAGGTCGCCGGTGCCGTCCTCGTGCAGATAGAGATTAATAAGAAAATCGCCGAAAAACCAGAAAACAAGCGCGGCAATGATCGTCAGGGCGATCCCCATCCAGAGCTTGACGCGGAAGGTCTTCCGGATGCCTTCCTGGTCGCCCTTGCCGAAGTATTGCGCGGTGAAAATGCCGATGCCCCCGAGGCCGCCGAAAATGCAGAGCATGTAGACGAAATAGAGCTGATTGATGACGGAAACGCCCGACATCTCTTCGGTGCCGAGCGATCCCACCATGATATTGTCCAGCATGCTGACAAAGTTCGTGATCCCGCTCTGAATGATGATGGGCAATGCCACCGAGAGAACGAGTTTATAGAAGGCCTTGTCGCCGATGTACTTTTCCCGGAAAGACTTATGTCCCGCCGGATGGATCGAGGTCATTTCATTGTTTCCTGCTTTTCGCCAGTCTGAGCGCCCGCATCGAATTCAGGATCGCGATCACTGCGACGCCGACGTCGGCAAACATCGCGAGCCACATCGAAGCAAGACCGAGTGCACCCAAACATAATACCACAAACTTGACCCCGAGTGCAAATACTATATTTTCATAAACGATACGAAGTGTTTTTCTCGAAATCCGCACCGTTTGTGCAATTTTCCCAATATCATCGTCCATGAGCACGATGTCCGCCGCTTCGATCGCGGCATCCGAGCCGAGCGAGCCCATCGCGAGACCGACGTCGGAACGGACAAGGACCGGCGCGTCGTTGATGCCGTCGCCGACGAAGGCCGTAAGACCGGACTTCTTTCCGCTGCCTTGTTTCTCGTTCATGATGCTTTCGAGCGCCTGCACCTTATCGCCGGGCAGCAGCTCCGCCTTCACTTCGTCGATGCCGAGCGTTTCGGCAATGTACTCCGCGGCCTCTCTCCTGTCGCCCGTCAGCATAACGGTCCGTTCGATCCCGGAAGTTTTCAGCGTTTCAATTGCCGACTTTGCTCCGGCTTTCACGGTGTCCGAAATGACGATCGTGCCGAGATACGTGCCGTTTTTCGCGACGTAGACGACGGTGCCGACCGAATTGCAGCCCTCGTGCGGAACGTTCTCTTCCTGCAACAGTTTCCGGTTTCCCGCAAGAATCACCGTATCGCCGGCGCTGCCGGACGCCGGATCAACTGCCCAGAGTTTTAAGACGACGCCCCTGCCGGCGCGTTCCTCGAAAGTCACGACTTCCGGACTTTCTTCCTGAACGCCCGTCTCTGCGGCCTTCTTTAAAATCGCCTTCGCGATCGGATGGTCGGAAAACCGCTCCGCCAATGCCGCGGCTTCGATGACTTCAGTTTCCGGGACGCCTTCCGCCGTGTGAATGCCGGTCACCGTGAACGTGCCTTCCGTCAGGGTGCCTGTCTTATCGAAGGCGATCGTATTGACCTTGGACAGGGCTTCGAGGTAATTGCTGCCCTTCACGAGCACGCCGATCTTCGACGCCGCGCCGATGCCGCCGAAAAAGCCGAGCGGCACGGAAATGACCAATGCGCACGGGCAGGAAATGACGAGAAACGCGCAGGCTCTCCGGATCCACTCCGGGAAATTAAAGCCGGTGAACAGCGGGACAATGACCGCGAGCAGGATTGCCGCGATCGTGACCGCCGGCGTATAATAACGCGCAAACTTGGTAATGAAGTTTTCGACCGGCGCCTTCCGGCTCGACGCGTTCTCCACCATTTCCAGGATCCGGCTGACCGTGGAATCCTCATACCGCTTCGTTGCGCGGACTTTCAACAGCCCCGTGGTGTTCACGGAACCGGAAACGATCTCCTCCCCTTCGCGGATGCGTACCGGGACGGACTCGCCTGTCAGAGAGGAAAGGTCGAGCAATGAGCTCCCTTCCGTGACGACGCCGTCCAGCGGCACTTTCTCGCCCGGTTTTACGACGAATACCGTGCCGATCTCCACGTCTTCGGGATCCACTTCGGTCAGCTCGCCGTCCTCTTCCACGTTCGCGTACTCCGGCGCGATCGACATAAGACTCGTGATCGATGCGCGGCTTTTTCCGACCGCGTAACTCTGGAACCATTCGCCGATCTGATAAAAGATTATGACCGCCGCCGCTTCTGCATATTCCCCGATCCCGAAGGCCCCGAAGGTGGCAATCGTCATCAGAAAGTTCTCGTCAAACACCTTGCCGTGAATGATGTTTTTTCCGGCCCGGATGAGGACGTCATACCCCGCCACGAGGTAGGTCACGACCGCAAATGCGAGCGGGATCACGAATTTCCAGAATTCCGGCAAACCCGCTGTCAGTCTGTCGAAAAGGCCTGTATGGATGCCGATCATCAGCAATGCGAAGAGCATTGCCGCGATCCCGATCCTGATGAGCCACTTCTTTTGCTTTTTTGTCATTTTATCCGCACCTTCAAAACGGCGGCAGGTCTCCCCGCCGCCGTCGTCACTTTATCGCAGGATCCGGCAATCCGGCTCCACTTTCTTGCACACTTTCACGACCTCATCCATGATCGCTTCAAAGCGCTCTTCCGGCGCGACGACGTACATTTTCTGAGTCAGGAAATTGACGCCCGCGTCCTCCACTCCGTCGATCTTTTTGATCGCTGCTTCCATCTTTGCCGCGCAATTCGCGCAGTCCAGATCTTCCAGGTTGAATTTCTTCTTCATACTGTCCCCCCTCCGTTCAATCGTCTTCTTCCACGTGCTCGCGGCCCATGGCAATGATCGTCCGTACGTGATCGTCCGCCAGCTGATAAAACATCTGCTTGCCCGCTCTCCGGCTCTTCACGAGTTTTCCGGACTTCAGCGTTTTCAGCTGATGCGAGACCGCCGACTGCGTCATCCTGAGACTGTCGGCCAGCTCCGTCACGCCCTTCTCTCCTTCCATCAATTCCGACAGGATCCGCAGCCGTGTCGAATCCCCGAACAACTTGAAGAGATCCGCCAAATCCATCAATTCCTCTTCCGGCATAAGTCCCCTCCGTGTTTCAAACATTTGAACACTTGTTCATATATTGTTATACCACCGGCCTCTCTGGCTGTCAATACTTTTCTGATCTCTGCCGAAATTCTTTTTATTCCGGCAACACAAAAAAGTGCTTGACCTTGCAGCGATTATGGGGTATAATATCGCTTGCGTTTCGGAAAAGAGACGTCGTTCGGGGGCGTAGCTCAGTTGGGAGAGCGTACGGTTCGCATCCGTAAGGTCGAGGGTTCGAATCCCTTCGTCTCCATAGAAGGTAAAACTTCTCAGGACTCTGAAAGCCTTGTAAAATAAGGCAAAAAGGAGGATGGCTGAGGAGTTTTTCTTTTAGGATTTCCGCTGAAAATCAAATTGGAACCAGAGGTGGAACCAAAACCCGAAGAATAGCCCGTATCTGTCGATGATGGATGCGGGCTATTTTTGTTATGTCGCTTCGGATAGACTGCTTTATTCTTTTTGCACACGAAGCCATTTTTCAATAAAATCAGAAAACACATCTTCGCGAATGCCTTTATGAGTGTGGAGACAAGTGCTTTTTGCCCGCAAGTTCCCATCAACATAAAAGCAGTACTCCGACCAAACGCCATTAGTTATATCGTAACTGTTGTCATTGTATACGATTCTAACGCTATCCCCACCAATTCCGAGCGGAGCACCATATAGATATTCATAGAACACGAGTTCTTCGAACTCATCCAAGAATGCAGTCTGATCCTCTTTCGGTATTGTATAAAGAAGGGCGTACGAACGACTACTCTTTGCTTGAACGATTTCTATTCTATCAATATCACTTTTTGATTTGCTGTATGGAAACGTTCCTTCATATCCACAGCATGGAAAAAGGTAAACCGGCAGAATGAGGGAGATAAAGAAAAGGAGAATAAAGACTTTTTTCATTTTTCTCAAACACCTCTTCAATGTTTATTTTAAAAGATAATAACCATTCTTAAAAAGGCAAACGCTTAATTATTCTAAGGATATTAGCTGCCCATTAATACTTTTCCGTACCAGTCCAACCGCACAGTTGAAGCTTCTAACTCTGAATTTTGCGTCTCTGAAAACAAACCAGGACATTACTGCTTGACGTATCTCTGATTTCGGCTGTTTGGTTTGTCTGGTATTGTCATCCGGATCAGTCCCAGTTCTATTGCCGGATTCAGATAATTCCTGCGCAGCGTCTCTTTGGACTTAAGCCCAAGCCGCTCCAGTATTTCGTTCGAGGTATAAGGGACGTCGAACTCCATGAGTTTCAGCATTTTCTTTATGTATTCACTGGTCTCAGCGTTTTCACGATTCGCCTGTAATATGACCTCGTCCAGCACCCGGTCTATCGCATCCAGCATAAACTCGATAAACACGTCGGAATTGCCGTTTCTATTGCATGCGGCGATCGCATCATAATACTGATCCTGAAACTGTTCGATCCGGCTCTCGAGCGGTATGTATTCAAATATGTCTCTCCATCGATAGAGAAACACCGTATGCCATAGCCTTGCCATTCGTCCGTTGCCGTCGGCAAACGGATGTATAAACACAAACTCATAATGAAAGACTGCTGATAAAATGAGCGGATGTATTTTCCCCTCGTTCTTTTTCGCCCATTCCAGAAGATCTTTCATCAACCCTTTTACCATATGCGGCGGAGGAGCGACAAAAATGCATCGATCACCGGAAAAAACGCCCTCTTCGCCTTTCCTGTATTCGCCGGACTCCTCCATTGTCAGATGTGTCATAATCCCGTGTATTTTCTTAAGCATGGACTCACTTGTGGGATCTATCTCAGGAATCTTTTCATAGGCGGCATAGGCATTCTTAACTTCCTGGATGTCTTTCTTGTCACCGATGACCAGATGTCCGTTGATCACATCCCTGACCTCGTTCAGGGACAGCGAATTCGCTTCAATCTTCAACGATGAGTGTATGGAACGAATACGATTGTTCCTCCGCAAACGCGGCTTCGATTCCAATTCTTTATGGCTTGTAATCTTCCCGACCTTTTCAGATATAGACGATACCTGTTCGAGCATTCGCTCGGAGATCGTATATGGAGGGGCGTAATTGGTCATTTCTTCTTCCTCAACTTGCTTATTATCTTGCTTACTATCTTACACGAAATCTCTGTATAAATCAAGGGGGCGTGATCCGAAGAATAGGATACTAGCGCTATTGATTTACAATCATCAATCCAACTATAATAAAGAGAATCCTTCATTAACACAAATTGAATTGTCAGAAATGATGTGGAAGGTGATAATATGAAAGGCATGAGAAGATTATTAATAATCATTTTGGGCGCATTGTTATGTCTTCCTCAATTTGGTTGCAGGCTGTTTTTTGAAAAGCATTCAAATGTCTCACCAAGTGAGGATGATCTCGGTGCAAATAAGGTCTTTTCGGGTAATGGATACTCGATCGTCCTGACAGATCAGTTTGCAGAAAAGAAAAGCCAGGTGGGATTTGACGGGTACTATGTAGCTGATTATTGCGGAGTGATGGTCCAGGTCGTTACGCCTACCAATGCTGCAGAATACAACGTTACGAATACAAGAGATCTTTTGACTCAGACCATGTCGGACAAGAACACCGAATTGATCGAAGCAGATGGCTTAGTTTATTACCATTACGTACGCAACGGTAATGCAGGATGGAACTTTGCTTTTAAAGGCTCCGAAAACTACTATCTGATACAGTTTTTGTGTCTGGAAACAAGCGCTGATGCGCTTAAAAACACCATTCTCACATTTGCAAGGTCTGTAACAGTGGAATAAAGACAAGAGACAAACCTTTGGAAAAAGGAGACGAGCCAATGATTTTCTATAGACCCGTCGGAACTAAAGAGTTTCAGTTAATAGCGAAAAGCGGCTTCAAATGCTTTCCGCCGAGACTTCCGGAGCAACCGATCTTCTATCCGGTGCTTTCGCAGGAATATGCCACGGAAATCACTTCAAACTGGAATGTCAAGTATAACGATGACCACGTCGGATATGTGACACGGTTTGAGGTTGATGATGAGTTTGTCAGGAAATATGAGCCGCATACTGTAGGCGCTTCCTATCATCGGGAACTATGGATTCCTGCCGAAGCGCTGGAGGAGTTCAATAATCATATTATCGGAACGATCAGCGTCATTGAGGTGTTCGGCGTTCTGTTTAAAGCATCGAGCACCACCGAACGAATCAATGTGATTGAACAAGTCGTATTTACCGTCCTGAAACCTCTTGGGTTTAAAAAGTTCGGACGGACGTTGCATCGTTTTGTGTCGGAAGACATCTCTCAAGTCATCAATTTTCAATGCGGACAGGCATATCGGGATGAGACAAATCTGATGTGGATAAATACCGGAATTCGGGTGCCGGAAAGCTTTGAGAGATGCTTTTGCCCGAGTAATACAGAAACGCATTATCCGGAATACAAATGCAATATTCGTTCCCGTTTTGGAATCATTGCATCAAAAGACATTCAAAAAGAAAAGACATTTGATTTGAACGGCGATTTGAAGCAAATCACAAAAGAGATCCTTCAGGAACTTACGAGCGATGTCATTCCCGTATTTGAGATCCTCTCAAGTCGCGAGGCAATCCTGGCACACAGGCGAGAATACCCGTGGTTTGATACAATGAATCGTCATCTGATTCTATTAGAAGAGGCCATGATTTACGGACGGGCGGGAAATCTGGAAAAGGCAAGGGAATTATTTGAAACGTACTATTCAGGTGCTTTGAAGGATTGTAAACAGCCCGGTCACATACGCTACTTAGATGACCTTCGGGGAAAACTTAGGCTATAGAACCAGTCTTTCACAAATGGGTCAAAAACTTTGAATCCCTTCGTCTCCATAGAAGGCAAAACTTCTCAGGACTCTGAAAGCCTTGTAAAATAAGGCAAAAAGGAGGATGGCTGAGGAGTTTTTCTTTTAGGATTTCCGGTGAAAATCAAATAGGAACCAGAGGTGGAACCAAAACCCAAAGAATAGCCCGTATCCGTCGATGATGGATGCGGGCTATTTTTGTTATGTCGCTTCGGATAGACTGCTTTATTCTCCTTGCACTGGAATCCATTTATCAATAAAAATATGAAATGCTTCTTTATTGCTATGTAAGCATGTGCTTTTTGCCCGCAAGTTCCCATCAACATAAAAACAGTACTCTGACCATGCTCCATTAGTTATATCATAACTGTTGTCAGTATATACGATTCTAACGCTACAACTGCCAATTCCAAGCGGAGGACCAAATAGATATTCATAGAACACGAGTTCTTCGAACTCATCCAAGAATTCAGTCTGATCCTCTTTCGGTATTGTATAAAGAAGGGCGTACGAACGACTACTCTTTGCTTGAACGATTTCTATTCTATCAATATCACTTTTTGATTTGCTGTATGGAAACGTTCCTTCATATCCACAGCCTGGAAAAAGGGAAATCGGCAGCATGAGGGAGATAAAGGAAAGGAGAATAAAGACTTTTTTCATTTTTCCACCTCGC
>JAEEGL015241407.1_pt1 | contig 30854 bp, 23 predicted proteins | sample 9134231 | NCBI WGS metagenome assembly JAEEGL01 (sample SAMN16246548, study PRJNA631951) | gut metagenome | biome: gut microbiome; feature: rumen; material: fiber-attached | host: Bos | place: Iran: Karaj | collected 2018-10
AAGTATAAGTATTTCAAAAGTTTTGGGAAAAGTTGCAAACTGAGAAATCCTGTTACTTTTACCGAAAAAATGCAATGGGCAAAACTCCATAGGCGCGATGCACTATTGAGTCGCCTTTCAGATAAAATCGCTGTTCGTAAGTGGGTTGAAGAAAAAATAGGAGCAGAATACTTGGTCCCAATAATTGGAGGGCCATATAACTCAGCGGATGAGATGGATTTTGATTTACTTCCAAACAGGTTTGTTGTTAAAGCGAATCATGGTTGTGGCTATAATTATGTAGTCAATAATAAACAGGAAATATCAATTGATGCCATTAAAGACATTGCCAACGGATGGCTGAGAGAAAATTTTGCATATAAGACATTAGAACTACAGTATAAAAGCATAAAGCCTCAGCTGTATATTGAAGAGAATATTTTAGATGAAGAAATATCTGACCTTCCTGATTATAAGTTCTTTTGCTTTAATGGGAGAGTATTTTGTTTATACGTTATGATAAATACATATCCCATTCATAGTAATGCAAAACTGGGGATTTTTAACCGAGACTTTAAACTCATGCCTTATCATAGAGCGGATTTTAATTCAATAGAAGAGCAGTTGGAAAAACCCAAAAATTATGGGAAGATGATTGAAATTGCAGAAAGACTATCTGAAGGTTTTTCACATGTCAGAGTTGATTTATATAATGTTGATGGAAAAATCTATTTTGGGGAAATGACGTTTACCACAGCAAGTGGTTTGTTTAAGCATGAACCGGAAGAATTTGACAGAATACTTGGAGACCAATGGGATCTTAACTCAGGAATATAATGAGTAATAACAACAACGTTAAATCAAACTTTATATTCAATGCAATATATCAGCTAACGAATATTCTCGTTCCGTTAGTGACGCTGCCATATTTATCCAGGGTACTTCATGCAGAGGGGCTTGGAGAGTATTCGTTTGCTTATTCTGTGGCTTATTATTTTTATCTTTTCATAAGGCTTGGGCTCCATAATTATGGCAATAGAACCATCGCATATGTAAAAGACGATTCTCAAGAGCTTTCCAAGAAGTTTTGTGAGATATATGCCTTCCAGGCTTTTATGGGGCTTGTGATGACAGCAGTATATCTATGCTACACAGCTCTTTGGGCGCCACGAAAAGAGTTGGCAATCATTTTTGTATTGTATGTTCTATCAGGTGGGATAGATATCACCTGGGCTTTATATGGCCTTGAAGAATTTAAGGTTACATCTATTAGAGATGCGCTGATCAAAATATTTACAGCGCTGGCTATTTTTATATTTGTCAAAAACTCTGATGATGTATGGAAATATGCCCTGATCTATAGCATGGGATTCCTGATTACACAGGTCATAGTTATTCCTATTATAATCAAAAAAATAAGACTAATTCGGCCTGACATTTCAGGGGTTATATCTCATATAAAACCTAATTTCATTTTGTTTTTACCAACCATTGCAGTAAGTGTATATAAAACAATGGACAAGATTATGCTAGGGGCTATGGCATCAGAAACAGAGCTTGGATATTATCATGGCTGTGAGAATATAATTAGTGTTCCGCTAGCGTTAATTACAGCGTTGGGAACGGTTATGCTTCCCAGAATGTCAAATATGATTTCCAACAATGAAGACAAAGAAAAGCTGGAGATGGTATTTGCAAAGTCAATCTCTTTTGCAATGTTTGTTTCTTCATCAATGTGTATGGGAATTATGGCTGTGGCAAAAGAGTTTGTGCCTATTTTTTATGGTGCTGGATTTGATAAATGTGTCTATATTTTTTATATTGTTCTTCCCAGTTGCATTTTTCTGGCTTTTGCAAATGTTATCAGGACACAGTTCATATTACCAAGGAAAAGAGACACACTGTTTGTTGTTTCTCTTTTTTCAGGAGCGGCAGTCAACCTTTTGCTGAATACACTGCTGATTCCAAAATATGCAGCAATCGGTGCTTCGATAGGTACTCTTGCGGCAGAAATCGTAGTCTGTGTTTTACAGTCAGCATATGTATTTAAAGAGGCGAATATCGGAAGGAATATAATCAATTCGACTCATTTTATGATAGCTGGGGGAGTGATGTTTGCAGCGTTTTATAATTATACCCCGAGAGTTGAAAATGGTATTTGTGCGTTAGTAGTCAAGATTGTTATTTGTGGCGCTTTTTATATGGTGCTTTTAGGATTTTTGTTTGGAATTAAGCGACTGATAGTAAGACGCCATTTACCATGACAATAAATATTTATGTATAATAAAGTAACCTATAACCATATTCAATCCTCAAGAAACGGTCGCAATTGCAAGTTGGTGAGAGTAATTGTGAATTGCTCAGAGCATTTCAACATTAACCATAGAACACAAGAACGGAGGTGCAATCTATGCAATACCAAATAACCAGTCAACCTTTTACTGTTGTTACATTCCGTATGGAGCCGGGCGAGGCAATCAAATGCCAGAGCGGAGCTATGGCCTGGATGTCCAGAGGAATCAGGATGGAAACCAAGACCGGCGGCCTTGGAGGTATTTTTAAGAAGGCACTTGTTGGCGAATCTATTGCTCTTAATCATTATATTGCTGAGCAGCCCGGTGAGCTAACTTTGGCTAAGCATTCTCCCGGTGATATTCTCGCATTTAATGTGACCTCAATGCCTATCATTGCGCAGAAGACCTCTTTCCTTGCATCTGACGAGAGCGTGAATATGGACATTTTCCTGCAGCATAGAGTAGGTGCAGGATTCTTTGGCGGAGAGGGTTTTTTGATGCAGAAATTCTCCGGGCAAGGATATGTTTATTTGGAAATTGACGGTGCTGTGCAGGAAAGAACACTTGCTGCAGGCGAGTCGATGGTTATAGACAGCGGCTATGTCGCAGCCATGGAGGCAAGCTGCAGCATGCAGATCGAGACGGTAAAGGGACTTACTAATGTGATCCTTGGCGGCGAAGGTCTGTTTAATACAGTCGTAACAGGCCCCGGCAAGATATGGCTTCAGACAATGCCTATCAATGCGCTTGCAATGAGCTTATATCAGTATATGCCTCATCCAAGCAGCCACTAAGCTATGAGTAATTCAAAAAAACAACCTGCATCGAGCAAACCAAAGCAGGATATAAAAGTAAAAGAATCACCACATGCAGCAGCCCTGAAAAAGGTCCCCGATGAAGTCCTGGCCAGGGCTATTCATGAAGCGCTTTTGAAGAAAAAATAGTTTTTTTACGAGGAGAATTATGAAAAAGTTTATAACATCATCCCTTATCGCAGCATTTGCGGCGTTTTCGCTCATTGGCTGCGATGTAGTTAGCATGGATGAAGTAAGTGATTCAGCGGGAATGGCGATGAGCGCAGCATCAGACCTTACTGATGCTGCGAAGGCGCTGATTCCTGATTCTGTAAAAGAGACAATAAAGGAAGACACTAAAGAAGTAGTAACTCAGGCCCAGGAGGCGGTAAAAGACGCTGCTAAGGAAGTGAAAGAAGAAGCGGGTCAGGCGGTAAAAGATGCTGCCAAGGAAGTGGCAGAAGAAGCCGGGCAAGCTGTTAAAGAAGCTGCAAAAGAGGCAATAGCTACCGCAGGAGAGAGCTTTAAGGAAAAAGCAAAGCAAGTTGCTAAGGATACTGCGGTAAACATGGCAGAGGATGAGATAAAAGAGGCCATGAAAGACGCAGCCTCGAATTCATCATCAGGTCTTTTGTATAGCACTGAGGATATAGGGCTTACAGATGTCGATGGCAATGGGCATAATTACCGGTTCACTTATGGTGAAGATGTCTTCAGCGCTGAATATACAACGGATAATTGGAAAATACATGATTCTTACAGGGTGGAAAATGCTGCGGATATGCGCATGATCTGCCAGGCACTTATTGATGAGCATCCGATTCATGGCAAGGATATGGTGAGCTACAGGACCGCGGAGGATATGGTTTACGAGTGGCAGATCCACAACTTTGCCTACGACTACCTGGATGAAAGTGACCCGAGACGTCAGAAGTGCAAGGAAGTCGATTTCGACCCGAAAGATCAGAATCGCACAGTGGAAGAATTTTTGGAAATATATGGGTGATGTTTCACCGGAAAGGCGGCCACTATGGGACTTTTCAACATAATTCCGGATATCAACAAAGAAATCGAAGTTTACAAGAGCACCCCGGGGGCCATCCTTCTTGATGTGCGCTCGAAGGAGGAATATGCTGAGGGCCATATCCCTAGCAGCATAAACATTCCGGTGGAGGACATCGTTGAGATCACTGATAAGATAAAAGACCTTCAGGTGCCGATATTTGTGTACTGCCTGCGTGGCACACGAAGTGCTAAGGCGGTTAAAAAGATGCATATGCTGGGCTACAAAAATGCAAAGAGCATCGGAGGAATCGCGACCTATAAAGGTCTGACAGCTATTTGAGGCAGTAGAATTTTACTAGAAAGGAACGTCCTATGAAAAACATTACTCTCGGCAGAACAGGAATTACAGTACCACAGAACGGTTTTGGTGCATTGCCCATTCAGAGGACAACGAAGGAAGAGGCGGTCAAGATCCTTCGAAAAGCTTATGATGGTGGCATCAGGTTTTTTGACACTGCGAGAGCATATTCAGACAGCGAGGAAAAAGTGGGAGCGGCTTTTGGCGATGGATATGTCAAAAGAGAGGACATCATAATTGCGACTAAGACGAAGGCAGGAACTCCGGAGGGCTTCTGGCAGGATCTTGAAACTTCACTTAAGCTGCTTAAGACAGATTATATCGATATTTACCAGTTCCATCTCATGGACAAGTGCTGGAAGCCCGGGGATGGCACGGGAATGTACGAGTGTATGCAAAAGGCCAAGGAAGAAGGCAAGATCAGGCACATCGGCGGAACGGCTCACAAGCTGGGCGTGGCTAAAGAGCTGATAGAGTCCGGGCTTTACGAGACTGTTCAGTATCCATTCAGCTATATGGCAGATGAGCAGGAGATAGAACTCATAAAGCTTTGCAACGATAACAATGTCGGCTTCATAGGCATGAAAGGCCTCGCGGGCGGACTTATAACCAATTCCAAGGCAGCAATGGCATTTATCAGTCAGTTCGACGGCGCAGTTCCCATCTGGGGAATTCAGCGGGAAAAAGAGCTGGATGAATGGCTTTCATATTTCGACAACACCCCTGCCCTTGATGAGGAGATGAAGGCTTTCATAAAAGCAGAGCAGTCGGAGCTCAAAGGGGATTTCTGCCGTGGCTGCGGATATTGCATGCCATGTACCGTGGGAATTCAGATCAACAACTGCAACAGAATGACGCTGATGCTTCGCAGGGCTCCAAGTGATGACTGGCTTAATGACCACTGGCAGGCAGAGATGGCAAGGATTGATGAGTGCATAGGCTGCGGACTTTGCCTGTCAAAGTGCCCTTATGAGCTGAATATTCCTGAGCTTCTTCGCAAGAACCTGGAGGATTACAGGGAGGTCCTGGCAGGAAATCGTCAGGTAAAATAGTTTTTTTGAAAGACATTTCGCTGGCTTTGGTATCGGCAGGAATTATAATCGTGAATGCTGATTTTATCAGGAAGGACAAGGGCGTATGAGGTATAATGATATAAGGCAAGCCACCTTTATAGCTCGTCCCAACAGGTTCATTGCCATAGTCGACATTGACGGGACAGAGACCACTGTTCATGTAAAAAACACCGGAAGATGCCGTGAGCTTCTGATCCCCGGATGCGGAGTTTTTCTCGAAAAAGCAGCAAATCCCGAGAGGAAGACACCCTATGACCTGGTGGCGGTGGAGAAGGATGGCAGGATAATAAACATCGATTCTCAGGCCCCCAACGTGGTTGTGAAGGAATGGCTCCTGGGACTTGATGAATTTGACATGGTCCAGCCTGAATATAAATATGGCAATTCGAGAATCGATTTTTATATGGAAAAAGGTGACGAGAAATACCTGATGGAAGTCAAGGGCTGCACACTGTTCATTGACGGCGTCGGATATTTTCCTGATGCGCCCACGGAGCGAGGCGCCAAGCACCTTACCGAGCTGACCCAGGCTATAAAAAAGGGCTACAAAACGGCCATCGCATATGTCATTCAGGGAGAGGGCATTGCAGAGGTAAGGGCCAATGAAGCTACTGATCCGGATTATGCAGCTGCCTATAAAAAGGCCCTGAGGGCGGGAGTTAAGGTTCTTTTTCTAAGGTGCAAGGTAACGGAAAGTTCTTTGGAAATAGCAAACGACAGGGCATACCTTCGTGAGTGTGGCCTTTAATATATGACGAGGAAATTAGCATGAAAATTTCAGTTTATAACGATTGGGACCATGTCCCGAAGGCGGAGGCCATAGGCGATGATAGCGCAGTTCTTGCCTGGGACGGCGAGTACAGAAAAGGCGATATCATCGAGTTTTCAGGGCTGACCCCAAATGGCTTTTATTTAGTCAAGATTGACAGCACTGTGGACGAGGCCTTCGTCCTTATAACACAGGAGACCGTGCTGTTTACTGTTCCTTTTTATGAAAAGAAAACCAGCTACAATCCACTGGCTTTTTGGGGAAACAGGCATCTTGTGACCATTAGAAAGGCCCGGGATTACGAGATTTCGGCATACAGGAATCTAGCGCTTAATCCCTTTGATCAGCATGAAGTAAGCGGAGTTTATCCTCACGCCAGCGCCAATGTTGAGACCAGAGGAGAGGCTGTGTTCGCTGCAAGAAACGCCATAGACGGATGCATCGCCACACTTTCCCACGGGGAGTGGCCTTACGAATCCTGGGGGATCAACAGGCAGGACGATGCTGAGTTTACTTTGGACTTTGGAAGAGAAGTTGATATTGATAAAATAGTTTTATATACAAGAGCCGATTTTCCCCATGACAACTGGTGGATCAGCGGAGAGTTCAGTTTTTCGGACGGCAGTACAGAGACTGTTTCCATGACAAAAAAGATTCAGGAGCCGCATGTTTTTGACATCAAAAAGACCGGGATTTCCTGGCTTAAGCTTGGGAAGCTGATAAAGGCTGATGATCCAAGTCCATTCCCGGCACTTACCCAGATAGAGGTCTACGGGAAAAATTCAATCTGACAGCAGTGTGGGGCCTGACCTTAAATGGCGGCAAATGGCTAAAAATCCTGCTTTGAAAGGAGCTTGCTATGAGAAGAAAGCTGATGGCTTTAATACTTATTATGATGATGGTTTTTACAGGAATCCTGCCCACGGTTTCTGTTAAAGCGCAGCCTGTTGAAAACATCATAACAACAGCCAATGTGAGTGATATACAAAAATATGGCAATGTGGTGCTGGAGCTTAAGCGCGACGAGCTTCTCGATGCCGGATTTGAATATGGAGATATGCTGGAAGTAAGCTTCTTGAAGCAGACAATGAATCTGCCTCTTTGTAAGGATTTTACTGATGTTAACGCCGGAGAGAGCGGAGTATTCGCAAGATCCACAGAAGAAAACGTGCTTCTGGCCATCAATCTGAGGGATTTTGCTACTGAATACGGAATTGCGGAGAAGGTCATCGCAGAAGATGAGTCCGTCAGCTGGAAGCCTGCAAGAGGTGTAAAAGGCTCCTTTGAAGTAAGCATTTCCATGCTGGAAAAGGGCGGCTACTACGACGAGTACCTGATACATAGGCTCAGCTATTCCGACGACAGAGGGGACTTCACGGATCTTACAGATGCCCAGTTTGCCAATTTCAGGGAAGTTACCACCAAGGGCATTGCCAGAGGCAGGCTTTACAGATCCGCATCGCCCATCAATCCCGAGTACAACAGGAATAATCAGGCAGATGCTGCGATCAAGAAGGCAGGGGTCACAACAATCATGAATCTTGCTGATGATGCAGATACTGCCAAGTCATACACCGGCTTTTATTCCACCTATTATTCACAGCAGAAATTCATAGCTCTGAACATGTCGCTGGATGTTTTTGCTGATGATTTCAAGGAAAAAACTGCTAAGGGGTTCAGATATCTCATTGCGAATCCTGGAGTATTTCTGATCCATTGTACAGAAGGCAAGAACAGAACCGGTTTTGTTGTGGCAGTTTTGGAGTCACTCATGGGAGCTGGAATAGACGAAGTTGTGGCTGATTACATGGTGACCTATTACAACTACTATGGAATAACTCTTGAAGATAAAAGATATGAGATGATAGCTGAAAACAATATCATGGCAGAGCTTAAGAAGTCCTTTGGAATCGAAGATTTTGAAGGCGTAAAGCTCCAGGATGAGGCTGCAGAGTATCTATTGGAGATAGGCCTTTCTGAGGAAGAGATTGAGTCTCTTAAGTACGTGCTTTCAGCAGCAGATGCGACGCTTCCTGTGGTTCAGCCGGTTCCGGAAGAAGTTCAGGAGCCTGCAGAAACTGAAGGAGCAAACGATAAGGTGGCAGCAACTGAGGCTGTAACTGCAACTACAGAAAAGCAGGATGCTGAGAAAGTAGAAGCTACCGCTACAGCAGAGAACACCAATACTGCAACAGAAATCGCAGTTTCTTCAGAAACATATATAGTTCAGCCCGGCGACTACCTCATAGCAATCGCCAAAAAGATCCTTGGCGCAGTTGAGAGATGGATTGAGATCTACGAACTCAACAAGGACATTATCGCTGATCCAAACATGATCTTCATAGGACAGGAGCTCAAGATGCCAGCTCACTGATCCGTGAAATGGCGAAAGGAGATACAGAATGGACACTAAACTAATAAGGCTTGTTGATAACTGTAAATTCTTTTATGGCAACTGCGATGAAGCGTGGTACAAAGGCTACGACGACAGTGCATGGGACCGGGTCATGCTTCCCCATGACTATTCAATAATGGCTCCTTTTTCAAAGGAATACTCCAGCGGAACCGGATATTTACGAGGCGGAACAGGCTGGTACAGGATTTATGTCAGAATTCCCGAGGAGTACAGAGGAAAGCGCCTGACACTTGTTTTTGACGGAATATACAATAACAGCTATGTCTGGGTCAACAGCTATTTTATAGGCAAAAGACCCTATGGCTACTCGGAGATATCCTATGATATTTCATCGCAGGCATCCTTTGGTGATGATCTTACGCAGATAAGCGTTAAGGTGGCTCACACGGATATCGCTGATTCCAGGTGGTTTACCGGAAGTGGTATTACGAGAAAAGCTTATATTCTGGTTTCTGAGAAGGTCACAACTAAGCTTCACTCAGTCTTTTTCAAAACTGATAACGTAGAAAAAACAGATGATAAGCTGGAGGCTCAGATATCCGTCAGCTATGAGGTTTTATGCGGCGAAAAAACTGTTGAAGTAAAGAGCAGACTCCTTGATGACAAAGGCAGCTGCGTTCTTGAGCTTTCAGGAAATACCGCTGCTAATGGATCGATCTCAGAAAAGCTGGAACTATCAGGCTCTTTGACTGATCCAAAACTTTGGTCTGTAGAGGAACCCAATCTTTATACTCTTGAAACGCGCCTCAAAACAGGCGATGAGAGCTACCTTGTGGACAGTCAGAGAGTTGGCATAAGAACCTTTTTCTTTGACCCTGACAAGGGATTTTTCCTTAACGGTAAATCTGTTAAGTTTAAGGGTGTGTGCCTTCACCATGACGGAGGCTGTCTTGGAGCAGCAATGAAAAAAGAGGTCTGGGCTCGAAGGCTTGAGCTTTTGAAAAAATCCGGCTGCAACGCCATAAGATGCAGTCACAATCCTCATATGCCGGAGCTTTACGACCTGTGCGATGAGATGGGCTTTCTTATGATGGATGAAGCCTTTGATGAGTGGGAGAATCCTAAGAACAAGTGGTCCACGGGCCACAATGTCTACCCTCCGAAGCATCAGGGCTACTACGAGGATTTCCCTGCATGGCATGAGGCAGACCTCAGGACCATGGTAAGGCGCGATCGCAATCACCCTTCCATCGTGCTTTACAGCATCGGAAATGAGATAGATTATCCCAACGACCCTTACTGTCATCCGATGTTTACTGAGATGACGGGCAATAATGATAATAACAAGCCTGCCAAGGAGAGGCAGTACGACAGCAACAAGCCCAATATGGAGAGACTTGCTGTTTTGGCAAAAGAGCTGGCGGATATCGTAAGAGATGAGGATGCAACAAGGCCGGTTACGCTGGCTGCAGCATTCCCTGAGCTGTCGGTGGACATTGGCTTTATCGACGACCTTGATGTGGTGGGTTACAACTATAAAGAACATTTATATGAAAAGGATCACAAACGTTTCCCTGAGAAAACATTTCTTGGAAGCGAAAATGGTCACAGCCTGAAAGCCTGGGAGGCTGTAGAACAAAATGATTATATCTGCGGACAGTTCCTTTGGACCGGAATCGACTATCTGGGGGAAGCTCACGGATGGCCTATCCATGGGGCCGGGGCAGGCTTTATAACTTCTGCGGGATTTCCAAAGGTGGAGCTAAATGAAAGAGCTAAGCTATGGAATGGCCAGGGAGTAAAAGACTTAAGGCCTGAGAACGAACTGTCTGTAGAGGTATGGAAGAAGGACGAAAGTAGCAGGGCAGTTCTTTCGGATGAACATGAAAAAGGATATATTTACCAGATCATAGTGAAGGCCCTCTTTGAAGGACCGGAAAAAATGTCCTGGAACGGCAAATGTCCTGAAGATTGTGAGGCTCCTTCGACGCCTGAAGTCACAATCATGGCTCAGGTTACGGATGATGGAGTCCTTGCAGGAATGGACAATGGTGATATGTCCGACCTTACTCCTTACTATTCCAATACAAGAAGGACCTTTAATGGTAATCTGGTTATCTATGTAAAAAGGACAGGTCCCGGCGATATAGGCCTTGTGATCACGGCTCCAAAATCTGCTTTTTCAAAAACTACCATAGTGTTAAAATAAATGCGTGCCGAAAGGCACGCATAAATTTTTAAAGGAGAAGTGTCTATGAGAAGGAATGTAATAGGAAAGGTGCTTAGCATTGTACTTTCTGCTGCTATGGTCATGACACCGGCAGGAGAAGCTTTTGCAGCATCTGCAGTAATCGAAGCTGAAGAAGTTCTGGTTGAAGCTGGTGACGAGTTTTCTGAGGACGGCGTAGCGGAAGATGCTGAAATCGAAGAAAGCTCAAGTGAAGATCTCTTTGAAGAGCCTGCTTCTGAGGACTTGGATATCACCAATGAAGCACAATTATCCGAGGATGCAGAAATTGAAGCAGATCCAGACGAAGAAGTCCTTATGGCAGAAGCTCAAAAGCTTCCGACCGGTGCTACATCTGTTTCTGATCCGGTAGAGATGGGAGCTAATCTTAAGGGCCAGCTCTATAAATGGACTGATGACAAGAATAAAGAGCATATAGGACTTTATTTCTTCAGTGAGAATAACACTGGGTTTGTAATTAGCAAAACCGCTGAGACTGCTTTTTGGCCGGAGCACAAGACTATTACCGATGTAATCTTTGGTGCTAACATCACTGAAATTGGCTATGCAGTATTTAGTGGGTGCGAAGCGCTGGAGAACATCACACTTCCTGAGAGTCTTACAACCATTGGCGGAAGTGCTTTTTCAAGATGCAGCAGCCTGACTTCTATCACAATTCCCAAAAGAGTAAGTAAGACTGATGCCTGGATCTTTCAAGATTGTACCAATCTAAAAACAGTCACACTGACAGCGGGAATGACAGCTATTCCTGACAATATTCTCAGCGTCCAACTGAATCATGGTTATGTAGAAACTATTAATATTCCATCAGCTGCGACGGCTATAGGAACTATGGCTTTTTATGGGCAGAATAACTTAAAGACTGTGAACTTTAATGGAAGTAAGATCACGAAGATTGGATCTGGCGCTTTCGCTGAGTGTGGAATGACACAAATTAGTATTCCTGATACTGTTACAACAATAGAGTCCAATGCATTTGAGAATTGCTCAAAGCTAACAAGCCTAGCACTACCAAAAAACCTAAATTCATATGGCTTTCGTGCTTTTGCCGGCTGTTCCTCAATTACCAGCATAACTATTCCAAGAAAAGTTGTCAGTGCCAATGGTTTTGCTTTTGAAGATTGTATTGGTCTTACTGAAGTTACTTTTGAAGACGGAATGACAGCAATTCCCGCAGCTGCACTTCAAAACATGGAAAAAGGTAATATTACTACTATTAACATCCCTGCTTCAGTTACATCAATTGGAGAAAAGGCATTTAGTTGCCAGAGTGCTCTTAAGAATGTAAAGTTTGCTGCGGGCAGTAAGCTCACCACCATTGAAAATGAAGTCTTTTATAAAACAGGCATAGAGGGAATTGACCTTCCTGATACAGTAACCACTATCGGAAGCTCAGCCTTTTGTGAATGCAGCGCATTGGAAAATATTGATCTTCCCAGCAGCCTTACAACACTAGGATACATGGCTTTTGGCTCCTGTACAGCGCTCACCAGCATGCTCATTCCAAAGAAGGTATCGACATGTGGGGGCTATGTTTTTAATAAATGTAATGGAATCACAGAGGTTACATTTGAAGAAGGAATGACCAGAATTCCGGATAATATTCTTAGCGTAACTGAAAATGGCGGATTTGTTGAAAGAGTTACGATTCCATCTTCCGTAACTGAGATTGGAGAGAATGCATTTGTCAATCAGATAACGCTTAAAAATGTGATCATTAAGACAGATAAACTGGTAACTATTGGATATAATGCATTTTACAATACCGGAATAGAGCAGATCAGCTTGCCTGATTCCGTTAAGACAATTGGTTATTCTGCATTTGCAAATTGCGTTAACCTTACAGGAATCACACTTCCATCTTCCCTTGAGACACTTGGATATAATGCCTTTTATAAGTGTTCCGGACTTACAAGCATAACTATTCCAAAGAATGTAAAGGAATCAGGGGGCAGTGTTTTTGTTGGCTGCACCGGCCTTGAGACCGTGACATTCGAATCAGGAATGGAAACTATTCCGCAGGATATGCTTAATGGGTACGAAAATTCCTATGTCAGATACGTGGTTCTTCCATCCACAATTAAGACTATTAAGAGAAATGCTTTTTACAATAATAAAAACATCCAGATTGTCTACTACACCGGAAGTAAAGAGTCAAAGAAAAAGATCACTATAGAAGACGGCAACGACGACCTTAAGAACGCAGAGTGGATCATCACCAAGGCAGTTACCGGAATCTCTCTGGATGTAACAAACAAAGTCTTCTACACAGAGGACCTTACAACCGATGCATCAAAAGAATTTACGATAAAAGCAACTGTAAAACCCGAGGATGCGAAGATTCTTGACGTGGAAGCTTCCTATGCAAACACCACAGGAAATGCGGTTGTTTATGCTACAGCCGGTGCAAGAAAAGACAATGTTACAGAGGTTAAGGTTAAGCTCACCGGTGAAGCAGGAAAGTCAACCGTTACAGTAAGATCAGTTGATGGCGGATTTACCGCAGTACTTAATGTTCAGGTTAAGGAAAAAGAAAAGGCAGCAGCTCCTTACTTTGTAGTAAACGGAATGTTAGCTCAGGACGCAGCATATATGTCAGAGGGAGACGTACTTTCCATCGAGTCAGAGACAGTAGGAGCTCAGATCTTCTATGGAAAGAGCGCAGATGAGGTCATTGCTTCTGTTAAGTATGACGATTCCATTGGAAGATTCCTTTCAAATAATAAGAGCGTTTACGAGTTTATTGATGAACTCACAGGCGGAGAAGAGATAACAGAAAGCCGCACAATATTCGCAGCAGCCTTTAAAAAGGATTGCATCACCAGCGCAGCAAAATCTGTAAAGGTTATCTATACAGCCCTCACAGATGAATGGGGGGACGTGGCAGAGGAAGACAGAGCGCAGTTTGCAGGAGATGCTTCAAAGATTCCTTCAGGCGTGTGGATTCCTGAGAAGATCCTTAATGACGAGAGCCTTGTTTACAGCGGATCAAAGCTCACTCTTAAGGATGTGAAGGTTTACTTTGGAAAGACTCTTCTTACATCAGGAAAAGACTACTCAGTAACCTACAAGAACAATGTGGCAGCAGCTGATAAGAGCGCAGCTGTTCATCCTGAGATCATTGTAGCAACAAAGGGCAACTACGGACCTGAGAAGCTTTCCATCGGATTTACGATCCGTGCACTTGATATTACTGAGGAAAACTCTTCAGTTACATTTGTAACACTTAATGAAAAAGCAAATCAGGCTGAACTTAAGGCTGATCCAAAGCTCAAGGTATCGGGCAAGGCATTAAAGCTCGGCACAGACTACGACTTAACAATAACAAAAACAGGCACAGAGACAGTTGTTTCACCTCTTAAGGAAGCCGGCGTTTACGACATCACCATCACAGGAAAAGGAAACTATCAGGGTGGATACTTTGTAGCAAAGGCTATCCAGGTGGTTGGAGCTACATCTGTAAAGGTTTCAAGCCTCACAATTTCGAAGCCTGTAAACAAAACTATTCCTGAGAACTGGGACGGCAAGGATCAGAGCATTTTTGCCCAGAACCTTACAGTTACAAGCAAAGGAACTACAGTTACTGATGGAATCGACATTATCTATTCAACAGTTACAGCACCCGGAAAAGCTACAGTTACCGTTGCAGGAAACGGAAAGGATGTAAGTATCGATGGCAAGGAGGTTTACTTCGTTGGAAGTAAGACCCTTACCTATACCGTATCCGGCTCTGTACCTATGAAGAACGTTGAAGTTACACTTCCTGTGATCACAGTAACCTTCAGCGAAGATGGCAACGAGCTTACCGGCTATGTGCTTAAGCATGACGGAAAGACCCTCACAGAGGATGTTGATTATACTGTTTCCTACAAGGACAATCAGAAGGCAGGAAAAGCATCCGTTACCTTCAAGGGCCTCAAGGCATATACTGGTTCAGTAACAAAGAAGTTCACAATCGCAAAGGTTGATATTACCAAAGTCAATGTACTTAACGAAAACGGAATTGTATTTGATGAGAAGGCAGAAAGCTATAGCTTTACAAAGGGCGGAGTAAAGCCTTCTGTATCACTTGAAGGCATTCCTGAAAGCGCATATACTGTAACATATCAAAACAACAAGGCAGTAAATGCATTTAATGCTTCCAAGAAGGCTCCAACAGTTAAGATCACTGCAAAAGGCAATTACCAGGGCACTGTTTCAAAGCACTTTACAATAACAACGGCCGATATATCAAAGCTCAAGGTTTCTGCTAACAACCTGCTTTACAGCGCATCACCCAAGAAGTACACACAGACTCCTGTGATCCTTGATACAGATGCAGCTAAGCTTGTTTCAGGAAAAGATTTTGAGAAGAAGATCGACTACGTCTATGCTCAGGACTGCACAGTAACCCAGAAGCAGGGCAAGGGCAAAAAGGCAAAGACAGTATCAGTTTCAAGATGCGCAGGCGATTTAGTTGAGAATACAGATATCATTCCTGCGGGAACATATTTAAAGCTCACTGTTACAGGAAAGGGCAACTACGAAGGACAGGCCTCAGCCACCTATGCAATTGCCGGCGCCAAGATCGGAAGCCTTAAGTTTACTGTAAACGGCGGACAGGCCTACAGCTTTACCGGAAAAGAGATAAGACCCGGAAAGAGCAGCATTACAGTGCAGAAAAAGAGCGGAAGCAGCTATGTACCAATGGATGCAACCGAAAGCTATGGCTGCTATGACATCGTTTCCTATAAGAACAACGTAAATAAGGGAACAGCAACCATCACTCTTAAGGGCAAAGGTGACTACGCAGGAACAACCACTGTAACCTTTAAGATTAGCGGAAAAGTGGCTAACAAATAATCAGACAAAAGGAGAACGACCATGACAAAGGATAATAACTGCGGATACTGTGTAGGAGGCGAGCCTCTTGCTAAATTTGGCATCAAGATATGCGATCTTTCTGTAAGCCAGCTGATCCTTTTTAAGGAGCAGAGCCACCTTGGACGCTGCATCGTAGCATACAAGGATCATGTAAGTGAGATCGTAGATATTTCAGATGAGGAAAGAAATGCCTTTTTTGCAGATGTGAACAGAGCTGCGAAGGCAATCCACAAGGCTTTTAATCCTGACAAGGTAAACTACGGAGCATACGGTGATACGGGATGTCACCTTCATATGCATCTTGTTCCGAAGTACAAGGACGGTTTTGAGTGGGGCGGCGTTTTTGAGATGAATCCTCAGAAGAAGTTCCTTGAGGAGTCTGAGTACGAAGAACTGATCGAGAAGATCAAGGCAAATCTGTAAATACAAAGCGACGAGCTTTCTTAAGATGCTATTCACTGATGCAGTGGATAGCATCTTAAAGTTTACTGATATTTAATTGGAATATACTCGTAATTTGGTTCATAATTATTCTAGAAGCTAATGTGATTTTTTATTTAGTGAGGGGAAAACATGAGTCTTCAGGAAAAACAGATTTACGAGAGAAACAAACTGGCATTTAAGTTTACAATGGTTGTCCAGGTGTTTGAGTTTATTTCTACTGTACTATACAGAGCCGGAAGAGTAGGCTTTTTGAATACCACAGCAATGATGATCCTGCAGTTCATAGCGCTTGCAGGAACCATTATAGGCTATGTGGTATTTGGTAAAAAACTAAAAGGAAAGTTCATGATGATGGGATCTTTGTGCTTTGCATATCTCATTGTCATGCTGGGCTCAGTCCATGTACCATATCTTTGGGCTTTTGGCCCAGGACTTCTTATTCTGAGCCTTCTTTTTGCGGATAATAATCTCACGTATATGACAGCAGGCTTTGTAATTGGAATGAACCTTATTTATATACCTTTGTTCTTTACTTTTTCACAGGAAGTGGCAGCAAGAAAGAATATGGTATATACTGATTTTGTTTTCGCTGTTCTCTTATCACTTATGGCGATATTCTACACGCGCCTGAACAGCAAGCAGAACCGGGAGTCTATGGATGAGATTCAGGAAGCAGCAGAGCAGCAGAAAAAGGATGCTGAGACCATGCTGGCGATTGGAAATCAGATAGCAGAAAAGCTTGAGGATGCCAACGAGGCTATGGAGGCTCTTGCAGAGAAGGTTACCTCCAGCGCTGAGGCTTCTGAGCAGATTTCCGATTCAGTTACACTTACAGCAGAGTCTATCCAGACTCAGACACAGATGAATTCAAATATCACTGAGGCGCTTGATGAGATCGCGAATCAGGCAGGTGCGATGCGCACCAATGCAACTGAGGTTACAACCAACATCAATGACGGTAACAATCTTGTTAAGAATCTTCGTTCTAAGTCTGAAGAGTCCTCAAAGATCAATGCTGAGACAGCTGCAATGACCGCTAATCTGCAGCAGTCAGCAGGAACAGTTAAGGATATTGTTGATACAATCCTTAGCATTTCAGGTCAGACCAACCTCCTTGCGCTTAATGCTTCAATCGAGGCAGCAAGAGCAGGAGATGCAGGAAAAGGCTTTGCGGTTGTTGCTGATGAGATCCGTGCTCTTTCAGAGCATACAAAGGAATCCGCAGAGCAGATCGCAAGCACAATTGATGATCTTATTGATAAGGTCAACACAGCGTCAAGGAACATGCAGCTTTCTGTTGATTCAGCTAATCAGCAGGGCGAGATGATTGCCGAGACAGGTGAGAAATTTGAGGTTATCCTCGAAAAGGTAACAGAGCTTACAGACCGCGCAGCCAGCATCTCTGACAACGTTGATGACTGCGTAAGTGCTAATACACAGGTTATGGATGCCATCAGTAATCTTTCTGCTACATCCCAGGAGGTTGCTGCTTCATCCCAGTCAAGCATAGAGATCAGCAAGAACTGTGAGGCTGATATGAGGACCACAAAGGATATCCTTCGCGAGATCCTTGAGATCAGTAGAAAAACAAATAAAAAATGATACTGTTTGCAGTCGTAAGACTCTGGAATAGTATCAGAGACATTGGCAGGTTTTATGACAGCGATAGAGACAGATAACAGAGAAGAAGCAATAAAAGTAAAGCTCTCCTTAAAGGAATGCCTTTTTGGCGATGCTGATTTTTACAGAAGAGTAGCAGTAATTGTTTTTCCGATGATAGTTCAGAACACGCTGAGCAATATTGTCGGGCTTTTAGATAACATCATGGTAGGACAGGTGGGAACAATCCCTATGTCCTCCGTTGCAATAGTTAATCAGATCCTTTTTATATTTTACCTTTGCATCTGGGGATCCCTTGCGGGCGCCGGTATCTTCAGCACACAGTTTTTTGGCAAAGGAGATATGGAGGGAGTACGCTATTCCATAAGATTTAAGCTTATAACTGCCATCACAATTTTGTCGGTGGCAGCTCTTATTTTGTATTTTAATGCGGAAAAGCTTGTGTCACTCTATATCACAGAGGGCACTCCCGAGGCAGACAGAATTGCAACCCTTGGCTATGGCGTGGCATATATGCACATCATGCTGATTGGCCTTATCCCTTTCAGTCTGACACAGGTTTACGCAAGTGCCATGAGAGAGTCCGGAAAGACCATTCTTCCGATGCTTGCAGGCATGACAGCCATGGTTGTGAACTTCATCTTCAATGCACTTCTCATCTTCGGCCTTTTGGGCTTTCCTAAGATGGGAGTTCTCGGAGCAGCCGTAGCCACAGTAATATCCAGATTTGTAGAGTTCACAATAGTCTTGACAGGTGCTCACAGGAAGGGCGGGAAGTATAAGTTTTTCAAGGGTCTGTATAAAAACTTCAAGATCCCCACTAATCTTATATGGCCAATCCTGTCAAGGTCTCTGCCTCTTCTTATGAACGAGTTTTTGTGGAGCCTTGCTCAGGCAACTGTTCTGCAGGCCTACTCAGTCAGAGGAATTGCTGTAATTGCGGCCATGAACATCAGCGGAACAATATCACAGATATTTAACGAGGTCTTTTTATCCATAGGAAATTCCGCGGGTATTATGATCGGACAGGAGCTTGGCGCAAGCAAGCTTGTGAGCGCGAGACGTACAGCCTTCAGAATGGCGACTCTTAGCATAATGAGTACCGTTGTGATGGGTTCGCTCCTGGCTCTTGCTTCACCCATAATTCCAAGATTCTATAATGTAGAGCCTGACATAAAACAGCTGGCTTCAAGGTTTATCCTTGTTGTATCAATCTGTATGCCGATCTTTTCCTACGCACACGTATCCTATTTCACAATACGTTCCGGTGGAAAAACGCTGGTTACCTTCCTTTTTGACAGCTGTTTTTCCTGGGCAGTAACAGTGCCTGCAGCCTACATTTTCAGCAGAATTTCAAGCATTCCCGTATTTGAGGTTTACCTTTTTGTAAACCTGCTTGAGATCATCAAGTGTATAGTGGGCTTCATACTTGTTAAGAGCGGAATATGGGTGAGAAATATCGTAAAAGAAAGCTAAAGTAGAGTAAAAGAAAATGGCACAAAGGCTTTCAACCTATCTTAAGAATATATACGGCGAAAAAATCTATCGCCTTTCACTTCAATCGGGCTGTTCTTGTCCAAACAGGGACGGCTCTATTGTTATGCCTGATGGCACAAGGAGCTTTGGAGGCTGCACCTTCTGCTCGGAAGGTGGCTCCGGTGAATTTGCAATTCCAATGGGAAGCGGCGGATTATCCGATATGAGCAGTCTTGTTACAAAGCAGCTTGAAAAAGCTAAGGAAAAGATCTCAGCAAAAACAGATGCCAAGCGCTTTATTGCATACTTTCAGTCCTACACCAACACCTACGGCGATGTGGATTATCTGACAGCTCTCTATACTGAAGTCATTAATCGTGATGAAATAGTGGCGCTATCCATAGGAACAAGACCGGATTGCCTTGACACTAGTGTCATGAATATGCTAAAGAAACTGAACGAGGTAAAACCTGTCTGGATAGAGCTTGGCCTTCAGACTATTCACGAGGAAACTGCACAAAAGTTTCACAGAGGCTATCAGTTAAATGTCTTCGAGGAGGCCTATGAACGCCTGAAAAATGCCGGCATAACTGTCATAGTTCATGTGATCTTTGGCCTTCCGGGTGAAACCAACGAGCAGATGCTTGCGACAATCAGCTACCTGTCATCACTGTCACCAACACTTGATGGGATAAAAATCCAAAATCTTCAGATTCTCAAGGGCACAGTCATGTATGAAGAGTTTAAAGATCACCCTTTTCACATTCTCACAATGGAAGAGTATACCGATCTTGTAGCAAAAGCCCTCACACTTCTTCCGGAAGATACCGTAGTCCACCGGATGACCGGCGACGGCCCTCGCCGCCTTCTTGTAGAACCCCTTTGGTCACTCGACAAAAAGCGCGTCCTCAACACCATGAACAAAAAGTGTACCTTCACTTTTGAATAGAAAAATAGTAAAATGGAAACACTATGGATTTGTTTGAGTATATGCGTGAAAATAATAAGGAAAAGGAATCTCCGCTTGCCGCCAGGATGCGCCCGAGGACCTTGGATGAGGTTGTTGGACAGCAGCATATCATTGCCAGGGACAAGCTTCTTTATCGTGCAATCTCTGCAGATAAGCTAAGCTCTATTATCTTTTACGGACCTCCCGGAACGGGCAAGACTACTCTGGCTAAGGTTATTGCCAATTCTACCAAGGCAGAGTTCACCCAGATCAATGCAACAATCGCCGGAAAAAAGGATATGGAAGAGGTGGTTGCTAAGGCCAAGGACACACTCGGTATGTACGGCAAGAGGACCATTCTTTTTATCGATGAGATTCACAGATTTAATAAGGGCCAGCAGGACTATCTCCTTCCATTTGTGGAGGACGGTACTGTTATTCTGATTGGTGCGACCACTGAGAATCCCTATTTTGAGGTAAATGGGGCTCTTATTTCAAGGTCTGTTATTTTCGAACTCAAACCCCTTACAGCAGATGATATCAAAGTGCTCTTAAACCGCGCTGTTACTGATAAGGAGCGTGGTATGGGAGCTTACAATGCTCAGCTTGACGAGGATGCTGCAGAGTTTCTTGCAGATCTCGCAGACGGAGATGCAAGACATGCCCTTAATGCCATAGAACTTGGCATTATGACAACTCAGAGAAGCGAAGACGGAATTATCCATATAACTAAGGAAGTTGCAGAGGAATGTATCCAGAAAAAGGTTGCCCGCTACGACAAGGACGGAGATAACCACTACGATACCATTTCAGCTTTTATAAAGAGCATGAGAGGTTCTGACCCGGACGCAGCAGTTTATTATCTCGCAAGAATGCTCAATGCCGGAGAGGATCCCAAGTTTATCGTAAGAAGAATGATGGTCTGCGCCTCAGAGGATGTTGGAAACGCTGATCCTCAGGCCCTTCAGGTGGCTGTTGCAGCTTCTCTTGCAGTTGAGAGGCTTGGAATGCCGGAGGCAAGGATAACTCTTTCTCAGGCAGCCAGCTACATAGCCTGTGCGCCAAAGAGTAACGCGGCAATTATCGCGATAGATGATGCCTTGTCTACAGTCAGAGAGACCGGCAATCTTCCTATTCCGCCGCACCTTCAGGATGCGCACTACAAGTCAGCCGGAAAGCTTGGCCACGGTATTGGCTATAAATATGCCCATGACTACCCCGACCACTATGTTGAACAGCAGTACCTTCCTTATGAGCTGAATGGAAAAGAGTTTTACAGCCCTACAGGAAACGGGTACGAATTAAAAATAAGAGATCACATGAAAAAGCTTAAAGAAAGAAAAAATAATGAAGAAAAGTAAGCGCAAGATGCATACCGGGGAGAAGGCCCGCAGAAACAAACGGACAATGATCTTCACCGGGATAGCAGCCGGATTCAGTCTTTTATTTGTGCTGGGACTTGTGGTATACATGTTTTTCTGGCCTGCTTCTGACAACGATCAGGCAGCGGAGGACAGCTCTTTATTTGAGGCGTCGGTACCGGCATATGAGCCTGAGACTGTTTCGGAATATATTAATGAAAATGTTATAAAGAATATCATAGGCGGCGGAAAACAGGTTTCACTGGCTCTTTCAAAAAGGCCTGCCACTGTGGAGATGACTCCTGAGAACCGTAGCACCTTCGCTACAATAGATAGCTGCCTTATTGTTAATTCCACGCAGGTACAGATTGATGTATCAAGTGAGGGAATTCCCAAGAGTGATGATAAATATTATTATCTCTTTGAAGAAGCTATATATGAAAGCTCCCTGCCTGAGGGGGCAGAGCCACTTGCAAAGCTGTATAAGAATGATGATGTCAGCTTTACTGTCGACCTTAATAAAGGTTTGGCAAGCTCTAAGCTTTTTTCCAAGTTTGCAGTTGGAGTTAAGCTGGATGGAAAATATCAGGTCATCAGTCATGCAAAATATATCACCAATCCCGAGGCCTGTGCCGGATTTAGCTATGGTGGTATGGCTCACAGCTCAATAAAAGGAATCCTGCCTGACCCTCTTCGTATTGGAGAACTGGCAGATCTGGGCATTGAATATGCAACCTACAACATTCCGCTTTCCCACATCCTGACTACCTCAGGGGGAATTGCTTACAGCTACTGCGGAGTGACCTATCACTTCAATGCCACAATAATGAACAACTACGATACTTTGTTTAAGCGCCTTAACAACATGGGGGTGGACGTTGCTGCTATTATCCTTAACGATGCCAGCACCTCTGCTTTTCCGGAGATAACCCACCCCGATGCAAGGCACGGCTCCACAGCTCCCTACAGGATGTTTAATGCAACAAACGACAGCGGCGTAAGAGCTATGGCAGCTATTGCAAGTTTTCTTGCAAATCGTTATTCCGGTTCCGGCCATGGCAACGTAAGCATGTGGATCATCGCCAACGAGGTCAACGCCAGAAAAGAATACAATTACATGCCCTTTGTGGATGTAAATACCTACACAACCGAGTTCACAAGGTGCTTCAGAGTGTTCTACAATGCGATCAAGAGCCAGAATGCCAAGGCCAGGGTTTATATCCCGATTGATCAGAGATGGACACTTAATACCTCAAAGACCGGCGACTACGATGCAAAGGATGTGCTTGATATTTTTGCCGCCTCCCTCAGGGACTACGGCGATATCGACTGGGGACTGGCAGCACACCCCTATTCTTATCCAAACAACAACACTGCTTTCTGGAAGAGCTCAAAGAATGTGACCCACGATTATTCAACTCCGGTAATCACTATGGACAATATCGAGGTCCTTACCAACTATATGCAGCAGGGCTCAATGAGAAATCCGGACGGCAAGGTTCGCTCCATCATACTTAGTGAAATAGGATATTCTTCCACCTCAGGTGAGGCTCTGCAGGCAGCAGCTTTTGCCTATGCCTATACCAAGATGGTGAACAACGGCTATATAGATGCGCTGATGCTCTCGAGGCAGACAGATGCGGGAGATGAGATCGCGGCCCTGGGACTGGCACTGGGACTTCAGACTACAGGCGGAAGAAAGAAACAGATCTACAATGTTTTTAAATTTATAGATACCGATAAACGTGACGAAGTAGTATCATTTGCATATGATATTGTAGGAAAGAAATTCTAAGAGATTCCAGTAAAAAAAGAGGAGCAGATTATGACAAACGCAGAAAAAGCACTGATGATGCACGAGGAATGGAAGGGAAAGCTTGAGACTACCTCAAAAGCAGAGGTTAAGTCCAAGGAGGATCTGGCAATTGCCTACACACCTGGCGTTGCAGAGCCCTGTAAGCTTATAGCGCAGGATAAGAGCCTTGCCTATAAGTACACTATCAAGCAGAACACGATTGCTGTAGTTTCCGACGGCAGCGCGGTTCTCGGACTTGGAAACATCGGCCCTTACGCAGCAATGCCTGTTATGGAGGGAAAAGCAGTTCTCTTCAAGGAGTTCGGCGGTGTAAACGCAGTGCCTATCTGTCTTGACACTCAGGACACAGAGGAGATCATCAAGGCTGTGACCTATCTTGCTCCCGGCTTTGGAGGCATTAACCTGGAGGATATCTCAGCTCCAAGATGCTTCGAAATAGAAGAAAGACTTAAGGAAAAGCTTGATATTCCTGTTTTTCATGATGACCAGCATGGAACAGCGATCGTAGTTCTTGCCGGAGTTATCAACGGCCTTAAGGTTGTCGGAAAGAAAAAGGAAGAATGCAGAGTTGTAGTAAACGGCGCAGGAAGCGCAGGCATTGCGATCACAAAGCTTCTTTTAAGATATGGCTTTAAGAATGTTACTCTTTGCGATAAGTCAGGAATACTGAACAAGTCTTCCAAGGATCTTAACTGGATGCAGGAAAAGATGATGGATGTGACAAATCCTGATCAGCTTTCCGGAAGCCTTGCAGATGCCCTTAAGGGTGCAGATGTATTCGTTGGCGTATCTGCTCCGGGCATTGTTACCAAAGAGATGGCAGCAGCCATGAACAAGGATGCCATCATGTTCGCAATGGCAAATCCTGTTCCTGAGATCATGCCTGACCTTGCAAAAGAGGCCGGAGTACGAGTTATCGGAACCGGAAGATCCGACTTCCCTAACCAGGTAAACAACGTTCTGGTATTCCCCGGAATCTTCAGGGGAGCTCTTGAAGGCGGTGCAAAGCAGATCACCGAGGAGATGAAGCTTGCAGCAGCAAATGCACTTGCAGGTCTTGTTCCCGAGGATGAGCTTAATGAGGAAAACATTCTTCCTGCTGCTTTTGATCCAAGGGTAGCAGATGTGATCTCTGCAGCAGTTAAGGCAAATATCTGATTAAATGATGAAATTGTAATTTTGGAGGCATACTGTGACTTCTCAGTATCTGACATTATATAAGATGATAGTTCTCTACATGCTTAAGAGATGTGAGGTTTCTCTTAGCAAATCCCAGATCTATGATTTTATACTTGAAAATGAATACACCAATTTCCTGACTCTTCAGGAGGTTTTTGCGGAGCTGGCGGATTCATAGCTGGTTACGGAAAAAACTGTAGCCAATAGAACCTACCTTGAGATAACCCCCGAAGGGGACGAGACTCGTGGCTTTTTCGGAAACAGGATCAATCCTGCCATCAGGCAGCAGATTGACGAGTATCTTAAGGCCAACAGCATGAAGCTTAGAAACGAGTCTTCAATCCGCGCGGATTATCGAAAAACCGGTGACAATGAGTATACAGCACATCTTCTTGTCACTGAAAATGGACAGAATCTTATAGATATCAGCCTCCCTGTTCCCACAGAGGAGATAGCTCAGTCAATCTGCAACAATTGGCAGACAAAGAGCGCTGAGATCTACAAATACCTGACGATGGAGCTTATGGCTTAAAACAATTCAATAAAGTAGATTTGAGAGCTGGCGTGGAAAAATCCTGCCAGCTTTCTTTTTTCTGCGCAGGTCAGCATATTGACATTAGATATATGAAACGGTCCGCTTTATGGTATGTATAAAGTTGAAAAATACACTTTTTTACGCTAACATTAATATGTAAAACTATAAGATTATGGAGGGGAACTATGGAGCCTCAAGTTTTAATAGTAGATGATGATCCTTTAATTCTTAAGCAGGCCTGGAATATCTTAAACGATGCCGGGATGAAGGTGGCGATTTTAAAAACAGGATTAAAACTGAAGGACTATATACGTGATAATGGAGCACCGGATCTTATCCTTCTTGATATCAGCATGCCTGATATGGACGGCTTTGATGTACTTGTAGAGCTACGGAAGACCGAAGAAAAGGGAAAAGAAATCCCGATAATCTTCCTGACTGCAAACGAGGATGAGGCTGCAGAGACCAAGGGATTTTCCCTTGGAGCAATGGACTATATAAGGAAGCCTTTTATTCCCAGTATTCTTGTAATGCGCGTGCAGCATGCCATTGAGCTTGTAAGACTTCAGAGGGAGCTCGGGCGTGAGGTTGATAAAAAGACAAGAGAAATTGAGCAGATTTATCTGAATGTTGTAAGCTCCCTTGCAGATGCGATTGACGCTAAGGATGCTTATACTAACGGCCATTCGAGCAGAGTGGCGGAATATTCAAGAGAGATCGCAAAGAGGCTCGGTTATGATAAGGAGAGACAGGACCTTATCTATATGATGGGGCGTCTTCATGACGTTGGAAAAATCGGTGTTCCCGATGCCATCATAAATAAACCGGACAGACTTACCGACGAAGAATTCGCAGTGATCAAGACTCATCCTGTTATGGGAAGCAAGATCCTCGACAATATGAAAGGCATGCCAATGCTGTCCCATGGAGCCAGATGGCACCATGAGAGATATGATGGCAGAGGCTATCCTGACGGAAAGAAGGGCGAGGAGATCCCTGAAGAAGCAAGGATAATTGCCGTGGCAGATGCTTATGATGCCATGAGCAGCAACAGAAGCTACAGAGGAGCACTTCCTCAGGAAAAGATAAGAGCAGAGATCGAAAAGGGAAAAGGAACCCAGTTTGATCCGCAGTTTGCTGATGTTATGCTTTCGATGATCGATGAAGATAAGGATTATTTGATGCGCGACAGGCACGAAGAATGAGGATATCTTTATGAAATGTAACATTATGCTGATCAGTAAGGAAAAATCATTCATCATCGACTCCATGGTGCAGGAACTGCAGAACATTGGCTTTTGCAGCTGCAGCGTCGGCTTTGATGTGATGGAGATCTCAAAAAAGCAGGAAGAGACGGATGTTTTCTTTTTGTTTTTTAACGAGTTTGATGCAGATATGATGAGCGTTCTTGTACTTGTTAAGGATATCTGTGCTGACGATTCCAAGACGCTTTATGTGGCCGGCTATGAGGCTGAGCTTGAAAAGGCCAAGGAGGTAATTCCAAGAGTTCTTATCAGAAAAGAGTTTCTACGACCTTTTGATGCCAAAAAGACAGTTCACGAGATAGACCTTGATTCCGTAGAAATAAAGAAAAAACAGGAGTTTAAGGAAATACTGCTGGTGGATGATGATGTTACTTTTCTAAAGCTTGTTAAAAAGTGGCTGTCAGATAAGTACCGTGTAACTGTAGTGAAATCAGGAGTTCAGGCCATCAAGTACCTGGCGGTTCATCGCCCCAGCCTTATCCTGATGGACTACGATATGCCAATTACCAATGGTTCACAGGTCCTTGAGATGCTTCGAAGTGACCCTGATTCAGAGAAGATTCCTGTCATCTTTCTTACAGGAAGATCCGACAAGGAAACGGTCCTGCAGGTAATGAGCCTAAGACCTCAGGGTTATATGCTAAAGACCATGGACAAGGATGACATCGTAAATACTATCGACAATTTTTTTGAGACCAGCAAATGGAAAAATGCCATAGAGATCTAAACTTTTTATTTTTTATTTAAGTTGATTTTAGGTTACGCCCATAGAATGAACTCATCACAGAAAACAAGTTGTCAAAAAGAAAGCGAGAAAAAACTATGAGACGTAACAAGAAATTTTTAGCAGTTTTGTTTTTGGGTACTATGCTTGCAGTAGGCGGATGCGGCCTTGAAAATATAAATACAACAACTCAGGAGGTCGCAGGAGCAGATACAGTTGTAAGTGAAAGTGTTGAGCTTCAGGAAAATGGAGCTGCAGAGGCCGGAGAAGAGACAAGTAGTTCTCAGAGTCAGGCGGATACATATTTTTCAGAGGCAAGTGTAGATGCAAGTTCTTCAACACTTCTCGATACCTCGAATATGTTCTCTGACAGAGATCTTGAACAGGAAGCTGATCTTAGTGATGCAAAGTACATCACTCTTGAAAGCGGAAATGATGTTACCATCACAGAAGAGGGCGTATATGTAATTCAGGGCACAGCCAGCGACGCCACAATAATTGTTGACGCTGATAAGGCCAAGGTTCAGCTGGTGCTCGACGGTGTTACAGTAACAAACAAGGATTTCCCTGTAATTTATGTTAAGGATGCAGACAAGGTATTCGTTACTACAACAGCAGGATCAGATAACAGCCTTTCAGTGACAGGAGCCTTCACTGCAGACGGAGAAACAAATACTGATGCAGTCATCTATTCACAGGATGATATTGTATTTAATGGAAAAGGAAGTCTAACCATTGAATCCACTGCAAACGGCATTACAGGTAAGGATGATGTCAAGTTTACAGGAGGAACCTATGTTATAACCTCTGAAGAGGATGCTATCGAAGCCAATGACTCTGTAAGCATCAGCGATGGAAGCTTTACCATCGATTCACAAAAGGATGCGATCCACAGCGAGAACTCTGATGATACCACTGTTGGATATGTTTATATCTCGGGCGGAAGCTTTGATATTGATGCCAAGGACGATGGAATCCAGGCTATAACAGCTCTCGTTATCGATGGTGGTACCTTCGACATAAGTGCATCCGAGGGACTTGAGGCTACCTACGTCCAGATCAATGATGGCACGATCAGCATCTCTGCAAGTGACGATGGAATCAATGCTACAAATAAGAGCAGCAGCTACGAAGTTGCTATTGAGATAAATGGCGGAAACATCTCCATAGAGATGGCGAGCGGAGATACAGATGCTCTTGATGCCAACGGAAATCTCTACGTAAACGGTGGAACTATAGACATAACAGCACAGTTTGCTTTTGACTATGACGGAAAAGCCGAATTCAACGGTGGAACTATAACTGTAAACGGTGAAGAAGTAACTGAGATCACAGAATCCATGACCTTCGGCGGTGGTTTCGGAGGCGGCTTCGGAGGAGGCGGATTCGGAGGCAGAGGAACTCAGAGTGAAGGAAGCACCGATGGCAGTGCACCTGAGATGCCTGAGAATTTTGACGGCCAGACTCCACCTGAAGGTTTCGATGGTCAGACACCACCTGAAGGATTTGACGGTCAGAATCCTCCGGAGATGCCAGAAGGCTTTGATCCTTCGAATGCTCCTCAGATGAACGACAACAACAAGCAGAATCGTCAGGGCGGCAAAGGCCAGAAATCCGGAAATGGAAAAAATAATTGACAACACTATACCTTACTTGCTATAATACCTTTTGTGACTGATTTAGGTCCAAGCTGTTGTAGCACAGTCGGTAGTGCGTCGCATTGGTAGTGCGGAGGTCACGAGTTCGATTCTCGTCAGCAGCTTTCCCCTAACCCTAGTGGTTAGGGGATTTTTTTTGTGCATTTTTTTGTGCAAAAAATGATAAGCTCATGTCAAAAAACTGTGTTGTTTTTGAAAAATCACAGGCATAAAATCAAAATATAATTGAATGGCGTGATGCCGATAGGAGACGTTATGAAAAAGAATAACAAAAAATGGTTGTATCCCAGGACCAGGTTGCAATGGCTGTGGGATAACATGGAAGGAGCAAGAGTACTATACGTATTCGCAGTATTGGGCACAGTTGTCTACAATTTGATGCAGCTGACAGTGCCTTTTTTTTCTGGGCAGATTGTAGATAAATTCTTGTCCGGAGAAGGGGCAAAAGAGTATCTGGCGGCCCACACAGACGAGTTTGTAAAGCTCCTGATCCTTATGGTGACACTGACTATAGCAAGGTGTCTTTTGGTTTACTGGGACTGCCTTGCCTATGAGAGGGTTTCTCAGTCAGTACTTTTCAGGGTGAGGAATTTTCTTTATGACAAGATCCAGCGTCAGGACATGAAGTTCTACAGCACCTACAGGACCGGCGATCTGATGACAAGAGTGACCGGAGACCTTGACGCTGTAAGACACATGGTTGCATGGGTTGTAAGAATGGTTGTGGAGGCCTTTTCACTGGTTACAGCTACGACAGTTTATTTCCTTATTATGGACTGGCAGCTGGCTCTGAGCCTTCTTATCGTAGCTCCGCTCATTTTCTTTATCATCTATGTGTTTAAGCTTCTGGTAGCTCCGATGCATGCCCTTCTTCGTGAAAAGCTTGCATATATGAACACAGTAACGCAGGAGAACATTGCAGGTAACCGTGTTGTAAAGGCATTTGCGAGAGAAGATTACGAGATAAAAAAGTTTGATGACTGCAACAGTGACTACCGCGAGACAAATAAAAAGACTGCTTTCGTCTGGCTTCGTTTCTATCCTTTCGTAGAAACACTTGCCAACCTCCTTGCAGTAATTCTTCTGCTTGTGGGCGGACTTTTCCTTATAAACGGTCAGATTTCCATGGGTGAGTATGTCGCTTTCTCAGGTCTTATCTGGGCGATTGCTAACCCCATGAGACAGCTTGGAAACGTAATGAACGAGTTCCAGAGATTCTCAGCAGCTTCTGCCAAGGTCATGGAGATCTACTACTCAGAGCCTGAGATTAAGGACGCGGAGGATGCAGTTGATAAGCCTGAGAGATTCAAGGGAGAGGTTGAGTTCAAAAATGTTTCCTTCATGTTTTCAGACGGAAAACTTCCGGTTCTTGAGCACATTTCATTCAAGGCAGAGCCCGGACAGACTGTGGCTATCATGGGAGAGACAGGCTGCGGAAAAACTTCCCTCATCCACCTTATCCCAAGGTTCTACGAGCCAATTGAGGGCGAGGTTTTGGTGGATGGTGTCAACGTCAATAAACTTAAGCTTTCTCAGCTCCGTAAAAATATTGGACTGGCAACCCAGGACGTCCTCCTTTATTCTGATACCATCGATGGAAACATCGCCTATGGTGACAGCGAGATGAGTAAGGAGCAGGTTGTTAGATTTGCCAAGTACTCGGCAGCATCTGAGTTTATAGCAAAGATGCCTGAGGGCTACGATACTATTGTCGGAGAAAGAGGCGTTGGCCTTTCCGGAGGACAAAAACAGAGGATATCTCTTGCAAGAGCGCTGGCTGTTCGTCCTTCAATTCTTATTCTTGATGACACAACCTCAGCGGTTGATCTTGAGACGGAAAAAGAAATCCAGGAGAGCCTTAGAAATCTCGATTTCCCATGTACAAAGATCATTATCGCCCAGCGTATCTCCACCACCAAGGATGCTGACCAGATACTTATCATGCAGCACGGCGAGATCACTGAGAGAGGAACTCATGAGGAACTGATTAAAAAAGGCGGTTATTATGCGGAGCTTGTTAAGCTTCAGACCGGTGCCTGAAAGGAGGGAGAAAAACGCCAAGACGAAATACTTATAAAGAAGAAGAAA
>JAEEGL011684866.1_pt1 | contig 30850 bp, 25 predicted proteins | sample 9134231 | NCBI WGS metagenome assembly JAEEGL01 (sample SAMN16246548, study PRJNA631951) | gut metagenome | biome: gut microbiome; feature: rumen; material: fiber-attached | host: Bos | place: Iran: Karaj | collected 2018-10
GTCCTTCTTCTGGAGTACGATCCAGTTGAGGTCAAGCTCGATACCCCTGCTCACGAGAGTTCCGATGTTGGCGTTGAGGTAGTTCTTGAGGTTGGCGCCTGAAGCCACCGGAGTATAGTTGAGAAGGTCGGTAGTCTTGCGATAGTAAGCGTCTGCGCTGAGAGTGAACCTGTCGTTCAGGAAGCCGAGGTCGATACCGACGTTGCTTGTAGCGGTGGTCTCCCACTTGAGGTCGGCGTTGTAACCGTCAGGCCTGATAGGAACGATGATCTGGTCACCGAAGTAATAGTAGCTTCCAAGCTGGTTGGTATAGTAAGTAGGAAGGGTAGGATAAGTGTCTCCTGCGATATCCTGCTGACCGGTCTCACCATAGCTGACACGTACCTTTGCGCTGGATACGGCCTCAACGTTCTTGAGGAAGGCCTCGTTCTTGACGTTCCATGCCAATGCAACTGAAGGGAAGAAGCCCCACTTGTTGTTGGAGAACCTTGAGGTACCGTCGTAACGTACGGTTGCGGTAAGGAGATACCTGTCGGCGAAGCTATAGTTCGCACGGCCGAAGAATGATACGAGATAGTTCTCGAATGCCTTGGTCTCCTCGTCATAGATGACCTGCTTGTCCACTGAAGTAGCGAGCTTTGCAGAATCATGATAGAAATGCTGCCATGCGTAACCTGCCATGAGGCCGACGGTGTGCTTCTCTGCGAAAGTCTTGTCATATGCGCCGTAGAACTCGAGAGTATGGTCACGGATGAGCTGGGTGTACCATTCGTCGCGGCCGCGGCCTGCTTCTGCCTGGCTGTGCCAGCTGATCTCAGAGCCCTCGGCGATATCCTTCTGGCCCTCGGCTGAAGAGAAATCGACACCGAGGTTGAGGTTGAACCTGAGGTCCTCGAATCCATGGACTTTATAGTCGAACTGGGCGTTTCCGATGAAACGATAGACTGAAGAAACGTCTTTCTTCTCGTACAGCGCGCCTACAGGGTTGGTGCCGAGAGTGTTGGCAGTACCCCATGAGCGATAGCCGTGGATACCGTTGACATCGTACACTTCCTGGGTAGGGTCATATGAGACGGCCTGACCGATGGCGTCAGTGTTGGCGAAACGGTTATGGATCATCATACCCTTTCCATTGAGGCTGACTGAAAGATGCTCGTCAAGGAAAGTAGGAGCGAGGTTCAATGCAAGGGTACCACGCTGCATTCCGGAAGTCTTGAGGGTACCGCTCTGGCCGAGATAGCCTGAAGATATGCGGTAAGGAAGCACGTATTCGCCAAACTTCTTGTTGCCTGCCACGCCTACGTTGGCGTCAAGGCTGAGACCTGTCTGCCAGATCTGTTTCTGCCAGTCTGTGTTGGCATTGCCGAGAGCTGCGAGAGCGTTGGCATTGTCGCCATAGTACTGACGCATTGCAGCGCGCATCTCGTCGCCTGTGAGGACGTCGAGATACTTGGCATTGGTAGCGACGGATGTGGTGACGTCGATATTTACCTTTGGTTCAGATGCGCCCTTGGAGCCTTTCTTGGTTGTGATGATGATGACACCGTTGGAAGCCCTGGAACCATAGATTGCGGTTGCAGATGCATCTTTGAGCACCGTGAAGCTCTCGATATCCGAAGGGTTGATGGATGAAAGAGCGTCGCTAAGGCCGGAAACCTCGGTACCTCCCACAGGGAGACCGTCCACTACGATGAGCGGATCGTTGTTGGCCTTGAGTGAAGAACCGCCACGGACACGGATCTTTGAAGCAGAACCAGGCTGACCGTTACCCGCAGTCACGACAACACCGCTGGACTTGCCGGCGAGGAGCTGTGAAGGAGATGAGATCATACCCTTGTTGATCTGGTCTGCACGTACCGTGGAGACAGATCCGGTCATGTCTTTCTTCTTGACGGTACCGTATCCGATGACGACTACATCATCAAGGAATTCAGAATCCTCGACAAGGGTGATGACCGAAGGAACCGCCGAAGCAGCATAAGTCTGGGTCGAATAGCCGATGCAACTGATTTCTACAGTTGCGTCTGCGGAAGAGACATTCAGGATGTAGTCTCCGTCGAGGCCTGTGGATGTTCCGTTGGACGTGCCCTGTTCGATGACAGTAGCTCCGATTACCGGACCCATGGCGTCAACTACTACTCCCTTAACCTGGTACCCGTTCTGAGCGGGCAGTGATGTGGAGATCATTGCTGAAAGAATGACTGCCACTACGGTTAGAATTCTTTTCATTTAGATTGTAGTTAGTTTTAATGTATATATAACAAATTACTTCCTGATCAATGATACCGAAAGGGCTCCGAGGAGAAGCAGACCTCCGGCTACCATAAACATAGCAGGTTGAGAATCACCCACGAGAGACAGCACCGTACCTCCGAGAAGGGCGGCGACTATCTGAGGGATGCAGATCGTACCGTTGAACAGGCCGAGATATGTGCCCATATGGGCGCTGCCCTCGAGCGCGTTGGTCAACAGCGTAAACGGAAGAGCCAGCATAGCAGCCCATGCCGCTCCGACGAGGAAATACGACACGAACAGAAGATACTGGTCATGTATGAACATGATTGAAGCGAAGCCGACGGCTCCGATCAGAAGACTGACGACATAGGCAGTCTTCAGATTACGGAATCTCGGGATTACCAGAGCCCAGAGGATAGAGCCTATAGCCTGGACGGCGAAAACGATGCCCACCCAGTTGCCGGCATCCTGATATCCTGCTGTCGCGGCATAGCCTGCGACATTGGTATCGACGCCCCAGCAGTTGACTGCGATGGCACCGTTGGTATAGTTCCACATATAGAGGAAAGCAGCCCAGCTGAAGAACTGCACAAGGCCGACAGTCCAGAAGGTCTTCGGAGCCTTGACGAGCAGTTTGAGCATGTTAGAGCCTTCCTTCTCAGAAGAAGCTTTCTGAAGATCGATTCCATGGAATTCCGCATACTCCTTCGGAGGCATCTCCTTTACTTTGGCTACTGTATAGACGACACAGCCGATAAGCAAAGCAGCGCAGATATAGAAAGAATATATTACGGTATCCGGAACGACTCCGGCCTCAGCCTCGTTGCTGATACCGAAGAATGCAAGGGCAAACGGGAACACATAGCCCACGAGGCTTCCAGCATTGCAGAGGAAACTCTGGATGGAGTAGGCCTTGGCTTTCTGTCTTTCATTCACAAGGTCTCCGACCATCATCTTGAAAGGCTGCATTCCTATATTGAGGGAAGTATCCAAAAGCATAAGGCAGACTGCTCCGAGGGCGAGAGACGCCGCGACGGTCTTCAGTCCCAGGCTTCCGGCATTCGGGAAGAAGCACATAACGATAACTGCGATTATGGCTCCGAAAAGCAGATAAGGAATCCTACGGCCGAATCTGTTCCAGGTCCTGTCACTCATCGAGCCGATGATCGGCTGCACTATGAGGCCCATAAGGGGAGGCAGGATCCAGAAGTAACTCAGGCTGTGCGGATCCGCACCGAGCGTGGCGAAGATACGGCTGTTGGAATTGTTCTGCAGAGCATAAGCTGTCTGCACTCCGAAGAAGCCGAAGCTCAGATTCCACATCTGCCAGAAGGTTAAATCTCTTTTACGATCCATTATTATGAATAGCGTTATTAACTGATGAATAGTGCACAAAAGTAGTATTTAACGTTTTAATAGCAAAATATTAAGGACGAAATGCCCGCTTTTGGGGATGAATGGTAAGTATTTACGGATGAATTTTACTATATTAGCAGTTGCAAACGCGACGACTATGAGAAATATCAGCAACGCATGGATCATCCACGGCTTCGCGGTACTCCATGCCATGACCACTACCGTCTGTCTGGGCGTCGGGATAAATGATACCATTTTCCTGACATTGCTGACCATGACCATGACCGTCATCATCTGCGTCAGGGAAAAACTCTCAGTCGAATTCACTGCAATCAGCATCATCCTCGTAAACATAATCGGCTACCTTATCGGCATGGCTGCAGCCACCCTTTTCCAGCCGGTGTTCACGCAGCCGATAATGGCCCGCGTCGTTTCCACCTTCGTAACCACCGAACTCATGGGCTGGTCGATAGCCCTGTTCATAAAGATATTCGGCTCAGGCAGCAAGGATAGTTCCAGACTGAGCGAAGCCCAGCTCAAATGGGTCCTCATAGCTGTAGGAGCCATACTTGCTGCCCGACTGCTCATAGTCGGACTTACCAGGACGACCCTGTTCGACGGCGCCTCGGTCATGGAGATAACGGGAATCTTCCTGTCCAATCCCGTCCCGCTGCTGGTCATGGTCTTCGCGACCATACTATACGTCCGTGCCCGCAAGAAGAGGGCCGGCTTGAGGCCATGGTTCCGGTTGGCGGTCTTCGCCGCCTTCGTCATGACGCTCTGCGTCGTAGGGACGCTGATGGCCGGCTTCGGCCTTCCGATGAAATTCGACGGTCCATTCACGTTCCGGCATTTCCTGGAACTGCTGATCGTATCCATGATCATAGAAGCGGCGATCTACTCGATCGTCTATATGATAGACTCGGCGCAGGCTGCCAGACGTTCGATGGTGACCGAGCGCGACAGGGCCAATCTCGCCAAGTTCGAATACCTCAACCTCAAACGTCAGGTCAATCCGCATTTCCTGTTCAACTCCCTCAACATTCTGGACTGCCTCATAGCGGACGGGAAGAACGACGACGCGAGGGACTTCGTACGCAAGCTTTCGCGGCTCTACCGCTATATGCTGCGTAACGAAAACGAGCCTCTGGTAAGCCTCAACGAAGAAATGGAGTACGTCGACATGTACGTTGACCTGCTGAAACTGCGCTTCGGAGACGGACTGATAGTGGAGAAGGATATAAGGGAAGAAGACCTGAACAGATATATCGTGAAATATTCGGTGCAGATGCTTATCGAGAATGCCAACAAGCACAACAGCGTCTCTACTTCCGAGCCTCTGAAGGTCTCCATCCGTACAGACGGAGAAAAAGTCGAGGTCACCAACAACAGGAATCCGAAACTGACAGAAACCGAATCCACCGGACTCGGACTGAAATATATACGACAGAATTATCTTGACCGCGGAGGTAAAGACATTGTAATAGACAACAATGACGAGTACTATCGCGTAGCACTCCCATTACTATGAAAGTATTTATAATCGAAGACGAACTCATGGCCCAGGCGACCCTGGCCAGAACCCTGAAGACAAATTTTCAGGACATCGAAATAGCCGGAACGGCACAGTCCGTCCGCGAAGCCGTGGCATGGCTTAAAGAAAACAAGCCGGACGTCATATTCATGGACGTGGAACTCTCGGACGGAAAGTGTTTCGAGATTTTCCGCAAAGTGGAGATAACGGCCAAGGTGATCATGACGACCGCCTATGACAGCTATGCCGTGAAAGCCTTCGAAGTCAATTCCATCGACTACCTCCTGAAGCCGGTCGAGCTCAACGCCCTGCAGAGAGCTATTTCCCGCTGTCGCGAGGATGAGGACGAGAACGATGTCAACAAGATACTCGGAGCCCTTACCTCACGTCCTGAGCATCAGTGGAAAGAGCGTTTCCTGGTCCAGCTCAACGACCGCATCGTACCTGTCAAGACAGCCGATGTCGCATACTTTTTCTCGGAGGACAAGGACAACCACGTCGTGACAAGAGACGGGACATTCTATGTGATCGACGGCACCCTTGACGCCATCATGGCCGAACTCAACCCTGAAGAGTTCTTCAAGATTTCCAGAAGCTGCATCGTCTCCAAAGACGTGGTCGAGAGCGTCACCAAGCTGCTCGGCGGCAGGCTGCGCATCTCCGTCAGCAAGACGGTCAAGCCAAATGCAATGCGCCGGCCCGAACCCGACCTTACAGTGTCGCGCGCCCGGACCGACGATTTCCTTGAATGGCTTGAGAAATAGCCTATATATTTCGGCTTGAGCCTCTTATCATTCCCTTGAGAGTACCATTCAGATCTGACTTGGAGAGAAGATCCTCCAGCGTCAGATGCATCCTGTATCTCCAATAGTAGCGAGGAATAGCAGGCACGTTGATCCTCTCATCCTCAGGATTGCCCGGATAACGGACATTTCCGTCAATCGATATCCAGTCCTGCAGCGGCAGGATGCAGAGCATTGCCGGAGACTTCAGGTGCTGGTCTATGATCTTGGCGCATACCCAAGGCTCGCAGAACCAAGGCATGTCGCCGGTTCCGTGGAGCATGTTGTGCCAGAAGTGAGCCGTCACAGTCCTGTCTTCCTCCCACCATGCGCGCAGCGTATTGGTATCATGTGTACCGGTAGCGCAGACGCAGTAGTAAGGATAATGGTCCGGATCAGCGAACTCGTCCCTTGGAGACTTAGGCATCCTCTGGATCTCGAGAGACAGGATTCCGAGCTCATTCATCACCTCCGGGACGCAGTCAGGAATCATTCCGAGGTCCTCTCCGCAGGTAAGCATTCCCGTAGATTCAAGCAGAGAAGGCAGTTTCTTCATAGCCGACTCCTTCCAGAAAGCATTGTGCCTGCGATAGAAGAAATCGTCATAGAGATCATTGAAACTGCGTTTCTGCCACTCATCCATTCCTGCATACCAGGTAGTATTCTGGGCCGAGATACGAGGATGGTAGAACCCTTTCTTGCGCGGATCCTCGAGGAAGAGCACATCGGTCTCTTCTCCGTTGCCGGAAGTCACGAAACGCCCGCCTCCGATATCGAAGCCCCTTGAACGGAGTTCGTCGGCCGAATATGGCAGTGCCGGGCTGAAATGCCCCATCAGGCCGCTCTTATAATGGACAGGAATTTCCCAGATACGGAAGAAGCCGAGTATATGGTCGATTCTGAACGCATCGAAATAATGGCTCATCTTCTTCATCCTCATCTTCCACCATGAGAAGCCGTCCTCCGCCATCTTCTCCCAGTTGTATGTCGGGAAGCCCCAGTTCTGGCCATCCACCGAGAATGCGTCAGGCGGAGCGCCTGCCTGCGAATCCAGATGGTAGAGCTCAGGATATGCCCACGCATCTACGCTGGTACGGCTGATTCCGATCGGAAGGTCGCCCTTGAGGGCAACTCCCTTAGAATGGGCGTAGGCCACGGCATCCTTCAGCTGGGCGTCAGCCCAGTATTGCTCGTAATAGTGGAAACCGACCTCTTTCTTGTGGGAGGAGGCATATTCTGCAACCTTCTTTGCAGAGAACTTGGCCATCTTTCCCCACTTGGAAAAATCTACGGTTCCCGTCTCGTCCCTGAGACAGCAGAATACCGAATACGGCAGCAGCCAGGATTCGTTCTCCTTGAAGAAAGCCTTATAATCGTCAGAAGCCATGACCTTTTCACCCAAGGAATCATAAGCCTTGCGGAGCAGTCTTGTCTTCTCGTCGTTTACCTTTTCGTAATCTGTCTGGCGCAACGAATTCAGCTCGTCGCGCAACTCTCTATACGCCTTGTCATTGCGGACTCCGGCATCCGGAAGATGGATGAACTGCGGATGCAGGGCGAAAGTGGAGTTGGCATTGTACGGATATGAATCCTGCCATGTCCCTGTCATCTTGGTATCGTTGACAGGAAGCAGCTGGATGACGCTCTGCCCGGTAGCGGCGGCCCAGTCCACGAGTTTCTTGATATCATGGAACTCGCCGATGCCGAAGCTGTCCTCAGAACGGAGGGCGAAGACCGGCACGGCGACTCCCGCGCCTCTCCACGGCATCGTAGGGAACTGAGGCACGAAGTCGGCAGCGATCACATGCTCCCCTTCCTTCGGCAGAGCCGAGAAATGGCGGTTGTCGCCGACCTCCCACATTATCGGATCGAGAGTCTTACGGTCCACTATCACAAACTTATATTCGAAGGACTCCTGCGCGCGCAGGGTAATCTTCCAGTAAGGGAATTCGCTGTCGTCGAGAACGACTATCTTTTTCCATGAGTCGAAGAGCTTTCCGCTTCCGGTCATGGCGACGGCCTGCGACGGACGGATCTCCGCCGACGGGAATATGAAGGAAACATTTCCCTTAGCCACCGTCTTTACAGGTTTGTGAGGCTCGCGCCTGAAGATCACGTCCTTGAACATGGACGACCAGAACGGAGCATTGGAAGGTCTGTCATGCCAACGGTCGAGGACGGTGACGATCTTCGATGAAGTTTCAAGTTCGTGCGGGGCATACTCGCTGCGGATGCAGTTGTCGCCATTCCACACTTCGTAGGTATAAGATGATACTGACTTGATATCGTCCAGCTCAACCTGCCACATGCCTGAAGAGACATATCGCATGTCATACCTCTTCTTCCCGATGGCGAGCACGAGCCGCTCCCCCCAGGAAGTATTGTAATCGATACTGAATCTGATTCTCATATTATTGATCATTAGTCTTGTACAACTTTCTTTTTCAGATATTTCCACCCGTATACCGGCAGGATGAACGATACCAGGCAGGCCACGATCCAGAACCATGATACCGGACCGAAATCCCATGCGCCGGAAGCATCCTGACGGATCATGAATCCGCTGACTATATCCTGGATTCCCGCGGCAACATAGCTAGATATTCCGACTATTCCGAGAGCGGAGCCTGTTGCCTTGCGAGGCACGATATCGAGGGCCATGAGGCCGGCAACTACGCAGAATACGACTCCTATCGAGATGCTGAATGTCGAAACGTAGATTATATTCATAAGCGCGCTGCCTCCGGTAAAAAGGAACAGCCACAGAGAAACGAGGCAGACTACTCCGGAAAGGATTACAGGGCGTATCCTGTCTCCCCTGAAAAGTTTGTCCGAAAGCCAGCCGGCGCATACCGTTCCTGCGATTCCGAAAATCTCCGAAAAGGCGATTATATCAGTTGCGGAGATATCTGAAAAGCCCTTGGATTTCTGCAGGAAAAGCACTCCCCACCCGCTTACCGCATACTGGGTTATATACACGAAAGCGCTGGAAAGGGCGATTACCCAGATTCCCGGATTCTTGAATACATATTTCTGGAGCACCTTGGTCGGCATCGAATCCGTCTTCTCACGGTTCTCCCCGTTGAGTTCCTGGATAGAAGGAAGCCCCTTGCTTTCCGGAGTATCGGAAACCGAAAACGCGACTAGCAAAGCCCCGGCGAAACCGGCAACGGAGGCGAATATGAATCCGTACTGCCACCCGAACCAGCCGACGACGATACCGATCAGCCAGAACGACAGCGACTTGCCAAGATACGGAGTAGCGCTGAAGATACTGTACCATGTTCCCCTCTCCTTCAGCGGGAACCAGCGCGAGAGGCTGATCACTCCCGGAGGCGAGCCCATGGACTGCATCCAGCCGTTGATCCCCCAGAGGACGGCGAATGTCAAGAACATAACGGCCGGCGAAATCCGGATCCAGTCGGTCGCAAAACCGAGGACTCCGATTATCAGGTTGACCAGCGCCGAGATGAACAGGCCGATGGCCATGAATCTGCGGATATTGCAGTAGTCGGCGATAAAGCCGTTTATGAATTTGCCGACAGCATAGACAAAGAGCAGGGCCGAACCGATGAGACCGAGCTGGCCCGTGTTGAAGATGTCACCGTCGATAAGAGGCTGCTTTACGATGCTGAGAGTCATACGGCAGACATAGAAAAGACTGTATGCCACAGTTACTCCCCAGAAGGTCTGGGACCTCAGTCGACGGTACGTAGAATCAACTTTCTCCTCAGGCACCCTCTCTGCTGAAGGTTTCGAAATTCTGAAATATCTATAGAATCCGTTAATCATAATTTGTCAAAAGGCTCCACGAGTATGCTCCGCCTGTAATTGATACTCAGATACAGGGCTCTCACGGCGAGATGCGCGAAGTAAGCAAGCATCAGTATATGGATAGCCCCGACCGGATCCGGACGGAAAACATTTACAAAGATAAACCAAACTGCGTAAAATCCAACTACCGCCCACAAAGAAGAATCCCTCAGGGCCTTGGATGAAGTCGCGCCGACGAAGATTCCGTCCCAGGTGAAAGTGACGCACCCTATCAGCGGCATAGGCAGCAGCCATACGAAGAACTGCCTGCAAGCATCTACCACCTCGGCCTCGGAAGTAAGAAGCCGGACTATCGGGGTACCGCCGACAAAATAAATCAATATGAAGAAGATACCTATGCCCATGCTCCAGATGAAAGTCTGGCGGACAGTCCTCTTCGTCATCTCCCGGTCCTGCATGCCGATGAACTTCCCGGTAAGAGCCTCCCCCGCATAGGCGAAGCCGTCGGTAAAGAACGAGAACAGCATCAGCAGCTTCATCAGAATCGCTCCGGTCGCCAGCATCAGATCTCCATACCGGGCCGATATGACCGTAAACCCGATATAGACTATCAGCATCCCGACGGAGCGCAGGAAAAGGTCCGAGTTCATGGTTACGAACTTGCGGAGTTCCTTGCCTCTGAACGTAGCTTCGAACTGCTTCAGGCCAATCCCGGCGAACACCTTCCGGAAGTACTTGAAAGCGACCACCGAAAGCGCGAAGGTAAGTCCGCTGTACTGGGCGATAAGGGTTCCCCAGGCAATACCTTCGAAGCCGATTCCGTCGAAGCCCGGAATCCCGGTTCCGAGCGACAGCACTATGCTCGTCACAATGTTGACGGCATTGACTGTCAGGTCCGTGAACATCGAGCTGACGGTATCCTGCATGCCGATGAACCATCCCTTGAAGGCCATCATGCTGAGCGTCGCAGGAGCTGCCCAGATACGGATCATGAAATATTTCGACGCGAGCTCGCGCACCGGATCCGAGCATTCCACGAATGCGAAGACCAGTTGCATGAACGGCCACTGCAGAAGGATCATGAGAAACGCGATTCCCCAGGCGAAGCCGACTCCCCTGATCAGGGTCTCGGCACAGTAGTGGCGGTCGCCGCGGCCATAAGCCTGGGCTGTCAGTCCGCCCGTACCCACACGCAGGAAGCCGAAGTTCCAGTAGAGAAGGTCGAAGAGCATCGCTCCTATCGAGATACCGCCGATGAGAGTAGCGGCGGAGCCTGACAGATGACCGGCCACGGCCATGTCCACCATACCGACCAGCGGAACGGTAATGTTGGCCAGAATGCTCGGTAGGGCCAGTCTCAGTATGTCTCTGTCAAGCGGGCGCATTTACCTGAATTTAGAGTCCTCTTCAAGCATGCCGAGATACGAGTTATATCTTTCGGCACTGATTTTTCCGTCTTCCACAGCCTGTTTGACGGCACATCCGGGCTCGTGGGTATGGGTGCATGGAGTGAAACGGCAGTCCCGGGCCACCTTGAGCATCTCCGGAAAGTAGAGGGCTATTTCTTCCTTTTCGAGAGATACCAGGCCGAAGCCTCTGATGCCGGGTGTATCGATGATATATGAACCACTCTCCGTACGGTACATCTCATATAGGGAGGTGGTATGCTTTCCCTGAAGGTGGGCGGCAGAAATCTTTCCGACCTTGGCGTCGAGAGCCGGGTCGATTGCATTTATCAGGCTGGACTTGCCGACTCCTGATTCGCCCGAGAACAGACAGACCTTGCCTTTGCAGTCCTCGCGCAGCCGGTCCAGGCCTTCTCCCGTCTTGACGGACGTTTCCATGACCCTGTAACCGGCGCCTTCGTAGATCCGGTGGAAATCCTCGACGTATTCGGCGGCCTCGTCCCGGTAGAGATCCACTTTGTTCATGACTATCGTGACCGGGACCCCATAGACTTCGCATGAGACCAGAATCCTGTCGAGGAACGGAAGCTTGATCTCAGGGAAGTAGAGGGAAACGATGATGTAGGCCATGTCGATGTTGGCCGCGATCACATGGGACTGTCTTGAGAGATTGGTGGATTTGCGGATCAGCCAGTTCTTGCGGTCGAGGACTTCGGAGATCGTCGCCGGATGCTGCAGGTCGACGTTGCCGTCTTCCGGAAGTTCGTAGCAGACATGGTCCCCGACGGCGACCGGGTTGGTAGATTCGCTGTTCTTGAGCCTGATTTTTCCTTTCAGCACTGCCGGGAAGGGCTTCCACTCCGGGAGCTCCGACAGCATGAAATGGCTGCCGGCATTCTTTACTACTGTTGCCTGTCCTTTTCTCATCGTCTCTTTGAAAATCGTAGCTAATATAGGGAAATATTCGCTATATTTGTGTCCGGCACTAAAATTTATTACGATGATCAACGAATCCCACGTCGAGGCTGCGCTTAAGTCTCTGTTCGATAATATCGAGTTTACAAAGGAGCCTGAAAGGCTTTATGACCCACTGCGTTTCATGATTTCAATCGGAGGCAAGAGGCTGCGTCCGCGACTGTGTCTTACCACCTATGCGCTCTATAAGGACGCATTCGACGATTCGATTCTGCAGCCGGCAGCCGGACTCGAGGTCTTCCACAGCTTTACCCTTATCCATGACGATATCATGGACAAGTCTCCGGTGCGCCGCGGGATGCCGACCGTATGGACCAAATGGGGCGAGGACGGAGCGATTCTCTCCGGCGATGCGATGTGCATCGACAGTTACAAGCGTATCGCAAAAGCTCCTTCAAAGGTGCTCGGAAAGGCTCTGGAGCTGTTTTCGACTACCGCTTCGCAGGTCTGCGACGGCCAGCAGCTGGACATGGATTTCGAGAAGGTCCCGATGGTTCCGATGGAGGATTATATCAAGATGATCGGCCTTAAGACAGGAGTGCTGATCGCCTGCTCCGCAAAGATGGGTGCTCTTATCGCCGGCGCATCCGAGGAGGACTGCGAGAATCTGTATCAGTTCGGCTACAATCTCGGACTTGCTTTCCAGATTGCGGATGACTACCTCGACGCTTTCGGCGATGCCAAGGTCTTCGGCAAGCCTATCGGCGGAGACATCGTCAACAACAAGAAGTGCTGGCTTACCACCCATGCCCTTGGGAAGGCTGACGACAAGACCCGGCAGAAGCTTCTCGATGCCATGGACCTTCCTGTCGAGACCACGGACCAGAAGCTCAAGAAGATTACTCTCTTCAAGGATATCTATCAGAAGCTCCATGTCGACGAGGATGCCAAGTACGAGATCCTCCGCCTGACCGGCGACGCCCTCTCGTATGCTTCCAAGGTCTGCACCGGAGTCCGCTACGAAATGCTGCGCCGCTTCGCCGACAAACTCATCGGCCGCACGAAATAATCCACCCAAAAAGAGCTGGCATACGGTCGCAGGACAGCATGCCAGCTCTTTTTATGTCATGAAGCCGAAACCTAGAAGAGCGGCTCGGCAGTCATCTCAGCAGGCTGAGGAATGCCCATCAGCTTGAGGATAGTCGGAGCGACGTTGCAGAGAGCGCCATCCTTGACAGTCTTGACCTCATTCTCGGCATTGATGACGATGAACTGAACGACATTCAGAGAATGTGCAGTATTAGGAGTACCATCGCCATTGACAGCATAGTCGGCATTACCATGATCGGCAGTAAGCAGGACGACATAACCATGCTCCTTCGCAGCAGTAACGACCTTCTCAACCATCTTGTCGATGCAGGCTACAGCCCTCTCGATAGAAGTATAGACGCCGGTATGGCCGACCATGTCGCCGTTTGCGAAGTTAAGGATGATCATATCCTCCTTCTCGGTGTTGATGACGTCGACAAGCTTCTCGGCAACCTCAGGAGCGCTCATCTCAGGGAGAAGGTCATATGTAGGAACCTTCGGAGAATTCACGAGGATACGGTCCTCATTCTCGAACTGAAGCTCGCGGCCGCCGTTGAAGAAGAATGTCACATGGGCATACTTCTCAGTCTCGGCAATGCGGAGCTGACGCTTTCCGGCCTTAGAGACAGTCTCGCCGAGAGTATTGTTCACGAGCTCCTTGTCGAAGAGGATGTGGACTCCGGTAAAGCTTGCATCGTAAGGAGTAAGACAGCAGTAGTAGAGAGGCAGAGTCTTCATGCCCTCTTCCGGCATGTCCTTCTGGGTGAGGACGGTGGTGAGCTCGCGCGCACGGTCATTGCGGAAGTTGTAGAAGATTACTGCATCGCCCTCCTCAACCTTTGCGAGAGGAGCGCCGGCAGCATCAGTGATGACGATAGGCTTTACGAACTCGTCAGTGACGTCAGCGTCATATGAAGCCTGGATACCGTCGATGGCGGAAGTGAATTTCTCGCCCTTGCCGTTCACGATAAGGTCATATGCCTCCTTTACGCGGTTCCATCTCTTGTCACGGTCCATTGCATAGAAACGGCCGATGACGCTGGCAATCTTACCGGTAGTCTCGGCCATCTTTGACTCAAGCTCCTCGAGGAAACCTTTTCCGCTGCGAGGGTCGGTGTCACGGCCATCCATGAAAGCGTGGACATAAACCTTGTCAAGTCCCTGCTCCTTGGCTACACGGAGGAATTCGTACACATGGGTAAGGGAGCTGTGCACACCGCCGTGGGAGGTAAGGCCCATGAGGTGGAGCTTCTTGCCGCTCTGCTTTACATAATCGAAAACAGCCTTGATCTCGGCGTTCTCGAGGAACTTATGGTCCCTGCAGGCCATATTGATCTTGACAAGATCCTGATAAACGACCCTTCCTGCGCCGAGGTTCGTATGACCCACCTCAGAGTTACCCATCTGGCCGTCAGGAAGACCGACGTATTCGCCGCAGGCCTGGAGATGGCTCATTGGATACTTTGCTCTCAGGGAATCGATGTAAGGAGTTCCCTGAGACCAGATGGCATTGGAGTAGTCATGACGACCCTCTCCCCAGCCATCGAGAATCATAAGTAAAACTTTTCTATTCATATCTATAATGATTAATTAACTAATTATTCGTACCTTTGCGGTAGAGCAGGCCCGAATCTGCAAAGATAAACATTTATTTTATTATTCTGTAACTTAAAAAACAGACTATGAACAAAAGACGTAAAAGCGGTAACAGCACAAACGAAAGAAAAGGACGAGGCGGCAACAACTCGAAAAAAAGCCATGGCAAGAAAGTATATAAAGAGGTAGAAGGAACCCTCAAGATGTCGCGCGACGGAAGCGCATTTCTCATAGTCGAAGGACGTGAGGACGATATATACATACGGGCCGCAAAGACAAGAGGCGCACTCAACGGCGACAAGGTAAAAGTCGCCATCAAGAAGACAGCCTCGGCGCCGGGCAAACACGCAGAAGGCGATGTGATTGCCGTAATCGAGCGCTCGACAAAGCCATTCATCGGTGTTCTCCATATCGTAGGAAATCAGGCATGGGTGCTCATGCAGAGCAAATTCATGCCATACGATATATCCATTGAAGTAAAAGACAAAGACGACAAGAGCTGCAAAGGAGCCCTTCGCCGTCTGGGTCACAACGAATACGCCGTAACCGGAGTCTATGAAACGGTCGACGGCAAGAAGAAAGAGCTCCAGGCCCACCTCGGAATGAAGGTGGCAGCCGTCGTCGACGACTGGCCAAGAGGAGCCAACAACCCTGTCGGCCATCTGGTCGACGTGCTCGGAGAGCTCGGAGAGAATGACACCGAAATGCACGCCATCCTCGCAGAATATGGTCTTCCGTACAGATTCGAGCCTGAAGTAGAGAACGCTGCCGACAAGATCTCCGAAGAGATCACGGCAAAAGATATAAAGGAGCGCCGCGACTTCCGCGACACCTTGACCTTCACCATAGACCCGGCCGATGCCAAAGACTTCGACGACGCCCTGTCTTTCAGACGTCTCGCCAACGGCAACTATGAGGTCGGAGTCCATATCGCCGACGTTTCCCACTACGTGACCCCGGGCACCCCGGTCGACAAGGAGGCCCAGTCCAGAGGAACGTCCGTATATCTCGTCGACAGGACCGTCCCGATGCTCCCGGAGAAGCTCTGCAACAAGCTCTGCTCCCTCCGCCCGAACGAGGAGAAACTGACATTCTCCGCCGTCTTCGAGATCAGCCCGTCCGGAAAGGTTTTCAACCAGTGGATCGGCCGCACGGTCATCAAGTCCGACCACCGGTTCAACTACGACCAGGCCCAGGACATCATCGAGGACAAGGAGAGCCCTGTATCGCAGGAACTCAAAGACGCGGTCAAGACCCTCTGGGATCTCGCTTCGATCTTCCGCAAACGCCGCTTTGCCGCCGGAGCGATCAGCTTCGAGCGTCCTGAGATGAAAGTCGAGGTCGACGAAAAAGGCAAGCCTATAGCCGTCCACCAGCATATATCCAAAGAGGCCAACTGGCTGATCGAAGAGTTCATGCTCCTTGCCAACCGCACTGTCGCCGAATTCATCGCGACCGCCGGCAAGATGGACGGCAAGGCCCGCAAGAACGCCAAGACCTTCGTCTACCGAATCCACGACGAACCGAACCTCGAGAAACTCCAGTCTCTCCGTAAGTTCGCCGGCAACTTCGGATACAAGACGACCGTCGGAGAAGGCGACGGCAACAAGATCGCCCGTGACCTCAACGGACTTCTCGACGAAGCGAAGGACAAACCGGAGTTCATGGCTCTCGAAATGATAGCCCTCAGGTCCATGGCAAAGGCATGCTACAGCACCGACAACATCGGCCACTACGGCCTTGCCTTCCGTTTCTATACGCACTTCACCTCCCCGATCCGCCGTTATCCGGACACTATGGTCCACAGACTTCTGGCCATGTATCTCAACGGCGCTGACTCCCAGAACAAGGACTACTACGAGCAGCAGTGCGTCCATGCCTCCGAGCGCGAGGTGATCGCCGCCAACGCGGAGCGCGACAGCATCAAGTACAAGCTTGTCGAGTTCATGCAGGACAAGATCGACCAGGAGTTCGACGGCAACATCTCCGGTCTGACCGACTGGGGCATGTACGTCGAGATCGACCCGACCAAGATCGAGGGTATGGTTGCCCTGAGGGACATAAAATCGGACTTCTTCGAGTTCGACGAGGACAACTACAGGATCCGCGGCCGTCGCACCGGAAAGATCTACCATCTCGGCGACCCTGTCAGGATCCGCGTCAAAGCGACCAACCTCGAGCAGAGGATTCTGGATTACGAACTCATAGAGACGGGTATCGACACCGCACCGGTTCCTCCGGCCGGCAAGAAACGTGTTCCAAGAAAGAAACGTACATCTTCAGCGAAATAAGGCAGTATGAAAGCACCTTCCATTTCTATCATCATCCCCGCCTACAACACTGAGAAATATCTGGACAAGTGTATAACTTCGTTATGCAGGCAGACGTATGGAGACTTTGAAGCCATAATCATCGACAATGGCTCGACAGACCAGACGGGAAGCATTGCAGACAGATGGGCCCGGACCGATGACAGAGTGACGGTCATCCATACTGAGAACAATGGCGTAGCCGAAGCCCGCAATACTGGATTGCGGCACGCCCATGGACGCTATATCGGTTTTGTGGACAGTGACGACTGGGCCGAACCGGATATGTTCGGAAAGCTGGCAGGTGCCGCAGAAGCCCATGATGCGGACATCGTGATCTGCGGGCACTACAGGGAAACTGAAGACGGAGATCTGATAAATACCATATGTCCCTCCGGAAAGACTGTCGTCTGGACCGCCCACAAGGCGCTGGTAAAGCTTCTGATAGATTTCAAGGTCAAGACCTATCTTTGGGACAAACTGTATAAAAAAGAATTATTCGACGGAGTAATCTTTCCGGAAGGTCATCTTTTCGAAGACCAGAGAGTCCTGCCTGAAGTATTCGGCAAGGCATCTGTGGTCTGTGCCATAAAGGAACCGTTATACCATTACATCCAACGCAAAGGGAGCATCATCGGAGACAGGAAGCCGTCGACAAATCTGGACTATATCGACTCGCAGCTGAAACTGTTCAGCCTCGTCGGCAATTCAGACATGTTCTCATGCCTGGAGCGTATGGTATTACGCAGCGGCATTGCCATAAAACTGCATAAGGCTTTGAAAAATACAGACCCGCTTCCGGATGAGGTAAAAGCTTCGGAATATTACCGTTATCACAGATTCTTCAGATTCTTCCGTCCATTTTTCGTCGTGATGAGAAAATGGGGAAGAAAAATGATGTGATGCCTAATCCTCGTATATCTCGTTAAGTACACTCAAAGAACGGATATTCAACGGGGTTTCGCCATGGAACTCCAGATACCGTATCATTATCTCGCAAAGACTTGCGCGGGTCTCCCCCGTCATCGGTATAAGCATAGCCTCCGAGAACGAAGAACTCATGAACTTGCGGATCTCCGAATAATAACCGTCAGCGAAAGGCGCGAGGTCGTCGAACGACGGACTGAAGCCCATAGCCACGGCCAGTTCCAGCAGGAACCATATATGAAAATTGCTGAAATCGCTTTCCAGGGCGTCCAGCGTCAGTATCTGCTTGACACACCACTCGTAGAGACCGTCTTCCCGCCCTTCCTCTTTCAGCACCCGGAACAGCACTTCGCTGATGAACATCGCAATCGAGTTCTTGTACATGTCGGAGCGCAGCCGGAACAGCGGCTCGCGGGCCGAGAAGCCGTGGGCAGTCCACAGCGTCGCCTTCGGATTCTCCACGACGTCAGCCTCCAGTATCGCCAGCGGCAGGAACATCGACATCGGAGTCTTCTTGCCTATGCGCACCAGAAAGCTCTTCCGCCCGTACTCCCTGCTCAAGGAATGGAGCACGATCGAACTCTCGCCGAAGCGGGTATAATTAAGCACTATGAGCTCCGTGTTGAAAGTCATCTTTAAGGCTCTCTATTTCTTCAATATATAGAAGCAGGATGTGGCAAGATAGCATCTGAGACCGGGGATCCGGTCGAACGGGCTGGCAAGTCTTACCGGTTTCAGACCGAATTTTATCTCATAATGAGGGTTTATCAGCCAGAGAGTCCTGTCCAGGCGTCTGGCACCGGCCGCGTCGCATAGTTTCTCAAATTTCCGTATTCTCATCTGGGAGCGTTTTATGCTCATCAGATCGTCCACTATTGGCTTGCTTTCCTTGAAGGAATTCAGATATCTGTTATAAAGACCGGCAGGGAGCAGGTGCACGAATGGAATTTTCGAACATATCCTGTTTTTGCATATCTGCTGATGGCCTCCGAACGGCATCTGCCACGAAGGGAATGCACAAAACATGATTCCGTCGTCCTTAAGCAGAGAAAGAGCTTTCTTCAGAAACGGTTCCTTGAACTCCGGCTCGATATGCTCGATCACGTCATGCATTACTATGATATCATATTTCTTCTCTTCCGGGAATTCCAGAAAACCACAACAGACAAATGTCCCTTTCCGGCCGGCTTCGCCAAAGAAAACGGTTGCATTCTCAATCTTCTTCGGAGCGATGTCGACTCCGGTCACCTCGCACCCCTCTTCAGCAAATGGCAATAGATTTCCGCCTTCCCCGCATCCTATTTCGAGAACCGAAGTCCCCGCTACCTTCTTGTACTTCCCGACATAGTTTATGAAATACTTTCTTGACGAGGTCGCGAGTTCATCGAAATATCTTTTCCGGTCGTTATACCTTGATTCTTTCTTCATGGTTATTATTTCTTGAGATACTCGGCCATGGCGCGCATGGCTTTGCCTCTGTGGGAGATTGCGTTCTTTTCGTCGTCGGAGAGCTGGGCAAGAGTCAGATTGCCGGCGTTTGCGACGAGGCCGTCCTCGTCCGGGCTCTGCCCCTCCCGCGCCGGAATGCGCTCAGGGATGAAAACCGGATCATATCCGAATCCTTGGCCGCCGGTTTTCTGCAGGGCGATATGGCCCTCGAGAGTGCCGTCAAAGAAGATCGGCTTGCCGTCGAGAATGAGCGTAACTGAAGTGCGGAAGCGCGCGCGGCGGGTAGCATGGACCGTATTCAAGCCATAGCTTCTGGCGACCGAGGCCTCATGTTCATGGATCCCCATCTCGAAAAGGAGCCGGGCCATGTTGGCGTCCGGATCTTTCGCCTCACCGGCGAACCGGGCCGTATGGACGCCGGGGGCGCCTTTGAGGATTTCGACCTCGAGGCCGGTGTCGTCCGCAAAGCAGTTGCAGCCTGCATGGTCATAGATATATTTCGCCTTCATCAGGGAGTTGGCCCGGAGGGTTTCGCCCGTTTCGGGGATATCCTCTTCCAGCCCGATCTGGGCGGGAGTCACCAGTTCAAAGCCCTCGCCAAGTATTTCCTGGGCCTCGCGGAGTTTGCCGCTGTTGCCCGTCGCAAATACAATCTTCATTTCATTCATTTCTTCTCAAGACAAATATATAAGTTTTTTTGCAGTTTTTGAGTAAATTTGTGTTTTGGCATAGCAGTTGCGTTTACTGCGTGCTGTAACAATGGAATTATGAGAAAAAAGATATTTACATTCGCCGCTGCCATTCTTGCGGGTATTTCAGTCTTCGGACAGTCGAAAGATTTCAAACTCGGCCAGTGGGTCGAGATCCATAACGCCATCCTCAGCGAACTCGGAAGGACTTACGTAGACAGCCTCCCGGTCGGACGCATGCAGAAGGCCGGCATCAACGCCATGCTCGAAGCTCTCGACCCTTATACGGTCTATGTCCCGGAGGAGGACCAGGAAGACTTCCAGATGATGATCGGAAAGACCTACGGAGGAATCGGAGCTATAATCTACAAGCCCGAGAAGGACGGCAATGTGATAATCAATGAACCATACGCCGGCTCCCCTGCAGCGCGCGCCGGACTCGTATGCGGAGATGAAATCCTCGAGATCGACGGAGCGACGACCCACGGACTCGAAGCATCCCAGGCCAGCGACAAGATGAAGGGCAAACCCGGGACTACAGTAGTCTTCAAGGTCAAGAAACTCCGCAGCGGAGAAGTGGTCGACGTGCCTGTCACCAGAGAGAGGATCCATCTTCCTGACGTCGAATACGCAGGCATGCTCAACGACACTACCGGATACATACTCCAGACCGGCTTCACCGACAACGTATCGTCCGATATCCGCAACGCATACTTCAAGCTAAAGAATCAGGGGATGAAGAAACTCGTCCTCGACCTCCGCGGCAACGGCGGCGGACTTATGTCTGAGGCGGTAAACATCGTTTCCCTCTTCGTACCTAAGGGCTCGCTGGTTGTATCCCAGAAAGGACGCGACGCGGCCGACAAGACCGAATACAAGACTACCCTCAACCCGATAGACACGGAAATTCCACTGGTGATCCTCGTTGACGGAGGCTCCGCTTCTTCGTCAGAAATCGTGACCGGAGCTCTCCAGGATCTCGACAGGGCGACAGTCATGGGTAAGAGGACATACGGCAAGGGACTTGTCCAGACAATCCGTCCTCTACCTTATAACGGCCAGCTGAAGATCACTACTTCGAAATACTATACTCCTTCAGGACGTTGCGTCCAGGCAATCGACTACGCAAACAGGAATGAAGACGGCAGCGTCGGAGCAATCCCGGATTCGCTTACCCATGAGTTCAAGACCCTGCATGGACGTCCTGTCCGCGACGGCGGCGGCATCACTCCTGATATAATCGTCGAAGGAAAGCATTACAGCCGTCTCGTCTATTCTCTCGTCCTCAACGGAATCGTGGAGCAGTATGCGATGAAGTTCGTCCGTGACCATGAGTCCATCCCTGCGATAGACGACTTCCATTTCAACGATTATGACGACTTCGTAGCCTATGCAAAGGAAAGAGAGTTCGACTACAGATCAAGCGCGATGGCCCTGTTCGACAGCATGAAGCAGGCTCTCGAGGAAGACGGTCTTGACGATGAGGCCAAGGAGCAGCTCGACGCGCTCAAGAAAGTGATAGATCTGGATAAGGAGCAGTTCCTCAGGAACAAGAAGGACGAGATCGTCCCGTTCATCGAGGAGGAGATTGCTGTGAGATACTACTTCCAGGAGGCCGGAATCAAAGTGCGTCTCCGCTATGACACCCAGCTTAAGGAAGCTCTTGAGAAGCCTCTGATCGAGATTTAATCCGGTCTATGAAAAGTATGCCGTCGAGGTGGTCGCACTCGTGCTGGAAAATCCTGGCGGTATAACCTTCGACTGTCTCGGTGACGGTCTGGAAAGTCTCCAGGCTGGTATAAGAGATTTCAATAGATACGGAACGGGACACGGAGCCTCTAAGACCAGGGATCGAAAGACAACCTTCCTCTCCATCTACGACGGCCTCCGATCTGCTCAGAATCACAGGATTCGCATACAGTTCCAGAGGTTCGCCTTCCTTATCGAGACGCATGACCCAGATCACCCTCTTGTTGACTCCTACCTGAGGCGCGGCGATGCCGACTCCGTCCTGACTGGGATCGGTGACCGTCCGGCGCATCTTTTCGGCAAGAGTCCTGAACGTCTCCGACTTGAGAGCCTTGACAGAAAGCTCCCGGCTTGGAGTACGGAGGATTACGCTGTCAGCAGGGTTGTTTATCACGGTAACATACATTACCGAATCGGAATGCTCTATGATGGTTTTTTCCTTTATCGAGAAATCCTTGCCCGCTGTACGGAAAGCGCCTATTACGGCGAGAATCAGCATCGGTACCAGTAATACAAGAAGCGCAATAAGCGTCAGTCTTTTAGCGTAACTATTCATTTTCTTCCCAGAGGTATATCTTATCGCCTCGGCGCAGCTTCAACTCAGAAGGGGCCTCGCCGATAACATTTTTACTATTGAGAGCGACCGAGCAGCGCACTCCCTTTCCTGCCTCCTCGGCCGGCTTGAGATCCACCCTCATGTCATCCACCTTGAATTCGATCATACCGGTGGTCGATCCTATGGCCATGACTTCGGCCCCGAGTTTCAGCGGACTCGACTCCACCGCGATTTCGGCGACTCCGATACGGTCGAACCAGTTGGTCACCTTTCCGCAGTAGACCTTCTTCCTGGTGGCCTGGCTTCCATAGACATTGCTCCACTCTCCGAGCTTCGCCCCCTGGTAATAACCGTCCCAGAAACCTCTGTTGAAGACTTCCGCAAGCTCAGCCTTGAGCTTGGCGGTGAGTTCCGGAGTATAGGTGCCGTCGCATACGGCATCCGCAGCCCTGCGATAGCATGAAGCACAGCGCTTCACATATTCGGCGCTTCTGGCACGGCCTTCTATCTTGAACACCTTGACTCCGGCATCGATGAACTTGTCCATGAATTCTATCGTGCAGAGATCCTTAGGCGACATTATATACTTATTGTCGATAAGCAGCTGGTTTCCGGTCTCCAGATCGGTGACCTCATATCCGCGGCGGCATATCTGCATGCAGGCTCCTCTGTTGGCGGAGGCGCCGTAGGTATGCAGGCTTAGGTAGCACTTGCCAGAAATAGCCATGCAGAAGGCTCCATGGGCGAACATCTCGATACGCACGAGATTGCCAGACGGCCCCCTCAGATCCTCCTCGACAATCTGCTGGTAGATCTTCTTTACCTGCTGGAGATTAAGCTCGCGGGCAAGCACGATTACGTCGGCAAACTGGGAATAGAACTTCAGAGCCTCGTAATTCGAAATGCTCAGCTGGGTCGAAATATGGACCTCGAGACCAATCTGGCGGCAATACATTATCGCAGCCATGTCCGAGGCAATTATCGCATCCACTCCGGCAGCCTTGGCGGCATCGAGAGCCTTGTGCGAATCTTCTATGTCCTCTCCATAGAGGACAATGTTAAGCGTCATGTAGGTCTTCACACCTGCCTCGCGGCAGATCCGTACGATCTCCGGGAGATCCTCGGGCTGGAAGTTATTGGCGGAGTGCGATCTCATGTTGAGACGGCCGATTCCGAAATAGACGGAATTGGCTCCACCAAGTATGGCAGCGCGCAGGCATTCGAAGTTGCCCGCAGGCGCCATTATCTCTAATTCATTCTTCTCCATAATCATCCTGCAAAGATGGCTATTCCGCAAGTAAAAACCAAATTATAGAGGCAGAACGCCGATTCCCGGCCTCTGAGGGAGAGTCAGGCGACCATCTACGACCTTGACTCCGTCGAAACGGTCGTTGCTTATCAGGAGATTGCCGTCGAGATCCGCGAAATCCACCGCCGGAGACAACTGGGCTGCCGCCGAAATGCCGCAAGAGGTCTCGGTCATGCAACCTACCATCACCTTCATTCCGAGGGCGCGGGCAAAGTCAATCATCTTGTGGCCTTCACGCATTCCGGTGCACTTCATGAGTTTGATATTGATTCCCGAGAATACTCCTTTCATGGACTGGACATCCTTTAGCCTCTGGATGGATTCGTCAGCGAAGACCGGCAGAGGGCTGTTTTCGGTCACCCAGGCGATGTCGTCGATCATTTCTTTAGGCATAGGCTGCTCGACCATCACGATGCCCTGTTCCTTCAGCCAGCAGATCATGTCGAGGGCCTGCTGCCTGTCCTTCCAGCCCTGGTTGGCATCCACGGCGATCGGCAGGGAAGTAATCTCGCGGATCGTTTCTATCATCTCCTTGTCGTTGTCAAGCCCGACCTTTACCTTCAGTATGTTGAACTTGCCGGCACATTCGCGGGTCTTCTCCCTTACGACTTCCGGAGTATCTATTCCGATCGTGAACGTCGTGTCCGGAGCTTTGGCCGGATCATAGCCCCAGATCCGATACCACGGCTCCCCGAGCATCTTCCCGACGAGATCGTGCAGGGCGATATCGACGGCTGCCTTGGCGGCGGTATCCCCGTCGCTCAGCTCGTCCACATAAGACAGGATGTCCTCCATCATGAAAGGGTCCCTGAACTGTCCCAGGTCGACCTTCTCAAGGAACGAGCAGACGCTCTCGACCGTCTGTCCCAGATACGGAGGCATGGAAGCTTCTCCATAGCCGGTATAGCCGTCGTAGTCGATGCGGACCTGGACGTCCGGAGTTGTCTTGCGGCTATATGATGCGACCGTAAAAGTATGCTGGAGCTGGAGCTCATACGGAAAGAAGCTCAGCTTCATCTTCCCGTCCAGAAGGTTGATATTGAACGGCTTGCGCACCCCTTCCGAAGGCTTGCATCCGAGAAGGAGGCCGGCTCCGAGAGTGGCGGCGGCAGCTGTCTTCAGAAATTCCCTGCGGTTCTGCATAATCTATCTTAAGCGAAGCACCATATCTGCCATCGATGTGACAGCCTCACGGTGCGAAATGAATACAATGGTCTTCTTACCTTTGAAATGGCGGTCAAGATTCTCCAGAAGGAGCTGCTCAGTCTCCATGTCCAGAGCCGAAGTCGCCTCGTCCATGATCATGACTCCGGCAGGATGCAGCAGGGCCCGGGCGACGGCGATTCTCTGCGACTGTCCTTCGCTCAACCCGCTTCCTGACTCTCCGCAGCGGGAGTCCAGACCTTCCGGCAGTTCCATGACAAAATCGGCAGCAGCGAGTCTGAGGGCTTCCTCCATCCGGGAATCATCGGCATCAGGCGCTGCCAGCAGCAGATTTTCCCGGATAGTCCCGCTGATAAGGCTGTTGCCCTGAGGGACATATGTGAAATTGACTCTTGTCTCCGGCGATACCGGGACTTCTTCGCCGCCGGCAGGGTAAAGGCAGATCTCTCCGGACGAAGGCTTGAGCAGCGCGAGCATAAGCCTTATGAGCGTACTCTTTCCGACTCCGGTCGGGCCCATGACAACGGCCATGGATCCGGGAGCGATATCGCAGCTGAAGCCGTCGAATACAGGATTCGGCTGATCAGGATATGCGAACCTGACGTTACGCATGCGTATGCCAGGCACATTGACGACAGTCCCTTCGCCTTCGCCGGCTTCGCCCGGCAGTTCAGACAGTTCCATGAGCCTTTCTATAGAGGTAATTGCCTGGATAAGGGACGGAATCTGGTTCCCGAGTTCGGCGACAGGACGCTGGACCTGGCCTACGAGCTGCAGGAAGGCAGTCATCATACCGTATGTGACGATCCCGCTGTGGATTCCGAAGACACCCCAGAGGAAGGCGCAGGCCGAACCTGTCATGAAACCTCCTATCATGAGGGTGCGGGCAATCGTATTGTAGTTGATTCTCTTGACCGTATCGTCGTGGAGTCCGTCCTGTAGTTCGTCCATCTTGGTAAGTACGCTGTCGACTCCGAAAAGGGTAAGGACGAGCACTCTGTTCTGCAGGTTCTCCTGCATGTGCTGGTGGATAAGGCTGTCGCTTTCCCTTATCTTTCCGGTAATCATGCGCATCTTTCCGAAGAAAAGCTTGCTGCTTCCGATAGCCACGACCATTACGATGACAACTACCCACATAAGGTTAGGGGCAAGGTTCATAAGGAAGATGGCCGATGCGATGAATTGGCATACAGTCACTATTATTTCCGGAATCTTCGTGCAGATAAGCTCCGTGACGACTCTCACGTCTTCGATGAGACGGTTGAGAGTGTCTCCGCTGTGACGGGCTTCACGACCGTTCCACTCGCTTCTTAGCACATAGTTGAAGTACTTGTATCTCAGGGAGTTCTGACATTGCAGCGTCATCAGTTTTTCCCAGTAGGCGGCTCCGATGCCGGAAGCGAGCTGAAGCAGAAGGACGGCAATGAACAGACAGACGTAAAAGCCCATGGAGCCGGCTCTGTCGCCCGTGGCCACGTCCACGAGGGCTTTGCTTACCCATACATAAGACAAGGAAGCGGCAATCCTTATGAGTCCGATAAGGACTCTGACGATTATCTTCCAGACGAAAGGGGCGGACATTGTCCGGAGGCCCGACAGGCATTTACGAAGACTTTTCATTTTCTTAAATCTTTAAATACAGCCTTGAAGCCATTTCCCAGCATGTCCTGAAGGTAATATATGGCCAGTTTAGGAGATATGGCTGTAGTATCTATGAATTTCCGGATATGGTGTGACAAGGAGTAGGCTTTGCCCAGAAGATAGTTGGCCGGACGGGATAGTTTCGAATGATATGCACGGCCGAAGTTTCCGTACTTCATGATCATCCTGAGCAGACGCTCTCCCTTTTTTGCATAATCCTTGTCGTAGAGAGGCATCTTTTCTTCCGGAAGACCGAGTTTCTCGACGGCAATATAGGCACAGCATTTCCATGGAGTCTCGAGCCCGAGTTCCTTTATCATGGTCTCGAGCCTCTGGCGGTCAATCTTGTCTGAGAAGGCGTCGAGATGGACGGTCCAGTCGCAGATATGGCGCATTCCGATGCCGGAGGTCGTCAGATGGTTCCAGTAATGCTGGAAAATAAAAAGAGCGTTGAACGTCGGTTCCGGGGTCATGACCTCGACTCCCGCGAATTCTATAGGGACGAGGTCCTTATGCAGTCCATCGGCAGAATACCGGCGGTAGATACGGTCACGCTTCTCGGGATAGAGGACCTGGCTGCGCCTGTGGATCTCGACTTCAAGCTGGCCGATATTGGCGTCGTAATGCTTCGGGGAGACCCGTTTTTCGTTGAATTCTTTTTCTCCGGCAAGGCGGGAGATATAATGCGCCGCTTCCATGAAGTTTTCTTCGCCGACGTAGTAGTCGATGTCCCCGCAGGCCCTGAGTTCCGGCCTGCGATAATGGGAGGCGTTTCCCTGGCCTTTCAGCAGAACGCCTTCAATGCCCATGCCGCGGAGTTCCTTTACAACCTTGGCGATAAGGGTGTTGAGGGAGGTATGCGTCATTATGTTCTTGGCGATGAACTGCTTCATCCGGACAGCTTTTTCGGCAGAGATTCCTGCCCCGCAGGCAAGCAGCCTGTCATAAATCATCGGTGCCGTGCTCTGCTTGATGGCGATATCGGAGAGGACCGGTACATCTTCTTTCTGTACCGGAGGACATCCGTCTCCCCAGAGAGCAGATCGCAGCAGGCTGAAATATGTTTCTTCTATGCTCATTCGGCGATTCCGGCTTCTATCCATTTGGCGGCGATAGCCTTGGCGTCTTTGGCGGCGATTTCTTCGGATACGTCATAACGGTCCAGAAGCAGAGTCTTCAAGGTCTCTGCCGTGAATTCCTTGCCTTCGACTTCTTTCCAGAGGTAGCCTGCAGTCTCGTTGAGGGTTACCATCTTGTTGAAATCGACCTGCGCGAGTCCTTCGCCCAATACTATATACTCTGTGCCGAGCGGTCTCAGCACGAATCCTTCTTTCAGCTTCATATGATTATTTTTCTATATATTGCAAGCAAATATCTTCTTATAGGTTTCAAGGCTCTCCAGAGTCTTCCTTTCCCCGGGGTCCTGCTCCTTCCAGACGGGGTCGTTATGGAGATCACCGTGCCGCAGATATCGGCCGTCGTGCATTTCTCCACTCCCTTTGTATTGCCGTCTCCCATGAGGGTCACATCATCTCCGTCGATTCTTATTATGCGGTGCATTACGTAGCGTTTGCCGATTCTGGCGAGTACTATGTCCCCTGTCCCGATGTAGTCTTTCCTGGCCAGTGTCACGCTGTCGACGTCTCCGCGAATGAAGGGATGCATGCTCGAGCCTTTCGGGGTCATCTTGACCTCGCGGCCTTCTGCAAGCATTTCCGAGATGCTCCCGAGAAGTATATCATTGGCGACTTCGATCTTATCCATTTACGGTCTTATAGCAAAGCTCTGCCGCTTCCTTGTCCGGACGGCAATCAAGGGTATAGCACGGGACCGTGGAGACGAGTCTGGCCAGGGTTTGGTGCATGCCGTCGGCTACGCTGCGGATTGCTCTCAGGCCTGATGTGGAGGCCATGACCGAAGCATATGCCGGCGAGAGTGCCAGTCTTTCAATATGGTTTTCGGGGCTTTGTCTGATTCTTACTATTGCTCCTACAGGAACCGACTCCTGCTTGTAGCAAGGGGTCTTGCCGCTCCATGGGGTTCCGTATACGCGGATTGTGCCGTCGTCATGGACACGGACCACAGGGTTGTCGTCATTGAGGAGGACCGAGCCGGGGATATGTTTCAGCCAGAGAGAGCTGTGGGTGCTTTTCCCGGTACCGCTTTTGCCGAGGAACATGTAGCCTTTGCCGGCGTTCATGGTTACAGAGGAGTGGAATTCGAGGGCTCCGAGGGTAGATGTCCTGAATGCGTAAAGCAGCATCAGGGCGTTGTTGATTGCGAATTCTTTGAGGGAGTCTGAGATTCCGTCGCGGAATGATATCTTTCCGTCTGTAAAGTCCTTGCTTATCCAGATGTCGGCGACAATCGGTCTGGACGGGAGCGGAGCGATTTCTACAAAGTAATCCTCTCCGGCCATATAGACTTTGATCATCGTCATGTCGGGATCTTTGTCGGAGAAGTACAATGGTTCTGTCTTGAGGTCCGGAATGGTTTCTTCTTTAAGGGAGAAAATAGTATCGGCGGGGTCAGTAAGGAAAGGAGCCATGTTTTTCATCTTTTCCCAGACGTCGCTTTCGGGCATTTCCAGGGAAAAGACGAATTCAGCTACTTTGTAGAATCTTTTCATATTCCACAAATTTAGCCAACATCAACTAAATATCAAATAGCAGGACTGATATTGCCCTGGCTACCCTGGCAGGGCCATCAGTGAAATGGCCGCCTTCGGTCAGCTCGAAAGTGACTTCTTTCCCTTTTCCGCGGAGGAAGGATTCTACTTCTCTTGTCCGGATTTCGGAGCATGCAAGCCGGGGATTCTTCGCATTCTTTTCCTGTTCTCCTATCGAAAGATAGTATCTGTCTGCCTTGGGCTCTTCATTCTTAAGATATTCGGTAAAATTGTCGTACCAGAAGGAGCCTGAGACCGAGCCGATAGCATTGAATGTATCGGTCTTGAGGGATGCATAGACCGCAAACATGCCCGCCAGCGACACTCCGGCCAGGATTCTCTTGATACGGCAACCCACAGGTATCCCGAGGGCCGATTCGGTATCGGGAATAATGGTTCTGAGCAGAAGGTCCATGAATCCGTCAGCTTTACCGGTGAAATCACCACCTTTCTTCAGAACGCCTTTCGCCGCCCACGGGGTAAGGTCCCGGTTCCAGTCCATCCCGAAAACCGAAACCACGGCCGTGCCGTCCGAGACAAATCTCTCCAGCATCGGCATCACTTTCACCGGCTCGAGTACGTATACAATGCTCTCCAGCCCCGTTTCCGGTACCATTGCCAGCACATCTAGATACCCGTATTTCTTCTCGATCCTATTCATATAGCACCATGCCTTTCCACAAAAATAGCAAAAAATCATCGTTTTCACCGCCTACTCCCTCCGCAGTCCTGCCTGCTTATGCCGCTGTCCTGCTGGCGCGTCCGGGTGACGGGCCGCCTCCGTCAGGTTCGGAAAAGCTGCTCAGTCGCTGTCGCCGCCTAAACGGCTAACTCAGTCCTTTTACGCCTCCTTCGTCGCTTCGCTCGAAGTCGCCGTAACGTCCTTCAGACACACGCCGTTCTTCACGGCGCCGACGGCCGCTCCCTCGCTCACCGCTTTTCCTCAATTCCTCCGGCGTCTCCGCCACCCGTCCGCCGCTGGACAAGCCGGCGGTGAAAAAAACGGTCGAGGGTGCAGGAGTATGCCTCGTACTGCCCTCTTTGGCACATCCTTGCACCCTCAGTGCCGAAAAACCGCAGTTAAGGGTGCGGCATCCCTTAGTACAGGCCACTCAGTGGCACATTGCTGCACCCTCAGTGACGGAAAATCAAGGTTGAGGGGGCAACAGCATGCCTCGTACGACTCTCTGCGGCACATTCATGCACCCTCATATGCCGAAATACAGTGTCGAGGGGGCAACAGCATGCCTCGTACGACTCTCTGCGGCACATTCATGCACCCTCATATGCCGAAATACAGTGTCGAGGGGGCAACAGCATGCCTTGCACTGCTCTCTGTGACGCATCCTTGCACCCTCAGTGCCAGAAAATCAAGGTTGAGGGGGCGGCAAACCACAGTACAGGGCACTCGGTGGCATGGCGCTGCACCCTCAGTGACGAAAAAACAGGGATTAGGGTGTCAATTGTCCGGGAGTCGGACGCCGATGGACAGTTGGCAGGGACGGTGCTGTACTTGGTGGCCAAGGGGCCGGTGGCGTGTCCGTCCGCTGCTGGACAGAGCCGTCCGCAGTGGCGAGAAAGCGGAGGGTGTCCTCTGGTCGCGGCGAGCGTGGCCACCCTCGGCCACGTCAGAGGGAGGGGCCCGATGGATACGAGTTCTGCGCAGCAGGACGAAGTAAACATTGGGAGGGATGGAGCCGAC